>Ga0081539_10000605_pt1 | contig 72953 bp, 58 predicted proteins | sample TabmetS4T2R2_FD_71023 | JGI IMG/M metagenome (GOLD analysis project Ga0081539, IMG submission 71023) | Tabebuia heterophylla rhizosphere microbial communities from the University of Puerto Rico - S4T2R2 | ecosystem: Host-associated > Plants > Roots > Rhizosphere ...
GTGCTTTAGCTCTGTAATGACGAGTTCGCCAGTTTCAATTTTCAAATAACAGATCGTTTGTTGTCGTGCATGAAAGTCAACGCCGATATATATTGCATCCATAGCGCCTCCTTTCAGTCTCATAGTAATGAGCGACTGAGCCGTGAGTTTAGCACTCACGGTCGGAGGCGCTTGCTTCATAACATCAGTACCACCCGCGATAGCGGGTGGGTGCGCAGCTCTCAAGCAGATCGACTGTCACGGCAAGTGTACTCAATATTCGACTAACGAGGCGATTAACGTCGCCCGATGGCTACGCACCCACCCGCTATCGCGGGTGGTACTGACCTCATCCAAGTTCGATTGCTAACTTTTGAGTAAGCCATGCGAATAACAATTTTTGGAACAGGTGGAGTGGGTGGATATTTCGGTGGGCGGCTGGCGCGGGCTGGGGAAGAGGTTACGTTTGTTGCGCGTGGGGAGCATTTACGTGCGATTCAGGCCGATGGATTGAGGGTGGATAGTACGGAGGGTGATTTCGTGATCTATCCGGCCAAAGCGACGGATGATGTCAACGAGGTTGGCGAGACGGATCTCGTGATTGTCGGTGTTAAGGCGTGGCAAGTGCCGGAGGCGGCGCGCGCGATCAAGCCCGTCGTTGGACCAAACACGACGGTGCTGCCGTTACAGAATGGGGTTGAGGCTGTGTCACAGCTTATCGATGAGTTGGGCCGTGACAACGTCATCGGTGGACTCTGCCGGATTGTTAGTTACGTCGTTGGACCTGGACGTATTCGACATGCCGGTTTCACTCCGTCAGTAATAATCGGAGAAATCGACAACAGACGAACCGAACGCATCACGAGAATCGAAGAAGTATTCGAGCGTGCCGGTGTAGAGATAACTGTTGCGCCAGACATCCAGGTCGCCCTCTGGACGAAGTTTCTGTTTATCGCGTCGTTTAGTGGCGTGGCCGCGATGGCTAATGCGCCTGCCGGAGTCGTTCGCTCCGATCCGAAATGGCGCGCGCAGATAGTCAAAGCGATGGAAGAGATCTACGCGTTGGCCCACGCACGTGGGATCGAGCTGCCGCCAGATTCAATTCCCAACGTGATGTCGGCCGTCGATCGTTTGCCTGAAGACGGGACCAGCTCAATGCAACGTGACATTGCTGCCCGAAAGCCATCGGAGCTCGAGGCACAGAACGGAGCAGTCGTGCGGATGGCGCGCGAGTCGGGCGTCGAGGTTCCGACACATACGCGCATCTATGAGACGTTGAGAGAGTTGTGATGCTGACGCACGGGTGGCCACAGAGGGCCACCCCTACAATTGCGTCTTAGGGTAATCGGTGTAGCCACGCTCACCGGGTGTGTAGAACGTTGACTTGTCGGGTTCGTTGAGCTGTGCGCCGCGCCGGAACCTCTCCGGCAGATCGGGGTTCGCCAGGAACTTCGTCCCAAACGCGATCGCGTCTGCGCTACCTTGCGCCAAAAGCTTCGCACCACTCTCGCCCGTGAACCCTCCGTTTGCGAAATACACGCCCTTATAATGCGGGCGCAACTTCGCATGCCATCCGTCACGCGTCCCGCCAGTCACCTGAACGTAAGCGAGGTTCTTATCGCTCAGATGCTCAAGTATGTACGGATAGACCTGATCGGCATCACGCTCCTCGATGTCGTTGAACACAATCTGCGGTGAGAACTTCACACCGACGCGCTGCGAGCCGATTGCCTGCGTCATCGCGTCCAACACGGCGAACAGAAATCTCGTACGGTTCTCGATAGATCCGCCATACTCGTCCGTGCGCAAGTTCACGTTCGTCGTCAGAAACTGTTGGACCAGGTAACCACTCGCTGAGTGCAGCTCAACACCGTCGAAACCGGCCGTGATCGCATTAGCAGTTGCAGTGGCGAAGTCGTCGACAGTCTGCGCGATCTCCTCGCGCGTGATCTCACGTGGTGTGACAAACTCCTTCATCCCCTCATCTGTGTAGTTCTTACCACTGGCACGAACCGCACTCGGCGCAACGGGCTGCGCATTGCCAGGCAGAAAGTCGGGCAGTGCGATGCGGCCGGTGTGGAAGATCTGCATGAAGATCTTGCCACCGCGCGCGTGGACCGAGTCCGTCACGGCTCGCCAGCTTTCGATCTGCGCGTCCGTGTAGATTCCCGGCGTGCGGACATAGCCTTTCGCCATCGGCGAGATGTTTGTAGCCTCGGTGATGATCAGTCCGGCGGAAGCACGTTGGCCGTAATACGTCGCGGCATACGGAGGCTGAACGCCTTCATCGTCAGCGCGGCTGCGCGTCATCGGCGCCATCACGATACGGTTGTCGAGCTCCATGTTCCCGACCCGCAGCGGGTCGAATAGTGTTGGCATAAGTTCACCTGCAATCGGATTCGGTTTAATGTCCATCATACTCCGGCGTATCATGGTCGCGCGCACCAACGCAAAAATTAATCAGGAGGATCCATGGCAAAGCCTGAACGGCCGAGCTAAGGGAGGTTGTGGTAATGAAAGCAGCTCAGATAAGCAGAGCGGGTGGAGATTGGGAACTGGTAGAACGCGATATTCCCGAGCCGCGCGCCGGGCAAGTACGCGTCAAAGTTGAAGCATGTGGTATTTGCCACAGCGACGTGCTCGTCAAAGATGGTCTCTGGCCTGGACTTCAGTATCCGCGTGTGCCGGGTCATGAAGTCGCTGGACGCATCGATGCCGTCGGAGACGACGTCACCGCCTGGTCCGTGGGCCAACGTATTGGTGTTGGTTGGCATGGTTATCACTGTTTCGTATGCGAACCGTGTCGTCGCGGCGACTTCGCGATGTGTGTCAATCGAAAAGTGACCGGGCTCGATTTCGATGGTGGCTATGCCGAATACATGATTGCGCCAGCCGTTGCCGTTGCGGCGATTCCTGATGAAGTCCCGGCGGAGGAAGCAGGACCATTCATGTGTGCCGGCGTTACGGTCTACAACGCGCTGCGCAACGCTGGGGCTCGGGCGGGAGATGTAGTCGCGATTCACGGCATCGGCGGACTGGGCCACCTCGGAGTTCAGTACGCGCAGCGAATGGGATTTGAGACGGTGGCGATTAATCGCGGCAACGACAAAGAATCGCTCGCGCGCGAGCTCGGCGCGCATCATTACATCGATGCGACTGCAACAGACGTCGTCGCGGAGCTGCAAAAACTCGGTGGGGCTCGTGTAATCCTTGCGACCGCTCCGAGCGCTCAGGCGATCTCGCCGTTGGTCGATGGTTTGGCGCCGAGTGGGTTGTTGCTGGTTCCGGCGGCGCCGGCTGAGCCACTCTCGATCAGTATGTTTTCACTCATCAGTCACCGGAGCTCAGTGGCGGGCTGGTATTCGGGCACCGCGCGCGATTCGCAGGACACGATGGAATTCAGCGCGTTGACGGATGTGCACCCGATGATCGAAAAATACCCGCTCGATCGTGTGGCGGAGGCTTACGAGCAAATGCACAGCGGTAAGGTAAGGTTCCGTGTTGTTCTGACATTGTGATTACGAATTTTCCGGCACGTGTTTGGAGAAACAGGCAACGGCCGCAAGCGCAATGAGCATCGGTGTGAGTTTCGAGTATCTTTCACTTGAGCGGGCCGGGTTCCTTAGTATAACGAGATGTCAAACAGTACAAAGTGCCTTTTGAGCTTGGTGATCGCGGTGGTGCTCAGCGGCTGGATTGGCGCGCCGGTCTCGGCCCACCCGCAAAATCCAAAAACAGCCGAGGATTACAACAACCGTGGACTCGACCGGCAGAATAGCGGCGATCTCGATGGCGCAATCGCTGACTACACAAAGGCCCTCTCTTTCAAGAACATCCCGATGGTCCAGGCTACCATTTATAACAATCGCGCGAATGCCTTCATGGCCAAAACCGATTTTGCCTCAGCCATTGCTGATTACGGCAGCGCGATCCAGCTTCAACCCACGAATTTTGAAAACTATTACAACCGTGGCATCGCTTCGTATAACAAGCGTGACCTGGACGCGGCCTTCGCTGACTTCAGCAAAGCTATCGAGCTCGAGCCGAGATTCGCACCGGCATACAACGACCGCGGGAATGCGCGAGGTGACAAGGGTGACGCTGCGGGAGCGATTGCTGATTACTCGACCGCGATCTCGCTATCACCGAAGAGCCCCGCCTTCTACTACAACCGCGGCATTGCACTGCAAAACCAACAGCAACTCGATGCCGCAATCAAAGACTTCTCCGAAGCGTTGAACCTCAGTCCTGACTTTCACAAAGCAAATCTCAATCGTGCGGTTGCGTTGTTGGACAAAGGAGACTGGGACGGAGCGATCGCAGACTACACGCGTGCCCTGGAGTTCGAGACGAATGATGCGTCGATCTATTACGGGCGAGCCACGGCAAGACAGAAGAAAAACGATCTCAACGGCGCCCTAGCTGATTACACCAAAGCCATCGAGCTCGACAGTACGCATGCTTTAGCCTATGCGAACCGCGGTGTGGTTAAGGTGTTACTGAAGAAGGCAGACTACGCAGCCGATTTCGAAGCCGCGTTTCGTCTCAATCCATCGTTGAAAGCAAGTTACAGCAAGTTCTACGAAGGCCGCCGCAAGCTTTGATCTGTGTCATCTGTGGTTAACCGGATCCATCCTTCTTCGGTGTGCTTGAAGTTCTCGACCGTCGAAACCGCAAAAGATGATTGCAACGCGTCCCACGCAAACTTCTCGACAGTGATCCCGGGATAAGCAATGCGAAGCAGATTGAATGAGTTTGCTTCGCCTCTTTCGCGCGTCGAAGTCGCTGTGCCCGCTTGGACGACGAGTGCCGAGCGTCCACGGATGTTATATCGCTTCGTATGACCGGTGTGGCTGACATGCAAATGACCGGCAAGAAATAAATCTGCGCCGCACTCCGCTAGTCCGGTCATAGCCATTCTCGCTCGGCCCACGAGGTGGCGCTCGTCGTGCCCTTCAGGCAGATCAAATGGATGATGAGTCACAACCACCTTTACTACTCCGCTTTTCAGCGAGCAGAACTTTTCCCGCAAACGACCAACCTGGACTTCGTTGATACGTCCACCCTTGACGACCAGTGATCGCGCTGTATTGACGCCAATGATCACGACCTCTTCATCTTCATAAACCGGTTGCAGATCGTCAGTGATGTAGCGCTTGTATTTTGTTAAGGGTTCGAGAAAACGGGCAAAGACGTTGTGCAGCGGAATGTCATGATTCCCCGGCACGACTATCTGTGGCTTTGGCAGAGCATCGAGGAACGTACGCGCCTGCTGGAATTGATGTGAGCGCGCCCGCTGTGTGAGGTCGCCGGAGATGGCGACGAGATCTGGTCCAACTTCTCTGACGATGCTTATCAGAGGATCGAGCAGCGACGGATTCACGCGCCCGAAGTGCAGGTCAGACAGATGTACTATCTTTCGCATGTTATTCAGCTTCTGCCTGTTTCGGTACGATCACTCGCAGTGCGCGCCTGCGAACCCGGTATTCAAGGGGAGGCTTCATCACTTCGATCTCGCCGTCAAAAGCAACCCGCAGGCGTTTGTGATGTGTGTGTATTGCCACCTCGTCGGAACGGAGCGCCAGAAAGTCTTTGTCGTTGCGCAGGCGTCCGAGCACCGCACGCAGTGCCAGAGTGATCAATCTTAAACGACCGGTTCGATGTGTTATGTAAATGCTGAGCACGCCCTTATCAAGACGATCGCGCACACCGACATTTAACAAGTCCATCGCGTACTCGTTATTCCCGACAAACACAAACGGAGTCGTTCGGTCGTGGAGCTCATCGTTAGCATGGAGCCGGATGTTGAGGAATGGGTAACGGCGTAATGCCTGAATGGTGGCCCAGAAGAACGCGGGCCATTTCCGATAGCCGAGTCGCTGAATCTTTTCGCGTTCGCGCACGATCATTGGATACAGACCCAGGCTCGAGTTGTTAAGAAAGATCCGGTTGTTCACTTCCGCGACGTCGACTTCGATAGTCTGGCCGTCAACAATCGTGCGCGCCGCTGCTTCGAGATCAAAAGGGATACCCAGGTCTCTCGCAAAGTGATTAAGCGTGCCGAGCGGCAACACTCCCAGGATCTTCCCGCTCTCAATCACCGCTGCCGCTACTGAATTGACCGTGCCATCGCCTCCGCCGGCCACGACCACTTCGTACGGACCGCTTGCCGCCTGCCGCGCGAGCTCCACTACCTCTGCCCCGCTCTCAGCGAACGAGATGTCCAGCTTCTCTTCAAAGATTTGCCCGAGCCGTGCGGCCGCGTTGGAGTTATCACCCGGCCCCGCGCCAGCCGAGATGATGATCTTAATTGGTGGACACCGTTTGTGCATCGTTCAAGGTGCACCACCATAATTCTTCAGGATGTGAAACGGAATCGCAGATCTCTGACGTTTTCGTGTCAAAGAAATCAGCAAGTTCTAAGAAGGCCCTGAAAGCCTTAACACACCCATCGCATGCTATAATTTTGCGCATGGCTAAGGTTTCGCGTAACGAGCAAATGACGGCGCGAGTCATTCGCGACGGCATGCCAGAGCCGGTAGACAACGAGTGGCGCGCGGCTTCCGTCGAGGAGCGAATTGAAGCCGTATGGACCCTGACAAAACTCTGTATGTCCTGGAACAACCCTTCAACAAGTGAGCCCAGACTTCAAAGATCTGTTACTCGCCTTCAACGCAAACGACGTTGAATACCTGGTTGTAGGTGCTCACGCGTTGGCAGCGCACGGGCATGTACGTGCGACCAAAGACCTGGATCTTTGGGTACGACCTGACCAGGCGAACGCTCAAAGAGTATTACACGCGCTTTCAGACTTCGGTGCGCCTTTAGGTGATCTGACGGAAGATGATTTGAGTCGTAAAGACACCATCTTCCAAATCGGAATGCCGCCGGTACGCATTGATGTCATCACTGATATCGATGGAGTCGAGTTTGCGGAAGCGTGGCCAGATCGTCTAGAGACCACCTTTGGAGGCGTGAGTGCCTTTATCATTTCCCGTCACCACCTGATCAAGAACAAGAAAACCTCCGCCCGCCTGCAAGATCTTGCTGATGTACAGCAATTAGAGGCAGCTGAGTAAGTGACCTGAACCTATCACAAATTGTGACAGGTTCAGTTTTTCGAACTCTTGCGTTCGCCGAGGGCGTAGATGGTGTTCTGGCCGCGCAGGAGCAGCATTCCGTCGGTGAGTGCGGGGGTAGACATGAGGGGTTGGGACATGGTGTTGCGCGAGAGTAGTTCGTATTGGCGGCCGGGTTTGACGACAAAGACGTCGCCGTCCTCGCTAGCAAGGTAGAGCTTCCCGTCTGCTGCAACCGGTGAGGCGCTGAACGAGGTTGGGAGTCGTTGTTGATAGATGTTCTCTCCGGTCTTTGCGTCGTAGGCGCTGAGCACGCCGTTATCGGCGAGAACGTAGAGCTCCGTGCCGTAGATGATCGGCGTTGGTGTGTAAGGACTGCCTTTGCTCGTGGTCCATGCGAGAAACTCGTTCTTGTCTTCGCCTGGCTTGAGTGAGATGTCGCCGACTGCGCCGGGACGAAACGCGTACATCTTGCGTCCCGGCGGATAGCCGCCGGTAATGTAGATGAGATCGTGTGCGACGAGCGGCGCCTGCATCTTCACTTCTGTGTCGCCATCGGCAAAACGCCAGAGCTCCTTGCCGGTGAGCGGATCGTAGCCGCGAATGTATCGACCGCCATTCGCGATCAGCTCCACGCGATCTTTGCTCTGGTAGATCGTTGGCGTGGTCCATGAGGTGATCTCGTTGCGTTCGACGCGCCAGGCTTGCTTGCCGTCTTTCAAGTTGAACGCAGCGATGAACGACTGCTTGTGACCATCCGCCTGGACGATCACTAGATCGCGATAAATGATTGGACTACTCGCGTGTCCCCACGACGATTCTTTGTCATCCCACAGTCCCGGATTCAGCACACCGAGATCCTGTTTCCATAGCAACTTGCCCTTCGTGTCGTAGCACGCAAGACCTTCGGAACCGAAAAGCGCAACAACGTAACGGCCATCAGTCGCTGGAGTCGAGTTAGCCTGCGTCGCCTTGACGTGTCGTTTGGCTCGTGGCACGCCTTCGTAAGCTTTCTCGCTCCAGAGCACGCGGCCGTTACGTTTGTCCAAAGCGAAGATCATCCAGGTGTGCCTGTCGTCGTCGTTAGCCAGGCCGATGCCTCGATCCTTCGCCTTGAAAGTCGGGTTTGCGTCGCTGCTGATTGCAGTGATCAGAAAGATGTTGTTGCCCCAGACAATCGGACTCGAGTGTGAGAGACCCGGAATGTTTGTTTTCCAAAGAACGTTCTGTGACTTTTCCAGGTCCCAGGTGACTGGCGGATTCGTGCCTTCGGCAACACCCGACGCGTTTGGCCCTCGAAACGAGGGCCAGTTCTGCGCGTTGATTGTTATTGATGAAAGAAAGAGAACTACTAGAATCAGATACTTCATACTTGTGATCCTCTTGTAAATCTTGCAAATCCTGAAATCCTGTCAACGGTTTTAGACAGGATTTCAGGATTCACCGGATTTGCAGGATTCTTAATCAGTCTTCGCTTTCATCGCCGACAGCTCTGACTCGAGCTTCTTGATTTCCTCTTCCACCGCGCCTTTGCGGTCCGGGTTTGCAATCGTGGTCACCGACTTCTTCAGCGCCATGATGCGAGCGACGTGCAGTGCCTGGTCCGCAGGAACGCTGATGTCAGGTGTCACGCCCGTGCCTTCCCAGTTTGTCTTGGTGATGGGACTGATCGCACGTCCGGTCGGCACAAACATTCCGAAGTGTTCATTGATGCGGAAGCCGCCGCCGGGATGTGCACCGCCGCCGGTTGTCTCACCGATGATCGTCGCGCGTTTGAGGTTCTTCAGGTTGTAAGAGAACTCTTCCGCGCCCGAGAATGTGCGCTTGCTGGTAAGCACATACACATCTTTGTTCAGGTAACGTTTGCCCGCGATTTCTTTTTTGGTCCAGAACTCGTCCGTGCGGTTACCTTCGCGCCAGTAGAGATCGTTGAGATGCACCGGCTCTGGTCCGAACAAGTAAGAACAGACTAGCGCCACCATCGCCGGGTTGCCGCCGCCATTACGTCTCATGTCGATGATCAGCGCGTCAGTGCCGTTGACGAAATTCATTGCCGCGGCGACTGTATCGGCGCCCAGCTCTTCGTCCATGAAGTTGAAGAACTCGAGATAGCCGATGTTGCCTGGAAGACGTTCGACCTTACCGAAACCGTGATTCATCCAGGTCAGGTCTTTTCGTCTTTGTTCACGCTCTTCCGCCGTCGGCTCGCGACGCTCGCCGCGCTCGGGAATCGCCTCGTGTGAATAGCGCACGCGCAGGTGTTTGTCATGACTGACGGCTTGCAGATCTTCGGTGAGCCTCGTCGCAAATGCCTTCGCGCTCGTGATCTGATCGTATTCCTTCTTGTCGACCCGCTCGCGAATCGACTGTTCCATCTTCTTCGCGACCTCGGGGAACACATACGAATCGTTGAGCCGTTTTAGAATGCCATCGATAACCTGTGTGCGCGTCGCGGCGTCGATGTTGAGGTCAGGTTGTTCCGGCTGTGCGAAGCTAACGATCGCACCTGAAAGTGCGAGCAGGCAGAGTAGCGCCAGACGGACAATGACCTTGGGGGCTGTGGTTTTGAGCATTGGGTTCTCCTTAATTAAAAGCTTGTACGTTGAAAATCAATTGCGACGAAGAACGCCGCGCAGCATCAAGTCGGCTACGTCCGCGGCGCGCTGCTCGACTTCTTCACGCACGCCTAATTCGGTCGTGCTCAGGCTGTAGGGCAATAGACCGTTCGTCGCTTCCAACAGCGCATGTGCGGTCGCGAGTGCATTCTCGAAACTAAACTCGCCCGCTTCGCGCCCTGCTGTCAGTACTTGTGCAAAAATCTGGGCTTCGGCTTCAAAATATTGGGCGCGCCGGGTAAGCAGGCCGGGGCGGAGGACCGCAAGCAGATCGTTTAGGCTTTGCGTGTAGTGCTGGATGCTGTCAAAGCGAAATAAAACACGGGTCAAAAGCATTAGCCGGAGTCGTTCGCCGGCCGGTGCGTCAGAACGGGCGATCTCCTTGAGCCGTTCCTGGAGCCGCTCAACGATCCGGTCGATATGCGACAGCACCACTTCTTCTTTGCTGCTGAAGTGCAGGTAGATGGTGCCTTTGCCGATTCCGGCTTCGGCGGCGATGTCTTCGACGGTCATTTTCCGGTAGCCGAACCGTGCGAGCAGACGGTCCGTCGCGTCTAGAATCGCGTCTTTGACTGCTTCTTTCGGTGCAATTGCGGCCATTTTGCGGGGTTGACTGCTGACTGAATTCGAATTTCAGTCATCTAAGACGTATCCGAGAGGAAAAAGTTCCGAGGAAATTAACCATCATGCTTGGACCGGGTCAGTACCACCCGCGGTAGCGGGTGGGTGCGCAGCTTTTAGGCGCCGCACGGCTACGCACCCACCCGCTATCGCGGGCGGTACTGACCTTCGATCTGAATGAGCTTAGTGCGGCTAGCGCTTCCGGATTTGATCGTGATGTCTGATTGTCGGCAGTTGAAGTATTTTGCGACGAGGGCGATCAGCTCTTCGTTGGCCTTGCCGTCGACGGGTGGCGACTTGAGTTGGGCGACGAACGTCCCGTCCTCGTTTTGCTCAAGCAAGCTCGCTCGCGAGTTGGGTTTGACCTTTATCTGGATGACTCTTGTCGGCATGTTAATAGCGACTCGGAATGTAGCGTTAAGCCATCAGTATATGAAAGTCCTGAAACTACTCTTAAACGCAGTGGTCGCCTGGGCACTCGGAATCGCAGCAATTGCCGCAATTCTCTATTTCAGTAACGGTGGTGCGGATTTCACCGTTACCGATCTCACCGGGTTTGGCGTCATGGCGATTGTGGCTTCAGGACTGTTGATGCTGCTGCTGTATCTGCCGAGTCTTTACTGGCTAAAAAGACGGCGCGGTGGTGTACAACGCCGCATCGATTTCATCCTGCTCACCGGACTTCTTTGTAACCTTCCTCTTATCATTCTCCTGCTGGCGCTGGTTAATCGAAAGATGGTCCTGAGCGAGGCGCTGGGATTTATCCTTACATTTTTGATTATCGGATCAGCGTTCGGACTCGGGTTTACCCTCACGCAACGAGAAGGTAACTAATCTCCTCACACCTTCCGACTTAACAATTTTCATAAAACAGCAGTCATTCCAGTACACTGACTGTTCCGAGAAAACTCCTGGCGGCAGATGTCGATTTCGGCAGTCGTCGTTCGACTTACTGTTGAAAGGAATTCCGATTCGCTTGATTACCACTAAAAAGAAAGGGCAACGATGAGCAACGTACGAGTACTCGTAGGCACCCGTAAGGGCGCATTCATTCTGACTGCAGATGGAAAACGTGATAACTGGGACGTTAGTGGGCCTCACTTCGCCGGCTGGGAGATTTACCACATGAAAGGTTCGGCCGTGGATCCGAACCGCATTTACGCGTCGCAAACCAGCGGCTGGTTTGGACAGATCATTCAACGCTCGGACGATGGCGGCAAGACGTGGTTTCAACCCGGCACGCCCGCGGGCGAGCCGATGACGACGCCCGACGGAATGCCGAAGGGCGAGAGCAATAAATTTGTTTACGACACCACAGAGGAAACGGGCAAACCACTCACGACGCACCAATTTTATGACGGCACACCGCATCCGTGGGAGTTCAAGCGCGTCTGGCATCTCGAGCCTTCGCTGGACGATCCCGACACTGTCTTTGCGGGTGTTGAAGATGCCGCGCTGTTTCGCTCCACGAACGGCGGTCAGACGTGGAATGAGCTTCCCGGTTTGCGCGGACACGGCACGGGATCGCAGTGGCAACCAGGCGCGGGTGGCATGTGTCTGCACACGATCATTCTCGACGGCGAGCGAATCTTTGTCGCGATCTCCGCGGCGGGTGCGTTTCGCAGCGATGACGGTGGCGTGACGTGGAAACCGATCAATCAGGGACTGCACTCGCAATACATTCCTGATCCAAACGCGGAGGTGGGCCACTGCGTCCATCACATCGCGAAGCATCCTTCGAAGTCAAACGTGCTGTTCATGCAGAAGCACTGGGACGTTTTGCGTAGCGACAACGCGGGCGATTCGTGGCACGAGATCAGCGGAAACCTGCCCACTGATTTTGGATTTGTGATTGACGTTCACGCGCACGAGCCGGAGACGGTCTACGTTGTGCCGATCAAGAGTGATAGTGAGCATTATCCGCCGGATGGAAAGCTGCGCGTTTATCGCAGTCGCACGGGCGGCAATGAATGGGAAGCCCTCACGAATGGTTTGCCGCAGGAGAACTGTTACGTGAACGTGCTGCGCGACGCGATGGCGATCGATTCGCTCGATTCGTGTGGCGTTTACTTTGGCACGACTGGCGGGCAGGTCTATGCATCGCCTGACGGTGGCGACACATGGTCTGCGATCGTTCGCGATCTTCCCGCCGTGCTCTCAGTGGAGGTCCAGACGCTGTCATGATTGTCGTAGTTTTGCCGGCACACTTGCGATCGCTCGCGGGTATTAGCGGCGATGTGCAACTCGAGATTGACGGCGAGGTGACACGACGCTCGATCCTCGATGCGCTCGAGGCTCGCTATCCGATGTTGCGTGGGACCATTCGCGATCATGTTGCAGGCGAGCGCCGTCCATTGTTGAGGTTCTTTGCGTGCGGCGAGGATGTGACGCATGAGTCAGCAGACGCGCCGCTGCCGTCCGTGATCGCGTCGGGCACGGAGCCGTTCTTCATCATCGGCGCAATCGCCGGAGGTTGATAATTTCATACGAAGGGAAAGGGATAATGACAACAAACACTATTAGGCTTCACCGCGTGCTTAAGGCGCCGGCGGAGCGAGTCTACCGAGCGTTTCTTGACGCAGCCGCGATGTGCAAGTGGCTGCCGCCAAATGGATTCACTTGCCAGGTTCACGAGCTCGACGCGAAGGTTGGTGGCAAGTACAAGGCGACGTTCACTAACTTTAATACTGGGAACAGCCACTCGTTTGGCGGTGAGTATCTCGAGCTGAAGCCCAACAAACTCCTCCGCTACAGCGATCGCTTCGACGATCCGAATCTGCCCGGCGAGATGATGACCACTGTTACGCTGAAGAAAGTTTCGGTTGGAACTGAATTGAACATCGTTCAGGAAGGCGTCCCGGCTGTGATTCCGGCTGAAGCATGTTATCTGGGCTGGCAGGAGTCGCTGATGTCGTTAGCGAAACTCGTCGAACCCGAGATTCCGGACGCGATGTAATATTGGCGCGGATGAACGCGGATAAAATCCGGATCTGATCCGTGTTCATCCGCGGCTAAAACTGATCGCATATCGCTTCATTCGTGCTCAGGTATGCGTTTCTCAGCGAAAAATTCCCTAAAAAACTTTCTGCCGGCTTACCTGCGTTTCGTTTCATGCTTTCGAGTCCACGCTTGATGCCCTCGATAGCTTCCATTCTATCCTGCGCTTCCAGAAGTTTCTGATAGCTCTCAGCATCCTGGACGACCAGCTCGGCCTTGCCGTTAACTGTTAGAACCACCGGCTGTCCTGTCTTCTTTAATTGGCGCACGATCTTCGCGGTGTCGCGCTTGAATGTGCTAAGGCTCTGAATATCCCGCGTAAGTTTCATCTGCTGCTCCGTTGCTAAATCTACACTGAATTTAGCTCATAGTATACCTAAAGCTCTTTACATGAATAGTTAGTTTGGTCGAAGCAACAGCACGCTTTCACTACCGCTGAAGATCCCTGCAATACATCCGGTCATCAATGTTGCTAACGTGGCGGCGAGGAGGGCGCGGGGGCCGAGGCTGGCGAGGTCGTCGCGGCGGGTGGGGGCGAGGGCGGCGGTGCCGCCGACGAAGATAGCCATTGCCGCGACGTGGGCAAAGCCGCAGAGGGCGTAGGTCAGGATCACCACCGTGCGGGGATTTGTTAACTGGCCGCTGGAGATGAGTTGCGAGAGGTGGTTGTAGGAGAAGACTTCAGTCAGTATCACTCGCTCACCCAACAACTGCGCCGCGAGTGGGACGTCACTCGGTTGTAATCCGAGCAGAAACGCAAACGGATAAAAGAGCCAGCCGAGTATTCTCACGATCGAGAGTGGCTCACTGATCCCGAACCACGAGCTCCCCACACCGAGTAACTTATCAATCAACGCCACGATGCCGAGAATCGCAATGATCAGTGCGGAGATTCCGGCGGCGAGCTTCAACCCGTCCATCGCTCCCTGAATAATCGCGCCGATCAGGTTCTTCGATCGTTCCGACTCGTCTTCCGGCGGGATAGCGGCGAATGTCTCGGGCGTTTCGGTTTCTGGGATCAGCAGCTTGGATACAACCACACATGCAGGTATCGCGAGTATTGAAGCCGAGATCAGATGTCCGGCGATCTGTGGAAAGACGCCGGCGAGAAAAGCCACGTAAACTCCGAGCACACTCGACGCCACCGTGGCCATGCCCGTCGTCAATATTAGTAGCAACTCCGAGCGCGTCATCCGCTCGAGATAAGGCCGGACCACGAGCGCTGATTCGATGCCGACAAAGATGTTCGCCGCACTCGACAGCGATTCCGCGCCGCTGATCCTCATTGTGCGATGAAAGAGTCTGGCGAAGAGTCGCACGAAGATTTGCAAAACACGCAAGTGGTAGAGCATCGCGGTGAAGGCCGCGAAGAAGATCACCACCGGAAGCACCTGGAAGACGAGAATGAACCCGACTGAGCCGGTTTCTCCGGGACTTGCCGCAAGCGGTCCAAACAAAAACACCGAGCCGCTCTTCGACGCGTTGAGCAGGACCAGCACTGCATCGTTCAGCCAGAGTAAGACTCGTTGCGAAACAGGCAGGCGAAAGATGATGAGACCAATGACGAGTTGCAGCGCGACGCCCCAGGCGATCGTCTTCCACGCAACTCGCCGTCGATTACTCGAAAGTAGCCAGGCCACACCGGCAAAGATCACGAAGCCCACGAGCGACACCGCGTGCTGAATCATCTCGTTTTGAGTCCTTTATTGTGATCGACGGACCAGCCGTACCACTATACCCGCCGAGCAGCACAGAACCGAGCGCGGTAGCGCCGGGTCGAAGTTTCAATTCACGCTCCTCCTTGGAGTGCGGCGGCCTGGCGCCGCTTTGATATTGATGAATGCGCGATCGAGACCAAAGCGGCGCCAGGCCGCCGCACTCCAAGGAGGCGTCCGGCGCTCCGCACCCACCGCTGGCGCCGCTTTGATATCGATGAATGCGCGATCGAGACCAAAGCGGCGCCAGGCCGCCGCACTCCAAGGAGGCGCCCGGCGAGTTTTGGCGAATTTTCGACTTTCTCGTACAATAAGCTCCCCCTTGACATGCCTTCCCCTGATTCAGCCGGTGGGGCCTACCCGCAGGGGGAAGTCTGTCACTCCGAACACTCTTTGCTGATATCAATGCCGGACGAAACAAAGACGAACAATATCTTAGTAGTTGACGATTCGCCCACGATGAGACGCATGGTGATCACGTCGCTGGGTTCCTTGCGCAAGGTGAAGTCGACACAGGCGGGCAGCGGCCTCGAAGCCATCGAACGCCTGGCGATTGAACCCGTCGACCTGATGGTGCTCGACCTGAACATGCCTGACATGCACGGCATGGAAGTGATCGGTTTCGTACGAAGTCACCAGGCCTATCGAAACATTCCTATCGTGGTGCTGACGACGAAGGGCGAGGAGTCCAGCCGCACCGAAGCTCTAGCCGCGGGCGCGAATCGTTACCTAACGAAACCTTTTGATCCGCGGCAGTTGGCCGACGTAGTGGGCTCATTGCTCAGGACGACTTGATGGATAGCTCAACTCCCGACAACCGTGGTGAGTTCTTCGATCAGTTCCTCGACGATTATTACGCCGAGTGTGACGAGCATCTCTTCTCGATTCGTCGCTCGTTAGTTGCGCTGGAGGACGAAGTAGACGCCCGCGCAGTCGATCGCGCGATACTCGACAATCTGTTCCGCAGCTTCCATACGCTCAAGGGAATCTCGGGCATGGTCGGTCTCGGCGCTGCCGAACAACTCGCACATCATCTCGAGAGTTATCTGCGCGAGCTGCGTGAAGGAACTGTCGTGCTAAGCGGGCCGGGATTCGAAGCACTCTCCGCCGGGGTTTCGTTACTTGAAAGCGTTATCAACGCGCGTCGCAACAATCAAGAGATTCCATCGATCGAAGACGTTGTCGAGCGGCTACAAGCCATCTCCGCCGATACGTCCGACGCCGAGCCAACGTCAAATCAAGAACCTGAGACGCCCGGAGAGAGCGACGCCACGCGCTGGCTGGTTGAGTTTACGCCGACTGCCGAACTTGCCGATCGAGGCGTCAACGTCAACAGCGTGCGCTCACGGCTGCAGGAGATGGGCCAACTGATGCAGGCGAAGCCCGTCGTCAAAGGCGCCGGCGAGATTGCCTTCGAGTTCGTCGTCGCGACAAACGCCGGGACGACGATCGCTGATCTCGAGTCGGACGGTCTGACGTTCAAGCCTGCTCCAGTCGAGTCAGCACCGCGAGCGAAAGAGAGCCAGCCGGTTTCGACGATCGCTCCGGCAAGCGTTGTGCGCGTCGATCTCGATCGACTCGACGAGTTGATGCGAATTATCGGCGAGCTCGTGATCAGTCGTACACGTCTCGAAGATCAAGTGACGGAGCTGAAGCCCGTCACGCCGCCCGCACTCTGGCGTTCGCTCCAGGAAACAAGCCTGAGCATGGGACGACAATTGCGAGATCTGCGCGAGAGCGTCATGCGCGTGCGCATGGTCCAGATCGGCGAAATCTTCGAGCGGATGATGTTCGTGGTTCGCGACCTCGCGCGTGAAAGCGGTAAGAAGATCATTGTACAGCTCAGCGGCGGCGAGACCGAGATCGACAAGTTTCTGGTGGAGCGGATGATGGATCCGTTCATGCATCTGGTGCGCAATGCTGTCAGTCATGGAATCGAAACTGTCGCTGAGCGCGAGGCGCAAGGGAAGCGAAGTGAAGGTTTGTTGTCACTGAGTGCAACTACAGCCGGCGAGATGATCGTGATCAAAATCGCTGACGATGGGCGTGGTATCGATCGGGATCGCGTCGTCGAACGAGCAAAAGCACGCGGCCTCAGCCACGGCGACTCGAACATTGACGACGCTGCTTTACTGGATCTGATCTGCACTCCCGGATTTTCAACACGCGACGAGGCTGATCGAGAAAGCGGCCGTGGCGTGGGAATGGATGTAGTCAAAAAGGCGACCGAGGAGCTCGGTGGGCGCATATCACTCGCAACGAAACTCGGTGAAGGCACGACCTTCACGATCGAGTTGCCGTTGACACTCGCGATCGCGGAAGCACTCATCGTCAGTGTGAATAATCAACGCTTTGCCGTGCCGCAGTCGGCGGTGAGGGAAGTGCTGGAAGTCGAGTCCGCTTCAACGAAGGTTCTCGAAAACAACGAAATCATTCCGTATCGCGGAAAAGTTCTTCCTTTACTCCGTCTTGCACGTGTTTTTGAGTTGAATTACCAGCGTGGAGATAAATTCCACGTGCTCGTGATCGGCGAAGACACAAACCCTGTCGGACTGGCGGTCGATCGAATAATCGGCCAGCGAGAGATCGTCGTGCGTGCGATCAAGGATCCACTCGCGCAAAGCAAAGGCATCGCGGGCGCTACCGAGCTCGGCGATCAACGCGTGGTGCTGATCTTGGACATCACTGCTCTACGACAACTCGCCGCAACGTCACCACATTGAGCCACAGATGACACAGATGGAACCATTCATACTTTTCGAGCTCGCAGACACGACCTACGGTGTACGCAGTCGCTTCGTGCAACAGATCGAGATGATTGACGACGTTGCGTCAGTTCCAAATGCTCATCCCGCGGTCGAAGGCGTGGTGCTCGTTCGCGGTCAGGTGATTCCGGCGTTGAACCTGCGCACGCGTTTCGGGTTCGAAAGAATCGAACGTGAGCTGCGTTCGCGACTGGTTGTTATCAACACGGGAACGAGAGTTGTCGGGCTCGTCGTCGATACGGCGCGCGAGTTTTTGAAGATCGCAACGGAGTCGATCACACCGCCACCCGAAGCGCTTACCGGATTGAGTGGTCACTACCTCGAAGGCATCGCCACGATCGGCGAACGCATGATTCTGATCCTCGATTTAGACGCCGTGCTTGATCTTGATTACGAAATCGAGGCAGAGACTTCACAGATAAATACGGATTGAGGAGATAAGACATGTCTCAAGTGATAGAGAGCTCAGGCAACAACCTCGAGAGAGACATCGGATTGGTGCGCCAACAGGCATTACAGGTTGCTGAATCCGCCAGCCAGATCACGGTAACGGCCCATGAGGTGGCGGAAGGCGCGGACGTACAGTTGCGTGTACTCGAAAGGACCGTTGCGATCGCCGATGAGATGACTGCATCGATGGGCGAGTCGACAACGCAACTCGAGTCGATTGCTACTTCAACCGAAGAGCTCGCGTCGTCAGTTAACGAGAGCGCCGCGTCGATCGAAGAGGTCACCAGGAATGCTGAATCTCTGGCTTCGTCGATCAATCAGATCTCGGCTGCCATTGAGCAGAACGCGCGCTCGGTTGAAGTCGTCAACACTACGACCGAGACCATGGCCACGTCCGCCGAACAAGTCACGGGGGCGATGACGGAGATTGCCGGATCGATCAAATCCGTCAGCGCCGACACGGAGGCACTCACCGCAGCGGTAAACGAAACTGCCGCGAGCATTGAAGAAGTGGCAGCCTCGATCGCGAGTCTCTCCGGCAATGCCGACGACCTCACGGTTGCCGCCGAGGAGACGTCTTCAGCGATCAACGAAATGGCGGCCTCGATCGAAGAGGTGGCGGCGATGACGGAGGGTCTCGCGTCGTCAGTTGAAGAAGTGTCGACGTCGATCGAACAGATGTCGCGATCGGTGCAGGGGGTGGCGCAGAATGCGGAGCGCATTACCGAAGCTGCGACCAGCGCCGCGAGCAGCGCCACGCAAATGGATCGCTCGTTACACTCGGTCGTCGCAATGACCAAACGTGCCGAAGAAGCGACGGGCCAGTTAACGCGCCAGGCTGAAGAAGGCGGAGCTGCGGCACAGAAATCGATCCAGGCATTGCTGCGCGTGCGTTCGGCGATGGAGCAGTCAGCGAGCGTGATCAAAGAGATGGGAAAACGTTCAGACGAGATCGGCGGGATCGTCAACACGATCAACGTCATTGCTGAACGCACGAACATGCTATCGCTCAACGCTTCGATCGAGGCCGCTCGCGCCGGTGATGCCGGGCGAGGGTTTGCAGTTGTGGCGGAAGAGATCAGAAACCTAGCCGATCGATCTGCGCAGGCGACTACCGATATCGCAGTGATTATCAGGTCGCTTCAGGAAGTCGTCAGAGAAGCAGTGACGACTGCGAGTGAGGGAATGCGCGTAGCTGAGGAAGGCGGTCAACTCGCCGAAGAAGGCGCGACAGGACTGCGGAAGGTAATCTCCGGCATCAATCAAACGACCCAGCTTGTCGCGCAGATTGCTGATGCGACCGAGGAACAACTGACGGCAGGCCAACACGTCGTGACCGCAATCGACACGACTGCCATGCAGGCGAAACAAGTTTCGGGCGCAGTGATTGAACAGGCGCAAGCCACGCAGCAGATCGTCAAGGCGGCGGCGCAGATGCGCAACACGGCGAAGGAAGTCAGTAAGGCAGTAAACGAGCAGGGCCGCGCCGCGCGGGAGATCATCAAGGCGGCGCAGAGCACGAGTGGCGCCGCGAAGCAGGTGCGCAAGTCTTCAAACGAACAAGCGACGGCTGCGAAGGAGATCACACAAGCAGTCGAGTCGATGCGTCGCGGAGCGCTTTCTACGTCTCGGGCGCTGAGTGAACAGGCAGTCGCCAGTGATCAGGTTTCGAGAGAGTCCGTCCAACTCGCGCGACAGATCGCTGAGGTCAACAAGGCGATGGGCGAGCAGGCGAAGGCGTCGGCGGAGATTACCGAAGCGACGCAGAGTATGCGAATACAAGCCGATCAGGTAACGAAGGCGATGCGCGAACAGGCGCGCACGTCGCATGAGATGACTACGGCCGTGGCGAATGTTTCGAAAGAAGCGTTGCGGGTTACGAGTGCCAATCGCAACCATCTCGATGCTGCTGACAGCATTCGTGCTGGAGTCAGCGAGCTGCGACAGATAACGACTCGCAATGCGGATGGTGTGAGGGCAACGTTGACGAGTACGTCCGGGCTGGCCGACCGCGCTCGCGAATTGGGCGAGATCATGGATGGCATGCTTGGCGGTAATGGCACTCAGCAGACGACGAAACGCAGGCGCACGAAAAAACCCGCCGCGGAGATTTAATAGTCGGAGTAAACGCCGAAGGTGTTGGCTAATTTCAGCCCAGGGTTGGAGCGCAGCGACAACCCTGGGTTAGCTTCGAAAAATTCGAATAACCCTGAAAGGGTTTCACACGTGGCGAACCCTTTCAGGGTTCATATTAAATTTTTGTTCGTATTCCCAGGGTTGTCGCTGCGCTCCAACCCTGGGCTGAAATTAGCCAACGCCTTCGGCGTATCGAATTGAGATAATTCGTGACTATAAGTCAGCCCACAATCGGACTCTTCACAACAGACGTTCACCTCGTTATTCAAGTATGGGATGCCGCGCTCGCGCGGCTCACCGGGATCAGCGAGCAGTCTGCTTCGGGTCAGGCGTTGACCGCGCTGCTGCCTGATCTCGAGAAGCGCGGGTTGTTGAAGCGTTTTCTGCGCTCGGTCAACGACGGCTCAGTGGAAGTGCTGGCGCCGGCCTTTCATCATTACCTGATCCCTTGTGCTCCGGTTACACCTTCCAGACATTTCGAGAAGATGCAGCAGCGTGTGACGATTGCGCCGCTGCGTGATGAGTACCAGTCGATCGCTGGATTGATCGTTACCGTCGAAGACGTCACGGACCGGCTTGAACGCGAGCGCGAGCTGGCGACGCGTTTGGCCCAGGGCGATGAGTCGACGCGGCTGACTGCTGCTGAGACTATCAGTGACGATGAGTCATACGACACGGCGCCTTTGCTCGATGCGTTGAGTGATGACAGTTGGAGAGTTCGTCGCGCCGCGATCAAGGGTGTGTCGCAACGTGCGGCGCCGGAAGCGATCACGGCGTTGTTACATTCCGTCGTTGCGAATCCTCACAATCCTTCCCTCTTGAACAGTGCGCTCCAGGTGTTGGCGTCGAGTAATGTCGATACGATTTCACCACTCGTGGATCTGCTGAAACATTCCGATCCAGCGCTGCGCATGCAGGCGGCGTTGGCTTTGGGTGATCAGCGCGACACGCGTGCAGTCGCAGCGTTGTTAGAAGCGCTGGACGACGAAGATATGAACGTGCGGTATCACGCGATCGAGGCGCTTGGTAAGTTGCAGGCAGTAGATGCCGTCGATGCACTCGCGGAGATAGCGGAATCAAAAGATTTCTTCCTTTCGTTTGCGGCGCTGGACGCGCTTACAAAGATTGGCGACGCGCGCGTCGTGCCGAGAATCATGCCGCTGCTGGAAGATGATCTCCTGAATAAGCCCGCGGTCAACCTGTTGGGCCAACTTGGTGATGACAGTGCGGTCGCTTCTTTGGTAGCGCTGTTGAATACTCCGACCGCGCCGTCAGATTCGATCGCAGACGCGCTCGCCAGTCTCCACGACCGGTACGAGCAGCAATTTGGCGAAGGTAGTTACATTGCGGATCTGACGACTCGTGAAATGTCAGCTACCGGAGTTCAGAACCTGCTCGACGCCCTCGAGTCGCCTGATACACAAGACTTGCGCTCGATTGCGCTCGTGCTTGGGTGGTTGAAAGGAACCCGCGTCGATCGTGCACTCACGCGATTGATGGGACGTATCGATCTGCGTGGTGAGATTATCGAAGCGCTCGTACGGCATGGAGCTTCGATTGTTGACCTGTTGATGGCGCAGCTAACAGTGGAAGACTTGGAAGTGAGACGCTCCGCGGCCGTGGCGCTCGGACGGATTGGCGATCCACGCGCGACCTCCGCACTGATAAACGCACTGAGTGATGAATCCCTCGCGCTTGATGCGGCGAATGCGCTCGGCCAGATCGGTGATCCGCAGGCGTTCGATGGACTACTGAATCTGGTCGGTAATGAAGACGCGTCGATCAGGCAGGCGGCAGTCAGCGCGTTGAACTCGGTCATTCAGCCAGCGATGTCGGAACGTATCATTCCGCTCCTGCGTGACCCAGATCCGAACGTTCGTGAATCGGCAGTGAAGATTGCCGGATACTTTGGCTATCCCGAGGCGGGCAATGCGTTGATCGAGTTGAGCCGCGATCCGAACGAGCGTGTGAGGTGTGCGGCGCTTGAGCATTTGCCGTTTGTCGAAGACGAGCGGGCGTTCGACGTTCTCGCCAACGCGATGAAAGAAGAAACATCGAACGTGCGTGCGGCTGCGGCGCGTGGGCTCGGCAATATGGATGCGCCGCCCGTCGTTGCACAGTTGATTGCCGGACTCTCCGACGAGGACGTCTGGGTGCGCTACTTCAGCGCGCGCGCGCTCGGGCGGCGCAGGGCGGATGAAAGCGTCGCGGCGCTCGAAAAAGTGATCGAGAAGGAAGAGTTTAACCACGTTCGAATTGCGGCCCTTGATTCGCTGGGGCAAATCGGCGGCGAGCGTGTCGCCGGGATCGTTGGCGCTTTAATTAAAGACGATGATCCAGACGTCGCCCACGCCGCGCAGGTGGCGTTGCAAAAGTCTTAGCTTGGGCGCCTCCTTGGAGTGCGGCGGCCTGGCGCCGCTTTGGTAGCGCGCAGAGCGCGCACTGTTCGACCTTTTTAACTACGCGCTCCGCGCGTGAGTAAAGCGGCGCCAGGCCGCCGCACTCCAAGGAGCCGTGTTCGGTCCGCGGGCTGAAATCATTCGAACTATGGTGTCGCGTTCACAGAATTTGGTATTACCTGAGGGCACCAGCGCCCTGATTCGAAACTTGATCAATGAACGTACCGGGATGTTTTTTGACAACGGTAAGAGCGATCTGCTGATGGACAAACTCTCGCCCCTCGTCATTGAACGCGGCTTCGGCTCGTATCTCGACTATTACTACTTGCTGAAATACGACCCGTCAGCACGCGTCGAATGGCAAAACGTGATGAACGCGCTCTCAGTCCAGGAGACGTACTTCTGGCGCGAGATCGATCAGGTGCGCGCACTGGTTCAGACACTACTGCCGCAAGCCCACGCGCGTAACAGCAATTCGACTTTGCGGATCTGGAGCGCAGCCTGTGCCACTGGGGAAGAACCGTTGACAATCGCGATCGCCTTGAACGAAGCAGGCTGGTTTGATAAGGCCTCGATCGAGATCGTAGCCACTGACGCCAGCACCAAAGCGATCGACCGCGCGGGCCAGGGAGTTTATCGGGAGCGCGCCTTTCGTAACTTGCCGGCCCACCTGCGGGATCGCTATTTCGAGCGAAATGCTTCAGACTGGCGTGTCAGAAGCGACATCCATTCACGAATCAAATGGGGAATTGCGAACTTGATCGAGGAGGACGAGATTTCCCAACCGGCGTCCGCTGATTTTATTTTTTGTCGCAACGTTTTTATTTACTTTTCAGAAAGCGCCATCGGGCGGGTAGTCGGTTCCTTCTCCAGGTTTATCCGGCCGCCTGGTTACCTGTTTGTCGGCGCCGCTGAATCATTGCTAAGGCTGACGACGGATTTCACCCTGACTGAAGTTGACGACGCTTTCGTGTACGTGAAGCGAGAGAGACCAATGGAGCATTGATGGATCGCGTTTTACGAGTATTGGTGATCGACGATTCTGCCTACGTGCGAAAAGTGGTGCGAGAGATCATCTCGCGCAGTCCTTTCCTCGAGGTGGTCGGCACGGCGCGCGACGGCCTTGAGGGACTCGATATGGTGGAACGGCTTAATCCGGATGTGATCACTTGTGATCTCATCATGCCCGAGCTGGACGGCGTTGGCTTTGTGCGCGAACAAATGGCGCGGCGGCCGGTGCCGATCATTATCATGAGCGTCGCGAAAGAGACTGCTGAAGCTGCTCTGACAGCGCTCGATGCCGGTGCGATCGATTTTGTACAAAAGCCCACTGCGCTTGCGAGTGAAAAGATCTTTGAAGTGAGTAGTGAGTTGATCGAGAAGGTCAAAGCAGCGGGCTACATCTCGTTGAACAGAATTCCGACTGCACGGGCACCGGAGATCAAATCGACTGTCGAGCCGATGACAAAGGTTGCCGGGACTCACTCAGTCGACCTCGTCGTACTCGGTATTTCGACTGGTGGACCACAGGCGCTCAAACGATTGATCCCGCAATTGCCGGAAGACTTTCCGGTTCCCGTAGTGATGGTAATGCACATGCCGGTCGGTTATACCGAGATGTACGCGGCGAAGTTGAACGAGCAGTCTCGTCTCGAAGTACGTGAGGCAGCCGAGGGCGATGAAATCAAACCGGGTCGCGTGTTTCTTGCGCCTGCGGGTCGTCACTTGTCGCTGGTGCGCGATGCACACGGCAAAGTCGTTACACATCTCGACGCGAAGCCGTTTAATACGCTGCATAAGCCTTCGGTTGATGTGTTGTTTCAATCGGCAGCGGAAGTTTATGGGAATCGTGTGTTGGGAATCGTGATGACGGGCATGGGATCGGATGGAAAGCAGGGCGCGGCGTGGATCAAATCGCAGGGCGGGCTTATCTTCACGGAAGCAGAGAGCAGTTGTGTGGTGTATGGTATGCCGGGCGTCGTAATGGAAGCCGGATTGAGTGATAAGAGTGTTGCTCTCGACCACATGGCGCGCGCGATTAGGGAGGTGGTATGAGCGGGAAGATTCTGATCGTCGATGATTCAGCGCTTTCGCGCCGGACGTTGCGACGGATTCTCGAATCTGCGAGTTACGAAGTGGTTGAAGCGGATGACGGAATGACCGCGCTTGAAGTTTACTTCCTCGAGAAGCCGAGTCTGGTGTTGCTCGATCTGGTTATGAAAGGTATGTACGGGCTTGATGTGCTCGTTAAATTACGCGAGATGGACCCGAACGCATTAGTGGTAGTTGCGAGTGCCGACATCCAGAGTTCGACTCGCAAAATGGTTGATGAAGCGGGCGCGCTCGCCTTCATTAATAAACCATTCATTTCGGAACAAGTGATTGCCGTTGTCGAAAAAGCGCTCGCGGAAGGAGCCACTGGTGAAACTAACTGAGCGACAGAAGGACGCACTGTCCGAGCTCATCAACATCGCTTTCGCGCGCACGGGCGCGGCGCTCTCGGAGCTGACGGGCCATCGTGTGTTACTCGAGGCACCGGAAGTTGCTGTTTATCGCAGTGAAGAGTTGCGCGGAGCCCTCGCTAAATTTGTGCCCGGGGATGTGGCTTCCATTCATCAGGTTTTTGCCGGACCGGTCGCGGGTGACGCGCTCTTGTTGTTGAATTATGAAGGCGCAGTGCAGCTCACCGACCTGCTCATTGACGAGCACACTCCGTCCAACTTTCTCGACGAGTCGGCGCGAGAAGTGTTAACCGAGGTTGGCAATATTCTGTTGAATGCGTGTCTGGGAATGTTTGGGAATTTGCTGAACGTTCACGTGACGTTCTCCGTGCCGCGACTGCATCTCGAGACGCTCGACGAGCTGATCTCGTCTATAACAACAGGCAAACCCGAGATGCACTACGCGCTCGTGGTCTACACGGCATTTCGGATTCGAGACAGTTCAGTTAAGGGATTTCTGGTGATCGTGTTGAGCGTCGCCTCGCTCGATCGCTTGATTCAGGAAGTCGACGCCTGGGAGGCACAGCAAGGCCGATGAGATTTAGACTAACGCCGAAGGCGGGGTTCATATGAATTTTTTGTTCGTATCCCAGGGTTGTCGCTGCGCTCCAACCCTGGGCTGAAATTAGCGAACGCCTTCGGCGTTAAATAGAGCGCCTCCGGCGTTACTCCTTCCCCAGTTGTAATGACAGAAACGAGCTCCAAGGAAATGTTACTCAACGCTGCGGTCCGGCACTGGATGCACGACCTCGCGGCGCAGGGAATCATTACGACCGATAGTGAGCTGAATGTCGTCCAGTGGAACCACTGGATGGAGGAGCACACCGGAAAACGTGCGCACGAGGTAATCGGTAACAATCTGCTCGAGCTGTTTCCCGAGTTAATCAACCGCCGCGTAGATCGAAATTACAAATGGGCGCTTGAAGGGCAGGTTAGGGTCTTGTCGCAGGCGCTGCACGGCTTCCTGATTGAAATGCCGCCAGTGTCGGGCGAGCACGGCTTCAGGGAGATGCAGCAAGCCGTTCGCATCTCGCCGCTGAGTCACGAAGGTCGCGTAATCGGAACCCTCACGATCATCGAAGATGTGACTGAACGTGTGGCGCGTGAAGCCGCACTCCAGACTCAACTCGAAGAGCGATCGCGGCTCTTATCGAGTGAGAACATGGCGCGGCGAGAAGCCGAGCGAGCAAATCGCTTGAAAGACGAGTTTCTCGCCACGATCTCACATGAGCTGCGCAATCCGTTGAATGCGATCCTGGGCTGGGCCCACATGATGCGCGTGGGCAAGCTCAACGAAGCCAACATGGAACGTGCGGTCGAAACGATCTACCGGAACGCAAAATCTCAAAGTCAATTGGTTGCCGATCTGCTGGATGTGTCGCGCATCATCTCCGGGAAGCTGCGACTCGAGGTGCGATCAGTTGATTTGATTTCCATCGTCAACGCTGCCATTGATTCGATTCGTCCGGCGGCTGATGCTAAAAGCATTCGACTGCAAACGATGCTCGATCCGTCGGCTGGTCCAATCTCCGGAGACGCCGATCGACTGCAGCAGATCGTATGGAATTTGTTGACGAATGCGGTGAAGTTCACGCCGAAGGGCGGTCGCATACAAGTCAAGGTGCAGCGTATCAACTCGCACGTTGAGATCGTCGTGAGTGATTCCGGTGTCGGCATCAGCGCAGAGTTTTTGCCTTACGTTTTTGATCGTTTTCGCCAGGCAGACGCGAGCACCACGCGCATACACGGCGGCCTCGGCCTCGGTCTTTCCATTGTTCGTCAACTCGTGGACCTTCATGGCGGCAGTGTGAGTGTGCACAGTGAAGGTGAAGGGAAAGGTGCGACCTTCACGATCATGCTGCCGTTCGTTGGCGTGATTAGTAACGAGAAGGAACCTGAGTCTGTTCCCCCGACTCAGAGTGAGCAAATGCTTTCTTTCGATGGCTTGCCTTCGCTCCAGGGCCTGAAGGTGCTTGTAGTTGATGATGAGGCCGACACGCGCGAGTTGATTGGCGAAGTGCTGAAGGAGTGTGGCTCGGAAGTGATAATTACACGTTCTGTCGAGGAGGCGCTAGCGGCGCTCGAACAACACAAGCCCGACATTCTCATCAGCGACCTCGGCATGCCCGACGAGGATGGTTATTCACTGATCGAGAAGATTCGCGCTCTTCCACCTGAGCGCGGTGGCGACATTCCGGCGGCGGCGCTCACCGCCTACGCCCGCGCGGAAGATCGCATGCGCGTGCTTCGTTCAGGCTTCCAGTTCCACCTGCCGAAGCCAGTTGATTCCGCGGAGCTGGTGACGGTCGTCGCCAGTCTCGCCGGCCGCGCGTACAAAACTTAACGCGATCAGCATTCAGTCCAACCTTATGTCAACGCAAACATCAACAGTGGCGCTGCGGTGTGTGGGGTTGGTGAAGAGGTTTGCGGATGTGACGGCTGTTAATGGGCTCGATCTGGAAGTGTTTGCGGGTGAGTGTTTTGGTTTGCTTGGTCCAAATGGTGCCGGGAAGACTACGACTGTCGAGATACTCGAGGGGCTGACGCCTTCGGATGAGGGAACGGTTGAGTTGCTGGACCAGCGTTGGGGTAATGGTGACGATCGGGCGTTGCGTGAGCGTATCGGTGTTCAGTTACAGGAGACGCAGCTCGCGGAGAAGGTGACGGTCGTCGAGACGTTGCGGCTGTTTCGCAGTTTCTACGGACGTGGCCACAGCGTTGATGACGTAATTCAAACGGTTGCGCTCGAAGAGAAGCGAAACGCACGTGTAGGAAAACTCTCGGGTGGTCAGAAGCAGCGACTCGCAGTTGCCTGTGCGCTCGTCAGCGATCCGGAGCTGCTGTTTCTCGATGAGCCGACGACTGGGCTCGATCCACAGGCACGTCTCTCGCTGTGGGACATTGTTGAGAAGTTTCGTGCGCGTGGTGGGACGATTCTGCTGACGACTCACTACATGGAGGAAGCGACGCGTCTCTGCGACCGGGTGGCGATCATGGACCATGGAAAAGTCATCGCGCTCGGGACACCTGCGGAGCTTATTGAATCGCTCGGCGCCGATCAGATCATTGAATTCAGCGTCACTCAGGAACTTGCTGATGATGAGTTGCAGCGTCTTCCCGCCGTTAGTCATGTGCATAAACGTGATGAGGTTTATTCACTCACAGTTTCGGAGATCGGCGTCGCGCTGCCTGCGCTACTTGCTGAGATCAAACGACAACAGTCGGAGCTCGTCACGCTCACGACGCACCAGGCGACGCTCGAAGATGTTTTCGTCAGTTTGACGGGGAGAATGTTGCGCGATGCCTGAGGCGAAACTTCACCCGCTGGTTGAGCTGACGTCGACGCGTGTGCGCGAGTTCCTGCGCGAGAAAGAGGCTGTGTTCTGGGTATTCATCTTTCCCGTGTTGATGACGTTCGCACTCGGAATCGCCTTTCGCAACACGGCGCCGGATAAGACTCTTATCGCGATCGAAAACGGTCCAAAGGCGAGTGAGACTGCAAGTCTCGTGTCTCGTTCACCTGATATCGCGGCGAGTGTCTTGAGTCCCGATGAAGCCGCGCAAGCATTGCGAAGCGGGAAGGTGTCGATCGTCGTCAAACCTGTTAATGACTCATTCGAATATCGTTTTGATCCGACGAGACCGGAGAGTCGAGCCGCGAGGCTCCTCGTTGATGATGTTTTGCAGAGAGGAAAAGGACGAACGGATGTGGCCAGTGTTGGCGAAACGAGGATTACGGAGCCTGGTGCGCGTTACGTCGACTTTCTGGTTCCCGGGTTGATCGGAATGAATATGATGGGCAGCGGTTTGTGGGGACTCGGATTCACTGTGGTAGTCGCACGCTCGCGGAAGATCCTCAAGCGTTTTGCCGCGACACCGATGCGGCGTTCGCACTACCTGCTTTCGTTCGTGCTTTCACGTTTGATTCTACTGGTGCTCGAAGTGGCGGCCGTGATCGTGTTCGCGTGGCTGGCGTTTGGTTTCACGGTGCGCGGGTCGTGGCTCAGTGTGGCTTTGATCACTGTGCTCGGAGGCTTCACTTTCTCCGGACTTGGATTGCTTGTGGCTGCCAGACCGACGACGATCGAAGGCGTCTCGGGCTTGATGAACTTCATCATGCTGCCGATGTGGTTGCTTTCGGGCACGTTCTTCTCTTCGGAGCGCTTTCCACAAATCCTGCAACCCTTCATCCAGGCGCTCCCGCTCACGGCGCTCAACAAGACCCTCCGCGCGTTGATGAATGAAGGTGCATCGCTTTCGTCGAACTGGTTAGCGATTTCGATATTGCTTGCGTGGTGTGTCGTGAGTTTTGTGGTCGCGTTGAAGATCTTCAAGTGGCAGTGAATCAACGCAGCTAATCACGCCACATCGTTGGAGGCGCACGGTACGCAACAACTGTAGGGGCGGCCCTCTGTGGCCGCCCCAGGTTGCGTTCTACAGATCGGCAAATTTACAATCCCGCCGGCTACTTATTCTCACGTTACGAGGTGACCTCACGAATGCCTCAGTTCGATTACCTTGATCGTCGATACAACACGCTTCGTCTACCAGGATGCGATTACAATTCAACGTGGCAACTCTATGCCGTCACATTAGTCACAGATCTACGGCGCCCACTCTTTGCTGATGTCAATCTGGCAAAGAGCGTTCTGAAGTGCCTGCTTACCGATCAGACATTAGAACGTCTACGGCTTCGCGCCTTTACCCTGCTGCCTGATCATCTGCATCTGATCGCGGGTGTTAGAGATGCGCAAAAGAAATTACCCAATCTGATCGGCTTCGTTAAGAGCTTCACGACGCAACAGTATTGGAAACGCAGTTATGAGGTCGTACAAACCGGGCAGGTTGTGTTGCCAGGCACATCCGTAAACAAGACAACTCGCGAAGAATCTCAGCCGCTGTTATCTGCTTTGTTAGATTGGCAGGCTACGTTGAGGCCTGAAGTCGTAGAGTTGAAGAATTGGCCAATTGCAAACCCCGAACACTTCCGGCAAAAGCGTCTTTGGCAAACACGCTTTTTCGATCATGTGATCCGTAATGAATTTGATCTCCACGCGAATCTCGATTATCTCGCGATGAATCCCGTACGAAGAGGCTATGTCACGCACCCGCAGTTTTATCCGTATACCGGGTTCTTATGGTAGAAGTTCCACGCAGGGGTGGCCACGGAGGGCCACCCCTACAGTTGTCGCTCATCACGCCACATCATTGGAGGCGCACCATGAGCAACAACTGTAGGGGCGGCCCTCTGTGGCCGCCCCTGCGTTGATAAAAACTCTTGACACGCCCTATGGTCCTGTCTTATACAAGGCAGTTCGCGCCGCGTGAGTGCGCAGTGAAAGAAACAATTCGATGTTGACGATCAGGACACATAAAGAGCAAACGACGAAATGGCAGCCGTGCGCCGCCATGTATACCGTCGTCTGCTCGTTCAACGGCAGACTCGGACGGCAAATATCCGAAGATCGCCGCAATAGCAGGCATTAATCGGCGGGAGCGGACTCCCGCTCCCAAATCTCAAAGCGAAAATCAAGAGAATTGAAGGAGCGGGTAGCTTCCCTGCGAAGCTAAAAGCCCGCTCCTTTTGTTTTTTGATAATCGAAGTATCTTTTGCGAGAGATGAAGGCAGGGAGCCTTCAAGCAGATGACGAACTCGGTGCTTTGCGAGAGTCCGCGAGTTCGCCATCTTCAGGAGAAGTGTGCCTCGAAGTGTGTTCGATGCAGTGTCTCTCTCTGCCTTCATCTATTTTTTAGCACAACAGGGAAGGGTAGCCTAACTGGTAAGGCAGTAGTCCCGAAAACTACCGCGCGTTTGTCGCTTGCAGGTTCAAGTCCTGTCCCTTCCGCCAATTTAATTTTGGACCAGTAGCTCAGTGGAATGAGAGCGCGACTCTGCGAAGGTCGAGGTCGTACGTTCGAATCGTACCTGGTCCACCATACCGGCGTAGCCCAACTGGAAGGAGGCTCTAGTTTTAGAAACTAGACAGTGTGGGTTCGAATCCCTCCGCCGGTACCAATTCACATGGGGATGAACGCGAAATGGAAAGCGGACTGACCTTCAATCAGTTGATTTGCGAGTTCGAGTCTCGTCATCCCTGCCAAGCTTCGGGCGAATGCTGAACGTGACTACATCTTTGGAATGGCACGTCACGCTCGTTTACTTGTCGCCCGGCTATGTGGGTCGTAGCTCAACACGCAGAGCACCGCACTGTGACTGCGGCTGGTGAGGGTTCAAGTCCCTTCGACCCACCCAATTTCTCGCACGGAACTGTGGCCGAGGGGTTAGGCACCTGATTGTCGATCAGGCCGATGACGGTTCGAGTCCGTTCAGTTCCGCCAACTCAATTCGGGGTGTGGTGTAACGTCAGCATCCGAGTCCTGGGAACTCGTGGTGACAGTTCGACTCTGTCCTCCCCGACCAAATTCATGCGGAAGTGATGTAGCTGGAAACATGCGAGTCTTCCAAACTCGACTCGAGAGTTCGAATCTCTCCTTCCGTTCCAATTTGCGCGCGTCGCCAAGTGGCTAAGGCGCTGGATTGCAAATCCAGTATCGTGAGTTCGAGTCTCACCGCGCGCTCCAAGCGGTCGGATAGCTGAGACGGATTAGCGCGGGTCTGAAAAGCCCGAAAGGTTGGTTCGATTCCAACTCCGACCACCAAGCTTGCCCGAGTAGCTCAACTGATAGAGCGCTGTTCCTACAAATCAGAGGTTGAAGGTTTAAGTCCTTCCTTGGGCATCAACTTATCGGGGCGTGACTCATCCCAGCAGAACGGTGACTGCACGGGAGCGTGGAGTTCGCAGAGGCGCGTCGGCCTCACGCCCCGTCTATATCAATGGCTCGCGTTCCCGGCATCGGTCTTCTAAACCGAACCTTCGAGAGCTGGGCGGACAGGCATGAGGTTCAACTCCTCCGCGGGCTTCCAATCTTCAATGGCTGTGTAGCTCAAACGGACAGAGCAAGCGTCTCATAAGCGCTAGGTTGGTGGTTCGAATCCACCCGCAGCCACCAGATATATGTATTCGAGCTTGGATAGGGTCAGTACCACCTGCGATAGCGGGTGGGTGCGTAGCCATGCAGCGAGCCTAAAAGCTGCGCACCCACCCGCTATCGCAGGTGGTACTGACTGTGTCCAAGCAGATCCTTTGTGGCGTAGCCAAGCTGGTAAGGCACCGCACTGTTAATGCGGCCACCGAAGGTTCGAATCCTTCCGCCACAGCCAATTTCTTGACCCGGAGCTCGAGCGACAGAGCAGCGGCCTTTTAAGCCGTGAAGTGCGGGTTTGAGTCCCGTCGGGTCAACCACTCATTCCGGGATGGTGCAACTGGCAGCACGTCGGGCTTTGAACCCGAAGATGAAGGTTCGACTCCTTCTGCCGGAGCCACTTTTTCAAATCGCAAATGAAGATACTTCCATTGAACGAGGTAGCGATGGCAAACAAGAAGCTATTCAAGTCGCAAAAGGGCAAGTTGACTCCGGCTACTAACGCGATTAACGAAGCGCACGGTCCCGCGTACAGGCTGTCGCCAAAACATCAACTGGCGCAGTACGCCGCGACTGGATGTCTGAACGCAACCTTTTATGCCACTGCAAACGAGCAGCTTGCAAAGGTCATTGAGCTGTGTTCGGAAGTCGATGCTGAGTTCATTGCCAGGACGGCGGTGTTCTGCCGTGAGCGCGGTTTCATGAAAGACATGCCGGCCTTGCTTGCCGCTTTGCTATCGATGAAGGACCGCGATCTGCTTGCACGCATCTTCCCGCGTGTGATCGACAACGCAAAGATGCTGCGCAACTTCGTGCAGATCATGCGTTCGGGTGTGGTTGGCCGCAAATCGCTGGGTTCGGCGCCAAAGCGTCTTGTACGCGACTGGTTCGATGCTCGCGATCCGGCAACGCTGTTCAAGTCGAACGTGGGCCAGAATCCTTCCCTCGCGGACATCTTGAAGATGGTCCACCCAAAGCCAAAGGACCATGCGCGTGAAGCACTCTTCGGTTACTTCATCGGCCGCGATTACGCGTTCGATGCAATGCCGGAAATCGCGCGTGAGTACGAGTTGTTCAAATACAAGCACAAGGACGACGCGCGTGAAGTTCCTGATGTGCCGTTCCAGATGCTGACTGCGCTGGATCTGGGTACGCCGGAGTGGACTGCGATCGCGCGTCGTGCGTCGTGGCAGATGACTCGCATGAACCTGAACACCTTTGCGCGTCATGGCGTGTTCACGCAGCCAGGAATGACTAAGCTGATTGCGAATCGCCTGCGTAAACCAATGGCGATTGCAAAGGCGCGTGTGTTTCCGTACCAGCTAATGGTCGCTTACATGATGGCAAGTCTAAACGGTGCGATCCCGGCGGAGGTTTCCGACGCGCTCCAGGATGCGATGGAGATCGCGATTGCGAATGTTCCGGCAATCGGAGGACGGGTGTTTGTTTGCCCGGATGTTTCGGGTTCGATGTCGTCGCCAGTGACGGGTTACCGCGCGGGTGCGACTTCGGCCGTGCGTTGTATCGACGTCGCGGCTCTGGTTGCAGCAGCCGTGCTGCGCAAGAATCCGGAGACTGAGGTGCTGCCGTTCGAGTGCGGCGTGGTTAAGATCGACTTGAACTCGCGCGATAGCGTCATGACCAACGCCTTGAGACTGGCGTCGATTGGTGGAGGTGGAACGAACTGTAGCGCTCCCCTCGCGAAGCTAAATCATCGCAGGGCCGAAGGCGATCTCGTGATCTTTATTTCGGATTACGAGTCGTGGGTCGATGCTCGAGGTCGCCGCGGCACCGCGACAATGAAAGAGTGGAATGTGTTCAAGGATCGCAATCCGGGCGCTCGCTTGGTCTGCATGGACGTGCAGCCTTATCGCACGGTGCAGGCGATTGAGCGTGAGGACATTCTCAACGTGGGTGGCTTCTCGGATCAGGTTTTCGACGTGATCTCGGAATTCGCACGCGGGGAGCTGAATGCCGATCACTGGATCGGCGTTATCGAGTCGGTAGCGTTGTAGCTGTGCCTGCCCGGCTCTCCCGGACTCACCCAGGCACACTGGTACCCTCTCGCCTGAACGCGAGTCTGTCTGAGCACATAAGCGAATCGACGCTTCTTAGTAAGGCGGGAGGCTACCAGCTATCGTAACGACGGTCGTAATTGTCGTAGTTATCATATCCATCGTGTCTGTGTTGGTAGTGTTCGTGCCAGCCGAAGCAGCGCCGGGGGTTTGGGTCTGACCAGCATATATAGAAGTGGCCAGAGCCAATGTAAGGATTGCGACGGCGAACTTGCTACGTAAGGTTTTCACTTTGAGCCTCCTAGAGTGAGTTGCAAAAATTTTGCAATTTCAAACTAGACCAGCTTGCTGGGACTTGCAAGTCCGAACCGACCTGAGTTAGATTTGCCGTGGTTTTATTTACTTCTTTTTTCCTTGCAATCGGTAGAAAAGCGGTAGAAAGCAGACTTCACCATGACCTTACTGGCCTCACAACTACGCGAACTGGAAAATCCGAACCTCAGTGTCGATAGCCGGGCAGAACAGTGTTGCCAGGCGGCTCGCGCGTTTGAGGACAAGGGTGAGTACGAACACGCGCGCCAGGTTCTCAGCCACTACTGGCAGAGAATCGGCGAGCGTCCCAACGTCACGGGCTTGCAACCGGGCACTTCAGCCGAAATGCTTTTGCGGGTTGGCGTATTGACGGGTGTTATCGGCAGCAACAATCAACTCGCGGATGCTCAGGAAAAAGCCAAAGATTTAATCAGCGAGAGCCTCACCGTTTTCGAGTCCTGCAACTACAAACAAAAGATCTCGGAAGCACAGATAGAGCTTGCTCTCTGTTACTGGCGTACAGGCGAGAACTCCGAAGCCCGCGACCTTCTCAAAACCGCACTCTCGCAATTGCCGAGCGATAGTAATCTAAAAGCTAAAGCCGTGGTGCGCCTGGCTATCGTTGAGCTTGAAGAAACTAATTACGATCAGGCGCTGAGCATTCTCACTGAGTCTGATGCACTGTTTGAGAAGATTAACAGCCAAACGCTCAAAGGTAGCTATTACAGTACTCGTGCGAATGTGCTCGAGAGACTCTGGGAAACAGAAACGCGCACGGAATATCTTGATCGGGCGCTAGTGGACTACGCTGCCGCTAGTTATCACTTCGAACAGGCAGAGCATCGAGTTTATCTCGCCAACGTTGAGAACAGTCTTGGTCATCTCTACTTCGCGATCTCGCAGTGCGACGACGCGCATAACCACTTGGATCATGCTCGTCGGGTGTCGGCCAGTCTTAAAGACGTTAACGGTGTGGCCAAGGTTGACGAAACGCGCGCTTGCGTTTTTCTCAAGCAAGGCCGCCTGGCAGAAGCTGAGCGCGTCGCGAGTGCGGCAGTCCGCGTCCAGGAACAAAGCGGCAGACATGCATTACTGGCCGAAGCTCTGACAACTTATGGTAGAGCGTTGGCGCGTTTGGAAAAATACGGCGCGGCGCTCTTTGCCTTTCGTCGGGCGGTGGATCTCTACGAGCAAAATAGCAATTCGCCGCAAGCGGCAGATGCCGCGCTCGCGGCGTTTCGAGAAATCGGAGAGCACCTGGTCGTCGCGGAGCGTGGACAGTTTCTCTCCGGCCGCGCCCTCGTCGAAGACAAACTGACGATGGAGCGCGAAGTGATCAAGCTCGCGTTGGAACAATCCGACGGCCACATAACTCAAGCCGCCCGCAGTCTTGGCATGTCGTGGCAAGCACTTTCATACGCCCTCAGCACGAGGCATAAAGAGTTGCTCACCGTCCGCAAGCCCGTGCGCCACCGTAAACAAAAGCGGTAACGGTTTAGCCACAAAAGGCACATAACGCACAAAAAAATCAGCATCTGCCGATTTGCGCTTGTGCTTTGTGTGCCTTTGTGGCAACTATGCTCGTCAATATGTTCGACGATATTGGCTCGCTCAGCATGATGGCCATTCTCGGTCTCGGCCTCGTGTTTGGTTTGAAACATGCGACCGAAGTCGATCACGTGGTCGCTATCTCGACGATTGTGAGCCGCCACAAGAATGTCTTCCATTCAGCATTCGTAGGCGCCCTCTGGGGCGCCGGGCATACTGCGTCGTTACTTATTGTCGCCGCGATCGTGTTGAGCTTGCGCATTGCGATCCCGGAAAGAGTTAGTGGGTGGCTGGAGTTTGGCGTCGCGGTGATGATCATTTGTCTCGGCATCAGCGCGCTCAGGCGAGCGTTGAAGAAGAACGCGCATGTGCACGTGCACCAGCATAGTCACGACGGCGAATCACACACGCACATTCACTTTCATGAGAACGCGACTGAGCACGCGCCGGCGGCGCGTTCACAGCACTCACACGCGCTGTCGCGTCTTGGATGGAAGCCGGTTTTAATCGGGATGATGCATGGATTGGCGGGCTCGGGCGCATTGATGCTGCTGGTGCTCACGCAGATCAGCTCGCCATGGCTTGGCTTTTTGTATGTGGCGACGTTCGGTGTTGGATCGATCTTTGGAATGTTAGTGATGTCGGGTCTGATCGGCCTGCCGTTCGCGTTCAGCTCCAGCAAATTGACGCAGCTTCATCAGCATCTGCAAACACTCGCCGCAGTGTTCAGTATCTGCTTCGGCATCTGGTACGCATACAAAGCCGCCATCCTGTAAATCTTGCCAATCCTGTAATCCTGTCTAAACTGTCTTCGATGCGGCGCTTCTCAAGATTACTATTAGTCGCTATCGCTCTTCTCGTCATTATCTGGCTCATCCTCGCCCTCAACTGTCCGAGCGCCGGCATTGCTCTCACCACTCGCGCTCGCGACCTTCATCGTCTCAAGAACCGAACATCGCTGCCACAAGCGACAGACTTCGACTCGGTAGTCACGCTCGACGCTCTACTCCAACCCGGTGACGATACTAATCGCTGGTCGACGGGTCGCGCCGCGCGAATTCAGGGTGAAGTGATCGACGTCGCGTACGCGCGTCCCGAAGCGACAAACTGCTGGAATCCATGTCGTCGCGATATCCACATCGTCGTAGCAACCCGCAAAGGCGTGGCGAAGAGCGAGCATGTTGTGGTCGAGGTCACACCGAATCTACAACGAGGTGATTGGTCGGAGAAAACTCTGCAAGCGCAGTTAGTGGGACACTGGTGCGAGTTTGAAGGGTGGCTGTATTTCGACGCTGGTCACGCGGAAGAATCGGAGAACATCTCCCCGGGCGAGCCTGATAACTGGCGCGCCACAGCTTGGGAAATACATCCTGTTACGAAGATCACGGTGATTAGATAAGTCGTTTTATAGGATTTACAAAATTTCTCAGGATTTACATGTAAATCTTGTTTCATCCTGTATCCTGTCAACGATTGCCTCACTTGTCTGCTGCGATAAGACTGCGGGCGAGATTACGAGAAGAAGTGCAATGCCGCGTCGGAGATCTGTTGCTGACCGCAGTTAGGACAATACATAAACCCTCAAGTTGTGCGTGATTTTAGCTGAACTCACGAGAGTACGGTAACGTTCGCAGTGAAGTTCATCTAAATCCTGTCTAAACTGGTAAATCCTGTCTAGAATTGCCCTCGATGGACGGCATAGTCGATATCCGCAGAAAACACCATTGGCCTGCTGAACCGCTCTGGCCGCCACTCGTGGCAATGCTGGCCATCGGCGGTTTGTACGCGGCCTTGCCCCCGAGTTTGCTGGGCGGCGCGCCGCGCTGGCTGCTCGTCGTCATAGTCGTAGGACTGCTCGCACCGATACTGCTCTCTCATCGCAGCGGTAATCACTACTTGGGTCAGGTGCTGGGTTACGTTCTCAACAGTGCCGTAACCGCCGCGATGATCTTCTCCCTCGCGTTGTTGCTGAAGCAGGTGACGGAACATCAGGTAACTCCGCCGCAGTTGTTGCGTTCTGCTGGCGCCCTTTGGGTATCAAACTTTCTGGTCTTCGCATCGTGGTACTGGCGCCTTGATGGAGGTGGGCCACACATGCGCGCTCGCACGCCCGGCCACACTGACGGAGCGTTCCTGTTCCCGCAGATGACCATGCACCCCGAAGCCAAGATCGCCGCTGGGGAACACGACTGGGAACCAAACTTCGTCGACTACCTATTCCTTGCCTTCAACACGAGTACAGCATTCTCCCCCACCGACGTCCCCGTCCTCTCACGCTGGGCCAAGCTACTGATGATGATCCAGGCAATGATCTCGCTCTTGGTCCTTGCTCTGCTTGCCGGCCGCGCCGTGAATATTTTGTAACCGGAGCTAGCGTTGGCGCATGAAATGAATGGAGTTACAATCTAAGTCATGACACGACGAGTTCTCCTATATCCAGGCGAAGATGGTTTTATAGTTGCAGAGGTTCCGAGCCTTCCGGGATGCATCAGCCAGGGAACGACACGTGAAGAAGCTCTTGCGAATGTCCGTGAAGCCATCAATTTACACATAGAAGTCTTGCGCGAGCGCGGCGAGCCGTTACCGGAAGATCGAGTAGAGCTGGTCGAGGTTGCTGCGTGAGCAAACTGCCGGTTGTTTCAGGTGCTGAGTGTATCAAGGCACTCAGCAGAATTGGTTTTGAAGTATATCGGCAACGCGGTAGTCACATCGTCCTGGTTCGCAATCGCCGCCCGCACAGACCACGATTCCCAATCACAAAGAATTAGACCGCGGTACGTTACGCTCAATAATCCGTCAGACTGGCCTAACGGTCGAAGAATTCGTCGCCTTGCTCTGACGGTTCAATCCCGCTCGAACTGCTCGGAACTTTTCCTCCGCCTCTGGCGTCTAAAAATCACAGGCCCAAGCTGCAAGAAAATTCTCCTATTGCGTTCTTGACTCAATAGGACTGAACTCACGCATTTGACTCTGCGAGGTCGCCATGACGAAGAAAACTCTTGCCGTGCTGATTGCATTCGTCACTTTCATAGTTGGCGTTGCGCTTGCCAGGCTAACGTTTGTCAGTTCACTCGAAACGCCGGCGCCGGGCCCGATCCAGAAAGAATTTCAAGCCAGTGATTACCGGCTGACCGGGCCTTATCAGCATGAGAACCTCACAATCTTTCTGATTCATGGCCCGGATCAACCCGGCAGCCGCATGTTTACTCCGTTACAAGAAGCCATGGAGCGCAACCTCGTGATTGTCCACGAGACGAGCGACGTCAATGAGCTGGCAATCGAGAATGTGTCCGCTTCTGAAGAAGTGTTTGTGCAGGCGGGAGACATTGTGAAGGGCGGCCAGCAGGATCGAGTGCTCGCTGTCGACCTGATCCTGCCTGCCAAATCCGGTCAGATTCCGATCAACGCTTTCTGCGTCGAGCACGGGCGCTGGTCGCAACGCGGAACTGAGCAAGTCGCGATGTTCAGCATGACAGACAATATGATTGCGACCAAAGAGTTGAAACTCGCGACGAAGCACGCCAACTCTCAAGCACGGGTGTGGAGTGAGGTCGATGTCGCCCAGCAGAAATTGTCGGCAGGTGTGGCAGCGCCCGTACGCGCTTCTGAGTCGCAGTCGAGTCTTCAGTTAGCGCTGGAGAATGAAAAAGTGAAAGCGTCAGCAGACGATTACATGAAGAAACTGTCGTCGATAGTCGAGGCCCACGGCGACGTGATTGGTTTTGTCTTTGCCATCAACGACAAACTCAACAGCGCGGATGTATACGCTTCGAGTGTGATGTTCAAGCGATTCTGGCCCCGTTTGTTAAAGACTGCGGCGATTGAAGCCGTCGCAGAGCGCCCGATGAGGGATCCGACTAAACTCGTCCCAATCGCCAGTGCGGCTGAATTTCTGAGTGCAAGTGAAAAGGGAACTGAAACGATCGACGAAGTGACCGTGCGCACTCACATGCGAAGCGTGAAGTAGAAAAGAGCCTCTTCTTCGAGACGCGCGACATGGCCCACGGCGGCAGTTGGATTCACCGGAATTACCTGATGAAGTGACGCGCCAGCGTTTACCTCCAGCAATATTTACTACCCTTCCCCGCCGCCACGTCCTCAACATCGCCTGGATGCCGAGGAGAATCCTGAAATGGATTCTTGTGTTTTCACATAAGTCTATGAGTACCCAACTTACCGTTATCTGTCTGGCTAAACTTTTAACAGACCGCCCGCAGATCGAAGGAAGATAAACATGAAACTCAAGCGCATTTTGATTTTCACGATACTCCTCGCCCTTTCCAGTGCACTTGCAACGCAAACATTTGCGAAAACACGATGCCAGCAAACACCACAAGGTCAGTTATGTACCTCCGAAGTCGACTTTAATAACTTCGCGCAAACTGCTTTTCAGAATCAGCAGAGTTCCCAATGGTGTTGGGCGGCAGCAATTTCCATGCTTTTCAGCTACTACAAACATCCTGTCAGTCAGCAAGCGATAGTTCAGTCGCTTTATGGCGCCACTGTTAATTTGCCCTCAGGGCCGGGGTGGAACATTGCATCGCGTGTGAATACGAGCTGGGTTGATGCAAACGGCCAACGGTTTAGAGCGCAGCTCACAGGCGCCTATGACTATGACGCGCGAGTTATGACGGTCAACAACGCGATGTTAGTCAACGAGCTCGATCAAGATCGGCCTGTTATTATCGGTACGAGAGGACACGCAGTGGTTGGCACAGCAATCCAATATTATGTAACGCCCGCTGGGCCATATATCACGGGCATTGGAGTTTTTGATCCGTGGCCTGGCCGGGGTGCGCGTGGCCTTGATGCTCGCGAGATGCTGGCCATACACATGGGCGGGGATCTTCGCTTTTTAGCGACTGTACGGGTTAACAGCGAATAGGCACAAAATCACCAGGCGAGCTCATAACCCCGTCATGCGCTGAAGCTCTTCGGGATAGCGCTCGCCTTCCACCGTGATCTTCGAAGCAGCAGCATCGATCTCGCGCAGGTCGTCCGCACTCAGCTCAACTTCAACTGCGCCGATGTTCTCTTCCAACCGGTTCAACTTCGTCGTGCCGGGAATCGGAACGATCCAGGGCTTTTGCGCGAGTAGCCAGGCAAGCGCGATCTGAGCCGGCGTGGCGTTCTTGCTCTCGCCGATCGACTTGAGCAGATCAACGAGCGTCTGATTTGCTTTCCGAGCTTCAGCACTGAAGCGTGGCAGCAGGTTGCGAAAGTCGTTACTCTCAAACGTCGTGCTCTCATCGATCTTCCCGGTCAGAAATCCGCGACCGAGCGGGCTGTAGGGAACGAAGCCGATGCCGAGCTCTTCGAGTAACGGCAGCACTTCCGCTTCCGGTGTTCTGGTCCATAGTGAGTATTCATTCTGGATCGCGGTCACGGGCTGCACGGCATGTGCGCGGCGGATCGTTTCCAGTCCCGGCTCAGAGAGTCCGAAGTGCCTGACTTTACCTTCCGCAATCAAGTCCTTCACGGCGCCCGCGACGTCTTCAATCGGCACGTTGGGATCGACACGATGTTGATAAAACAGATCGATGTAGTCCGTCTTGAGTCGCTTCAGTGATGCGTTAGCGACTGCTCTGATGTGTTCTGGCCGGCTATCGACGCCGATCCACGTGCGCTGTCCGCTCGGATCGAGTTTGAATCCAAACTTCGTTGCGATTACGACTTCGTTGCGCACGCGTGAGAGCGCTTCGCCGACGAGCTGTTCGTTCGTGAATGGACCATAGACTTCAGCCGTATCGAAAAATGTGATCCCACGCTCGAACGCCGCGCGAAGTAAGGAGATCATCTCCTGCTTGTCTGGGATCCGGCCGTAAGACGCGCTCATCCCCATACACCCAAGCCCGAGTGCCGACACTTCAAGCTTACCGAGTTTACGTTTTTGCATTGCTACTCCTTTCAGTGCAGTCACGATTGTAGCCACAAAAAGGCACAAAAAGCACAAAGGGGAATCCCATTCGGGAAACCCTTTGTGCTCTTGTGCCTTTTGTGGCTACGTATTTGTTACGCGGCTCGCGGCATGCGCTCGGGTACGGTCGGTTTGGTCGCGATCGGCGCTTTCACTTGCTTCGACAAAGCAGCCTTGATCTCGCGCCAGTGGATCGAGATATCAGCGAACACGAGGGCCATGGCAAGACATGACCAGATAATGGCCTGCACGATCTCGACGCCGAGAGTTTCCCAGCCAGTAACACCCATTACAAAACGCGCGGCGATGAATACGAGCGCGAGCGCATAACTGCGCGTCGCCCACTGTCGATGCAACGCGATCTTGCGCCTGACCGCGAACAGAAGCGCCAGGCCGGTGGCCGTCATCAGCATTACCGCGTCAACGCAGCCCAGCACTGTGAAAGAGCGCGGCGCACCCATGCGCTCCTGAAAATACTGTATATACGCGCCGAGGGGCGCGAGTACGAACGCGCCGAGGACGTACATTCGTCCCATCACGCGGTGTGCTTTGGTGTAGCGCTGTCGCAGGCGCTCGGAAAACTGTAAAGGCGCGAAGAGAAGCACGATGGCGCCGAAGATACCGTGTGGGAGTAACCACCATTTGAACGGCCCGTAGTGCTGCCAGGCCGGATGGGATCCATCGATAAGAAAACGTTCGTTGTGATAAAGGACGTAAGTGCTAGCCAGTGCGATTGCGGAAAAGGTAACGTACTTCGCGTTGAGCTTCATGGAGGCTCCTTGTTTGGTAATGAATCAAATCCTCACCACCTGCTAACGCGAAGTTTTGGGACGTTTCGGTTCATTCGGTTCTAACGCCGAAGACGCTCGCTAATTTCAGCCCAGGGGCGGAACGCAGCGACAACCCTGGGAAGGCAAATAAAAAGGCATAAAAACCCTGAAAGGGTTCACCAACTGCCGAACCCTTGCAGGGTTTAATGCTTATCTATTCATTAATCCCAGGGTTCTCGCTTCCGCTCGAACCCGGGCTGAAATTAGCGAACGCCTTCGGTGTTATTGCTTGACACCCGCCCGCATTTAAATAAAATACGGACGTTCGTTTTTATAGGCGTAATGCCCAAACTCAGTCCCAGCGCGATCGAAAAGAACAAAAGCCGGATCGAGGAAGCGGCCAAGAAGCTCTTCATCAAGCAAGGCTTTCACGCTACCTCGATGCGCAACATTGCCGCGAGGGCAGGGACGTCGCTCGGTAACGTCTATAACTATTACCGGACTAAAGAAGAGATCCTGGGCTCGATCATCGGCAAGTATCAGACGACCATCGACGGTCGCCTGCGCTCGATCTTCGACGAGATTGACGAGCCCCTGAAGCCCGAATCGCTCAGGCGCTTCGGTCAGCAGATCAAGAAGATGGTGAACGATCATCACGACTTCTGGCTGCTGATGTACATCGACGTACTCGAATTCGAGAACCGCCACTTTCGCAAGATGTTTGAAGGCCTCGTTCATAACCTGCGACGTCGCTTCGCCACGCAGTTCGCCGAGCTGAAGAGTTGTGGCGCGGTGCACGGCGACATCGATCCGGCCGTCGGGTTCACCGCCGTCTACATGCAATTCTTCAACTATTTTCTGGTTGAGAAGCTGTTTGGCGGGAACCGGCACTTCGGTTTGACGGACGAGCAGGTGATTACGCAGTTGACGGATATGTACTGTCGCGGTTTGTTGCAGAACCACGACGGTAAGTCTTCCCAGACCACCAAGACTCGGAAAAAGCGGAAAGCTTAAGCGGACCCGGCGCTGCCGCACTCGGTTCTTTACAAGTTCAAAAGAAAACGAACGTTCGTTGTTTTTGCAGGAGGAAGATCATGTATAAGTCGATTCTCAGTTTTCTCTTTATCGTTTTGTGCGCGGTGTCGAGTGCGTTTGCGCAGGGCGGCACCGGACAGTTGAGCGGCAGTGTAGTTGACGCAAACGGCGCGCTCGTCGCGGGTGCAAGCATCAAGCTGACCAGCCTTGTCACCGCGCAGGAGCGCGAGGCTACGACCAACGACTCCGGCGATTTCGTGTTCACGCTCCTGCCCGCCGGCTCATACAAGCTCGAGGTTACTGCCACCGGGTTTCGCACCGTGGTCGTCGACGAAATCAAGATCAACGTCACGCAAACCACGACGCTTCCGGTACGTCTCGACGCAGCGACAGTCTCCGGCATGGTCACGATCAACGCCGAGCCGCCACTCGTACAACAGGAGACTTCGCAGGTCGGCCGCACGATCGAAGAGCAAACGATTCGACAACTGCCGCTGCCCACCAGAAACTTTCAACAGCTTCTGACGCTTTCGCCGGGCACGTCTTCGTCCGTCGCGAATAACACTGAGCTCGGCCGTGGCGACGCGATCATCTCCGTGAACGGGCAGCGCACGACGAGTAACAACGTGCGCATCAACGGCATCGACGCCAACTCGATCGGCACCAACTCAACTCCGAATATCGCCGTCCCGGCTACCGACACGCTCCAGGAATTCATCGTGCAGACGAGCCTGTACGATGCGTCGCAGGGACGTAACGCGGGCGGCAACGTCGAGGCGATCACGAAGTCGGGCGAGAATGCTTTTCATGGCAACGCTTATTACTTCCTGCGCAACAACTCGTTGAACGCGAACGACTTCTTTCTCAACGCCGCTGGTCGTCCCAGACCAGTCTTGAAGCGTAACCAGTTTGGCAGCACACTCGGTGGTCCAATCGTCAAAGACCACCTGTTCTTCTTCGGCTCGTACCAGGGCACGCGCGAGCGTAACGGCGCGTCGTTGAACAACAGTTTGATGTCTCCGTTCATTCCCGCAGCCTTGCGCGACAACAATCGCACCGCCGCGGGTTTGTCGGCTGCGTTTGGTGTTCCGGTCGCGTCGATCAATCCGGTGATCGTCTCCGTGCTCAATGCGAGATTACCAAACGGTGAATTCCTGATTCCGACTGCGGCAACAGCGGGCGGTTTGACCCCCATCTCCGGTCTGTCGCGTTTCACTGAGAACCAGTTCAACGCAAACTTCGACTGGCGTCTCAACGACAAGCACACGATCAGTTCGAAGAACTTCTTCGCAAGTAATCCAACGTTCCAGGCCAACTACAACTTTGCGGGTCTCGGCAACGGCGTCACGCAACTGCCCGGCACCGGCGGCTCGCTCGACATCATCCAGGATCTCAACGCGATCACCGACACTTACGTCTTCTCGCCAAATGTAGTGAACCAGGCGCGTTTTGGTTTCAGTCGCTTGCGCGTGACGTCTGTGCCCGAAGAGCCTTTTACCGCGGCGCAGTTTGGAATCAACAGCCCGCTCAGAAATCTCTTTCCCGGCATGCCGACGTTGACTGTGACTGGTCTGTTCACGACCGGCTCGTCGCCATTTGCGGATCAATCGTCGCGCATCAACGCGTTTACTTACGGCGATACGTTGTCAGTCGTAGCGGGCGATCATCGTCTGCGTCTCGGTGGTGAGTATCGACGCTCGCAGGTCAACTTCTACTTCAACGCCTTCTCGCGCGGGCAGGTGATCTTCTCCAGCTTCAACAACTTCCTCGTCGGCAACGGTGTTTCGATCATCGGCTCGGGCGTGTTTGATCGCGCGCTGCGCGTCAACGACTGGAGCGGCTTTGTGCAGGACGATTGGAAGTTCAACTCGCGTCTGACGTTGAACCTCGGCGTGCGCTACGACTTCTACGGTTATCCAGTCGACACGCGCGGGCGACTCGTAAACTTCCTTCCCGATCAGTTTCGACAGGGAACAACCGCCGTGCCTGCTGGTCCACCGAATGGATTTGTGCAGGCTGGCAACGGAACACTTGCGGGCGTGCCGATAGTTGAAGACACGCTCATCCCGACTGATAAAAACAACTTCGCTCCGCGTGTCGGCTTTGCTTATCGCTTGAACGATTCCGGATCGCTCGTTGTGCGTGGTGGTTACGGCATCTACTACGACCGCTTCTCGACTCGCTACGCAAACACGCAGTTGCTCAACTATCCGTATCTCGCCCTCGCGGTCGGACTGCCTGGCATTCTGCGCACGATGTCTGATCCGTTCATTCTGGTGCCGCAGCCGGGCCAGTTCCCTGTGAACCCGACGATCCCGTCGCCGCTCTCGCCTTTGGCGCCGATCGTTGGCGTACCGATCAGCGGTATCTTTATCGATCCCAAATTGCGAACGCCGTACATCCAGCAATACAACGCAAACTTGCAATGGGAGTTCGCGAAAGACTTCCTGCTCGAGGCTGGTTACGTCGGTTCGAAAGGAACGAAGCTGCTGCAGGTGATCACGTTGAATCAGCCGGTTTACAACCGCGCGGCGAATGTGTTCACTGCGCCATTCGGTACTGCGCTCTCGACGCAGAAGAACGTTGCCGGCGGCATTCAACAGGTGCAGTCGACTTCGAACTCCGATTACAACTCGCTTCAGCTAAGCGTGACGAAGCGCTTCAGTCGCGGTTTGCAATTCCTGAGTGCTTACACGTATGGCAAGTCGAATGACTACTATTCGGGCGGCACGATCAACGAGTTGTTTGCCGTCGCTGGTGATCAGTTCAACTGGAAAACGAACTATGGTCCATCGGATTTCGACCGGCGCCATCGATTCGTCACCAGCTTTGTTTACGACTTGCCGAAACTCGTCTCCGAGTCGAGCTCGGCGCGTGCGGTGCTCAACAACTGGCAGTTGAACGGCATCCTGACATTGCAAACAGGAACGCCGTTTTCGATCATCGATGTAGTCGGCAACACGATCATTCAGCGTGCAAACTTCGCGAACGGGTTTACCGGCAGTGTGGAGACGAGCGGCAGCACGCAGGAGCGGCTGAACGCGTTCTTCAACGTCAATGCGTTTGTTGCTTCTAGACCGTTCGTCGCGTCGGGAACGGCGCTGGGCGTGCCGACTAACCCGAATTTCGATCCGAACAATCCGTTTGGAAACACGCCGCGGAATTTCCTCTACGGTCCGGGACAGAAGAACATGGACTTCTCAGTCGTCAAGTTCATTCCGATCACGGAAACGGTGCGCGGCGAGTTTCGCACAGAATTTTTCAACCTTTTCAACTGGGCCAACTTCGCGAACCCGAACAACAACATCGCCGTGCCGTTGACGTTTGGAAAGATCACATCGACGAGCTCCGGTCCGCGTGTGATCCAGTTTGCGTTGAAGCTGAACTTCTAGCGGAATTATGCGCCTCCTTGGAGTGCGGCGGCCTGCGCCGCTTTGGTATCGATGAGGCGCGATCGAGGCCAAAGCGGCGCCAGGCCGCCGCACTCCAAGGAGGCGCTCTGTTATACGGTGCCGAAAGTATCTGTTAACGGATTAAAGCTGTACTACGAGATCGAAGGTGATGGCGCGCCGGTGGCGCTGATTCCCGGCTTTGCGGCGGGTCGATGGATCTGGTTCAAGCAGACTGCCGAGCTCGCGCGCAACTTCCGCGTCATCATCTTCGATCCGAGGGGTGTCTCCGCTTCCGACAAGCCCGAAGGCCCACAAACGATTACGCTGCTCGCCGACGACATCGCGCACCTGTTGCAAACGATCGGTATTGAGAGCGCACACATCGTCGGCGCTTCGTTTGGCGGCTTCGTCGCGCAGGAGTTTGCACTCAAGTATCCTTCGATGACACGCAAACTGGTGCTTTGTTGTACGAGCTTTGGTGGACCAAATCACGTCGTGCCTGCGCCTGAGACTTTGCAGGCGCTTGCTTCAACCAAGGGACTCAACAGCGAAGAGCGGATGCGTGCGAACCTGCTGCTGGCATTCACGCCCGAGTACGTGCAGACACAAACGGATGAAGTCGATCGCATTGTGCATCTGCGAGCGACTAATGAGGTGCCCGAGCACATCTATCTGAGCCAGTTGCAGGCGGCGATGAACTTCAATGTGGAGTCGAGGCTGGAAGAGATCAAGAGCCCGACACTCGTGTTGAGTGGTGATGCAGATGTGATTGTTCCCGTGCAGAACTCGCGGAATCTGGCGGCGAGAATTCCGGGAGCGAGGTTGCAAATCGTTGAGGGTGGGAGTCACACGTTTTTTATTGAGCAGGCCGGGGAGTTTAATCACATCGTCACGGAATTTTTAACCACGGATTTTACGGATAATTAAAACGATGTTCGCGGATATTGTTGGTACGGGGATTTATGTTCCCGAGCAAATCGTTACGAATGATGATCTGAGCCGCATTCTTGGTGAAGATATCAATGCGTTTGTCACTTCTGTGCTCGGGATTCATGAGCGGCATGTCTGCGCTGATGACGAGAGCACTGCTGATCTCGCAACACACGCAAGCCGCCGGGCGCTCGAAGCAGCGCGGCTGGAGGCGAGCGATTTGGAACTGATCATTCTCGCTACCGACACGCCCGAGCAGCTTTCGCCTGCGACGTCGGTCGTCGTGCAGCATCGTCTCGGTGCTGTGAATGCGGGCACGTTTGATGTGAACTGTGCGTGCGCCGGATTTGTGACGGCGCTGGACACGGCGTCGAAGTTCATCATTGCCGATCCGGCGTATCGGAACGTGCTCGTCGTTGGTGCGTACGCGATCAGCAAGTATCTCGACTGGCACGATAAGAAGACGGCGACGATCTTTGCGGACGGCGCTGGTGCGGTTGTGTTACAGGCAAGAGATGATCGTCCCGGTTACCTTGCCGGGAAGCTTCGCGCTGACGGCAGCTTTCACGATCACATGGGGATCTACGCCGGAGGAACGCACCTGCCGGTTACTAATCAGGTTCTTGACGAGGGGATGTGGACGAAGGTGCGGTTTGCGAAGAAGTATCCGGCGGAAGTGAATACTGAAGGCTGGCCGGCGATCATCAAAGAGGTGCTGGCACAGTCAAGACTGGAACTCAACGACATCAAGTTGTTTCTGTTCACACAGGTTAACCTGAGCACGATCAAGGAAGTGATGGCGAAGCTTGAGCTGCCGATGGAGCGCACACACACGATCATGCAGAAGTGGGGCTACACGGGTTCGGCGTGCATACCGATGGTGCTGCACGATGCGATTGGCGCCGGCAAGCTGAACCGTGGTGACAATGTGATCATGTGTGCTTCCGGTGGCGGTCTCAACATGGCGTGTGTCGCTTTTCGTTTTTAGCCACAAAAGGCACAAAAAGCACAAATGGAGTACTCGACGGTTCATTCTCTTTTTGCGGCGCGTGTCAAAGAGTACGCGGCCCACAATTCTGAGCCGCGAGACGTCTTCTACTTTCGTGCGAACCATTGTTGGCAGGGGATCTCGTGGCAGCGCTTCGAAGAGGAGACTTACGACTTCGCGACCGCTCTCTTGTCGTTCGATCTTAAACGCGGCGGATCGATCTGCATCCTGATGGGGAATGTTCCCGAGTGGCCGATCAGTGACATCGGCACGATCATGGCCGGCGGCGTCGGTGTCGGTCTTTATCCCACGAGTTCTGCCGAACAGATCGCTTACATCATCAACCATTCCGACGCCGAGTTTGTGCTCGTAGACACGCGTGAGCAGCTTCAAAAAATTCTCAGTATTCGCGATCAGCTTCGCAAGGTGCGCCACATCATCGCTCTCGAAGCCGACGGCGCGAATGATGTGGTCAGTTATCGCGACTTCATCGCGAGCGGCCAGAAGGAGCGCGCGCGACTTGCGCCGTTGTTGAAAGAACGCGCGGAAAGCGCAAAGCCGGACGACATCGCGATCATGGTTTACACATCCGGCACGACCGGAGCGCCGAAGGGCGCGTGTCTGAGCCATCGCTATATCATCAACAGCGTCGAATCACTGCGCCAGACGATTCCGATTTACGACACGGACATTTCGCTTTCGTATCTGCCGTTCTGTCATGTGGCGGAGCGGATCTCGGGTCTTTACAACCGTCTCTACGCCGGGGCTTCCGCATACTTTGTCGACGATCTCGCGCGCCTCGGCGAGTACATGATGGAAGTGAAACCGACTGTATTCGCGAGCCTGCCACGTTTCTTTGAAAAGATTCACGCGCGCATCGTTGCGGACGGGTCAACGCACGTCAAAGACTATTTTGGCGGGCGCATCAGGCTTCTCACTTCAGGTGGCGCCCCGTTGCCGCTCGAAGTGGCGGACTTTTTCGCTGCAGCGGGACTGCCGATCCTGCAGGCTTACGGTCTCACGGAGAATGTCTGCGTGGCGTTCAATCGGCCGGACAATTACAAGTTTGGCACTGTTGGACCACCAATGCCGGGTTGTGAAGTCCGCATCGCGGAAGACAAAGAGATACTCGTGCGCAGCGACATGATGTTCAGCGGTTACTACAAAGCGCCGGAAGAGACGGCGCAGATGTTTGCTGATGGTTGGCTGCTAACGGGTGATCTTGGTGAGTTTGATCAAGATGGGTTCTTGAAGATCATCGGGCGGAAGAAGGAGTTGATTGTCACTTCAACGGGGAAGAAAGTCGCCCCTGCGCTGCTGGAGAACATGTTGAAGGAGCATCACGTGATTAGCCAGGCAATGGTTTACGGTGAAGGGCGAAGTTATCTCGTTGCACTCATCACGTTGAATGCACCCGTGCCGCGTGAAACTGTGCAGGGAATAATTGATAGTGTGAATCGACGCGTGTCGTCGACGGAATCAATCAAGCGATTTGCGATCCTTGAGCGTGATTTTGAGATCGCGCGCGATGAGATCACGCCGACGGGGAAGCTGAAGCGGGATGTGATTGTTGAGCGTTTCCACGACGTCATAGACAAACTGTATTTAACCGCGGATGAACACAGATGAAAATACGGATCACATTGTTGATATCGATCACGCTCTTGGTGGCGTCGATCGCAAGCGCCCAGACTTCGAAAGAGGTACTCGTCTTCGGGCAGAAGATTCACTACCTAGAGGCGGGAACTGGGCCGACTGTGATTCTGTTACATGGGTTGGGAGGCTCGACGCAGGTGTGGCAGTTTAATGTCGCCGCACTCGCCGAGAAGTATCACGTCATGGTTCCGGATCAGATCGGGTTCGGCAAATCTGACAAGCCTCTCGTCAACTATCGCATCCGCACTTACGTCGACTTCCTCGATCAGTTTTGCAAACAACTGAAGATTGAGCGCGCGACGCTCGTTGGTAATTCGATGGGCGGCTGGATTGCGGCGATGTTTACGGCCAGTTTTCCCGATCGCGTCAACAAACTCGTGCTCGTCGATGCGGCAGGTTACGCGCCGCCGAAGGATATTGATTCACGCATCTTCTTCGGCCTGAACCCGACCACGCGCGAAGGGATGAGAGTTCTTGTCGCAAAGGTGTTCTACAACAAAGCGTTTCAGACTGACGCTGCGATCGATCAGGCGATTGCTGCGCGACTCGCTGCCGGCGACGGCTACACCATCAACAGCATTACCGAGTCGATCATTCGTGGCGAAGATTTCCTCGACGACGTCGTCAAAACAATCAAGCGGCCGACGCTGATCATTTGGGGACGCCAGGACGGGCTCGTGCCACTGCCTGAGGGCGAGCGTTTCAACAAAGACATCGCGGGCTCGAAGATAATCGTCTTCGGCGAGTGTGGTCACGTGCCCAACATCGAGAAACCCGCGGAGTTCAACGCAGCGCTACTAAAGTTCCTCGAATAAACATGAAGCTCAGCATTGGCGACAGCGCCGAAATCACTAAAACGATCGAACAAGCCGATGTGGACGCGTTTGCGCAGGTTACGGGCGATCACAACCCGGTTCACGTCAATGAGGAGTTTGCGAAGACGACGCGCTTTGGACGTCGCATCGCGCACGGGATGCTGACGGCGTCGCTCATCTCCGCGGTGCTTGCGAACAAATTGCCGGGTGAGGGAAGTGTGTATCTCGGTCAGACGCTACAGTTTGTTGCGCCCGTGTTTCCCGGTGACGAGATCACCGCGCGCGTGACAGTGAAAGCGATTCGTGAAGACAAGCCGATCGTGAAACTCGAGACCGTTTGTGTGAACCAGCGCGGGGAAACCGTGATCCGAGGTGAGGCGACCGTTTTGCGCCGCGGATAATACGGATGAAAAGCCGGATGAAGACGGATACAGTCATTGAAAACGGGCGCGTCGTGCAGGGTTATTCGTGGTATGCCCTGTCGCTGCTGACGCTTGTCTACGTTTTCAATTATCTGGATCGCACGATCATTTATATCCTCCTGCCGCTCATTAAAAAGGAGATGGCGTTCACTGACTTGCAACTCGCACTGCTCGGCAGCATGTCGTTCGTCATCTTCTTCACCGTCTTGGGAATTCCATTCGGACGTTTAGCGGATCGCGCAGTGCGTAAAAACATGATCGCCGCCGGTCTCACCGTCTGGAGTCTTTTCTCCGGCCTGACAGGATTCGCAAACGGTTTCTGGTCGTTACTGCTTTGTCGCGTGATGGTCGGTGTCGGCGAAGCGACACTTGGGCCAGCAGCACTCTCGTTGCTAAGCGATTACTTTCCGCCGCGCGTACGCGCGACCGTGCAGGCCGTCTACTCTTCCGGCATCGCGATCGGCGCCGGTCTCGCTTTCTTCCTCGGCGGCTGGCTGGGCCAGTACTACGGCTGGCGCGTAGCGTTTTACGCGCTGGGTTTTCCGGGCATCGTGATCGCCATCCTCGTCTATCTGCTGCGCGAGCAACCGCGCGGCACCACTGAAGCCGCCACCACGAAATACACGGCGCACGACTGGCGCATCCTCTTCAACTCAGTGCCGCTCAGATATCACTATCTCGGCTACGGCTGTTTCGGTCTCGCCGCAAACAATCTCTCCTTCTGGGGCGCAACGTTCATCACGCGCGTCTACAAACTCGACCTCCTGACGATCGGTTTCTACGGCGGTGTGTTGACGCTGATCGCAGGTGTGCCGGGCACGATTCTCGGTGGTTATCTCGCAGACAAGTTTCGACGCTTCGGACGCGGCGGTCGCATGTTGTTCGGCGCGCTCGCCGCGCTGCTCGCGGTGCCGTTCTGGTTGTTGTTTATCTTTTCAGGAAATCTTCTGTTGCTGCTGCTCGCGAACCTGGTTCTCCTCGCGCTCTCGCTCGTGTGGCTTGGTCCAGCAGCGGCAGACGTTCACGACATTGCCGGACCGCAGTTGCGCGGTCTCGGCATCGGTGTTTACTTCTTCGCCGTGATCATCGCCTACGGCATCGGCTCGCTCATTATCGGCCAGCTCAACGACTGGCTCGGCGCCACGAATGCGCCACTCAACATGCGCTACTCGATGTTGCTCTGCCCGCTCGCCTGTCTCGTTGCGGCCCTCAGCCTCTGGCAGGGCTACCGCGCCGCAAACCGTCTCGAACACTGAAATCGGGTTGACACTAACGCCCGTGCTGCTTACGCTTTGCACAGCTCGCGCCCAGATTCTTAAAAGCTTTACTCCTTCCCGATGCCCCCGGTCGCCTTCAAACGGAGTCGCTTCGTCTACGCCGTACTTGCTGCGGCTGTCGTCATAATTGTTGGCGGCGCACTGCTGTTGCGCGCGCATTGGCGCAGCTCAGACATCGAACGCGGACTGCTTGCTCTCAACGAGGCTTATAAACACCAGCGTCCGGGCGAAGCACGCATTACGGGTCTCAGTTATGCACCTGCACCGGCAACGAGGGGCGCGGCGTCGGATAAGTTTGACGCCGTTGCGCGTGATCATGCCGAGCGTATCTTGCGCGACGCCGCAGACACACAGAAAAGCGCCGAGTCTCAACACGCACTCGGCCAGCTTTATCTCGCCGAGCGGGAGTATGACAAAGCCATCAAGCAAATCGAGACAGCACTTTCTTCGCAGCCAGACGATGCTCGCCTGCACAGTGATCTCGGCGCGGCGTTGATGGAACGTGGAAACAATCGACCGGCGCATGAAAGCGACGGCGACAAGCTCCTCGATTTTGCACGCGCACTTCAACATCTCAATCGTGCGATCACGCTCGATGCCTCACTCCTGGATCCACTCTTCAACCGCGGCCTGCTGCACCAGAGTATGAACCTGCCGGGGCAAGCTACTGATGATTGGCGTCGTTACGTCGAGCTGGATTCCGAAACTCCGTGGGCCGAAGAAGGGCGTCGAAACCTGAAGCTGCTCGAAGAGCGGCACCAGCTCGCAAAATCACCCGCGGACATTCTGCGGCAATTTCTCGACGCTTACCGTGCGCGCAGTGACGACGTCGCGTGGCGACTCATAAGTGAGAACCGCGAGATGATCAGCGGCAAGATGGTTCCATTCCAACTCGCGCGCGGCTTTGCGCAAGCTGCAACCGAAGGACGAGTGAGCGAAGCCGGTGAACTAATCGATGCCTTAAAATACGCAGGCACTCTTGAGCGCAGTCGCACCAACGATCCTTTCGTAGCCGAACTGGCGAATTACTACTCGAAAATCGGAAGAGACAATCAGGAACAGCTTGTCTCTGCATATGCGGAGCTGAGCGAAGGCTATCGTCTCTGCCAGTCAGGGCAATACGACCCAGCACGCAAACATTTCTTGATCGCGAAATCGCTATTCGCCTCAGCCCGTAACACGCACGAAGCGAGAGTCACGGATTACTGGATTGCATACACGATCGAGCAAGGCGATGGACTCCAGGAAAGCGCGACTTTAACAGACGATCTGGCGTCGTTCGCCAGAAGCCGAAATTACCACTGGTTGTTTTCTACTGCACTGTGTCTGCTGGCTAATATCCATTACCTTTTAGGCGATCACTCTCACTCGATTTACCTCAATCGCCAGGCATTCGAGATCGCTGACGCAGTCGACGACACCTACAACCAACAGAAGATCCTGACGCAGCTTGCTCTTCAATACACTGAGCTCGGACGGCCGGATTATGCGCTCCAGTATCACCAGCGCTCGCTTTCGATAGCTGCTGTTGCGCCCTACCGCCCGCGGCAGGATTGGCGCAACTTCACCTACACCGCGCAAAGCTTTTACCGGTTGAAACAGTACGACGCGGCTGCCGCTTATGAACGTGAGGCGCTTCGTCTCGCTCTCGAAGAGTTACGTGATCCCTCGCTTGTCTGGGACTCTTACACGCACCTCGGCATGATCTACGCCGGACAGAAACGCTTCGACGAGGCAATCAAGCAAGCGACGGCGGGCCTGGACCTCGCACGCTCACTTCAGAACGATTCGTCCAGTCGTAAGGAAATTGCGTACTCACACCTTCAACTCGGCAACCTGAAACGCCAGGCGGGTGACTGTAACGCCGCGCTTCAAAGTTACAACGAAGCACTCAAAGCCTACAAAGATATGGAGATCGGAGGGCTTGATGACTATGTCGCGCACAAGGCAAGGCTGCTTTGCTTTGTGAACGGCACTGACGACGCCGCGACTGAAGCTGAGCTGGCACGCGTGCTCGAGCTATTCGAGCTGGATCGCGCCAGGATTACCGAGGAACAGAACCGCAACAGCTACTTCGACGCGGAAAGTGTCTACGACATCGCCATCGGTTATGCCTATGCACGCGGCGATAAACGCCGGGCGTTCAACTACAGCGAGCAATCGCGAGCGCGCTCACTACTCGATTTGTTGACGCACGGCGTGAATACCGCAGACGGGAGCGCCGAGCCGCAATTCACGGTTGGCGCCACGGCTTCGCCGCTTGATTTAGATACGGCGAAAGCCAAGCTTCCAGTCGGCATGCAAATCGTGCAGTACACGGCGCTGAAGGACAAGCTGCTGATCTGGCTTGTTTCAAAAGATCGATTTGAAGTGATCGAAAAGCCGGTACCTGCTGACGAACTGAACCGAATGGTGGTTGACTATGTCGCATTATTAACACGCAACGACGCGTCTCAAGCTGCGGAGGTCAAGCGACGCGCGGAGTCGCTCTACGAGTTACTCTTCGCGCCTGTTGCACCGCTGCTTGATCGCGAGTTTGAAGTCGGTATCGTTCCTGATAAAGCACTTTTTCACCTGCCCTTCAACGCGCTCGTCGCGCCTGCCAGCGGTCACTACCTCGTTCAGGACTTCACGCTGCTATTCGCGCCGAGTGCCAGCGTGCTGATCCACTGCTCGCGGATTGCTGAAGAACGTGCCCAAGCAACGCGTGCCGAGACGTTGTTGAGCGTTGGAAATCCTGCTTTTGACCGTGCTGCCTATTCCGATTTGGCCGATCTGCCGTCCGCGGAAGTCGAGGCGAAGAAGATCGCGCAGCTTTACCCCGGTGCACTTGCGCTTACCGGTGCCCGCGCGCAGAAGGCTGCGTTCGTAGAACGTTTGCCCAGTGCCGACGTAATTCACTTCGCCGGACACTATGTCGCTGACGAGCGCTCGCCCATGCGCTCTCGCCTTTTGCTCGCGCGTGACGAAGCGTTAACGGCCGCCGACGTCTACGGCGAACAACTACCGAAAGCGCGACTCGTGGTTTTATCGGCCTGCGAGACGGAGCTCGAACGCTACGACAGCGGCGAGGGAATGATTGGTATTGCGCGCACCTTCCTGGCTGCGGGTGCGCCACTCGTTGTCGCCAGCCAGTGGCCTGTCGATTCGGACGCAACGGTCGAGTTGATGATCCGTTTTCATCGTTTGCGAAAAGAAGAAGGACTGAACACTACACGCGCGCTGCGTCGCGCGCAGCAGGAAATGCTTTCCGGCCCGGACGAGCGCCACCGCAATCCGTATTACTGGGCAGCATTCCTACCCGTCGGTGGCCACGCTGAGTACTAGAGCGAGCTTTGCCCAGAAAGCTCCCTAACAAATCACCATCCTGCGTTCATATTAGAAGGAGGAGACAATGATACTTCCACATGATGAAGCTACCGCTACGATAACCATCGACGGTCTGGCAATCTGTTGCTTTAACCGCCGCGACAAAAAGTGGGACCTGGCGTTTCTGCATCACCCGCACCCGCCTGCTCACAGGCTCATTTTGCGGGTGGATGGCCATCGAGAGCACTTGCCTCAGGAGCCGGGCCTGCTCACCTTCGAGACGGTAAATGGTCATTACCCGAACGGCTTTCCCGATGGTTTTTTCGACAACGGTCCCATCCGTAATCGCAGAGTCGAACCGGTTACACCAGAAGAGAAAGAGAATTTCAGGTGGGTAATGGACCTCGAAGATCCACACGATGTGAATCACGGCAACGTCACGCTCAAGAAACCCTCCTTTCCTGTTACGCGAGCATACATCCAGAATGCTGTTTTCTATACGTCTATGCGTTCGCCTAACGACCTGATCCTCCTGCCAGATGGAGAAGATCCCAACGAGATGCCGAACCCGACTATCTATGGGAAGACTAATGACGAAATGTCAGGGGATATTTTTTGTGATGCCGGCGGGCAGGTTGTAATAAAGGTCGATGGCAACGAGCGTCGGCGATTGGACCATCGACCGGGGAATCCGTGGAAGATCTGTCTCACGCACATGTGCCCGCAATTCCCGGTGCGACCCGGGACGAAATTCGAAAAAGGAGACTTCCACCTCTTCTACGATGCACTAAATATAACCGGAAACCGGCAGGCTCTCTGGGGTAAGGCTAATACTCCGAGTGCGATGTCTTGTGCTGGAATCAACGAGAGTGGGCGCACGGACTGTGACACGGTCCGTTTGGGTAACACCGACACTCTGGACGCGTTGTTCACTTGAGGATTTCTACTGATTAACTGAAAGGAACGAGTCATGCCACTTAATCACGATGATGCAACTGCCAAGATAAGGATCGATGGGTTGGCCATCTGCTGCTTCAACAAGAAAGAGCGACGCTGGGAAGTTGGCGTCATGCGCCACGATGAGCACGAGTTTATCCTGCGCTGGGCCGATGGGACCAAGGCGCTGGAAGTGCCGGCTGACGCACGCGTTGTTCGCATCGAAACAGAAAACGGCGAGACACCGGATTACGACAAAGAGTTTAGCGAGGGCTTCTTTGACGCCGGCCCTGTTGGCAACCGAAAGCGCGATACGGACAATTTGACGGACGACGAGAGAGAGAACTTTCGATGGGCCATGAATCTGGACGAAGGTGCAGACGTTCCGCACGGGACAATCACAATCAAGCCGCCGCCGTATCCTGTGACGATGGTCTACATTTCCGACGCGGTTTTCTACACCAACGCGATCACTCCCGAAAACATGTTCTTGCTACCGCTCGTGGAGAATCCGAACCACATGTCAGCGCGGGCTGTTGACCAGCGGCTTTACGGTAAAACGGCGGATGAGATTGGCGCCGATATCAAGTGCTCTAAGGGCGGACGCATTAAGATTTCCGTCGACGATAAAGCAGTTGGATGGATGGATCACAGGCCCGGTGAACCCTGGGGCATGGAGATTATGAACATGCGGAAAGATCATAATCACGATGGACCAGGACACGGGCACATGGCGATGGCGCCAATGGCAGCAGCAGCGGTCGCAGTAGAACAGTCCGCCACTCTTTTTCAGCAGGGCGATTTCCAGATCTATTACGACTCGTTGGACGTGACGGGAGATAAGTACTCGCTGTGGGGTAAGCGACCACCCGGAGCAGGAGCATCGTCATTCGCCATGAGCGGACGCACGGATTGCAACACTCCGTGGGTCGCTGGCGACGGCCTGAGCGGCATGACCTCAGGGTGAACGATGGGCAGCGCCAAGGCGTGGAATAAAGCGCCCAACGGCGCGGAATATGATAGCCAGGGGCAAGCGCGAAGCGCGTCGCCCCTGGTAGGCAATAATCAAAAGAATCGAGCCCTGAAAGGGCGAAATTCCGCGGTGGTATTTCGGCCTTTCAGGCCCTGATCGCGCATGTTGCTGGTTAACCCAGGGCGACGCGCTTCGCGCTTGCCCTGGGCTTTCATATGTCGCGCCGTTGGCGCTTTCATTCCGCGCCGTTGGCGCTTTCATTTCGCGCCGTTGGCGTTGTGGTCACTCGTAGCGGAGTGTGATTAACGGGTCGACTTTGGTCGCGCGACGCGCGGGTATGAGACAGGCGACTAATGCCACGAGCAGCAACACTGCCGGCACGGCGACGAACGTCGCCAGATCAGTCGCTGTCACCTGGAACAATAAATTCGACATCACACGCGTGACCGCATAAGCACCCGCGAGCCCAACAATAGTTCCAATCAACACCAAGGTCATCGCATATCGCAGCACCATCTTCAACACGTCACCAAGCTGCGCTCCGAGCGCCATGCGAATCCCAATCTCGCGTGTGCGTTGCGTCACCACATACGCTGTCACACCGTAAATCCCCAGTGCCGCCAGCAACAACGCCGCCACTCCAAACACCCCGAAGATCACGAGACTGAACCGTCGCTGATCGAGTGACGACGAAAACACCTGATCGAGCGTGCGAAACTTGAGCGGCAATTGCGAATCCAGCGCTCGAACCGTCTCGCGCATCACCGGCACTAACGAACCAGGCTCGCCTTGCGCTCGCGCCACGACGTTCCACGTCGAAGACGGCAGTCGTTGCAGTGCATTGCCGTACACAGTTGGCCCAACTGCAACATCGACACCGTAATCATGCACATCACCAACAACACCGACGATGTGTAGCAGCCGCAAGTCACCATCCATATTCCCAAACTGAATCGTTTGCCCAATCACCTCTTCGTTTGGAAAGTACTTCTTCACGAACGACTGGCTCACGACCGCGGCGTTCGGCGCGTTCACCTGATCAGTCGCGTCAAACATCCGCCCGCGCAGCAACGGAATTCCCATCGCCGCAAAATAGCCCGCGCTCGCCAGACGGTACTCAGCATGTCCCTGCCGTGCCGGATTGTTATTGACCAGAAAATTCCCGTCAGGCCCGCCGCCCGCGAGCGGCAAGTGATTGATCGTGCCGGCCGCGATCACGCCGGGCGTGTTGCTCAGCCGCTCGAGCACTTGTTGCTGGAAAAGTCTCTGCCGCTCTTCTTCAGCGTTGAATTTCGTGTCTTCCGCCGGAGCCTCGCCGCGTTTCATCAGGCGGTCATACGATTCCATGAGCTTCTTGTAGCGCGACTCGTCCGTGCGCGGGCTGGGCAGTGACAACTCCATCGCTACCGCACTCTCCGTCTGAAAGCCCGGATCGATTTGCAGCAGTCGATAAAAACTCTTGCCCAGCAAGCCTGCTCCGACCAGCAGGATCAACGTCAGCGCCATCTGGGCCACGACGAGAAGATTGCGCGAATGCTGGCCCGCGTAGCCGAGTGTAGCGCCACCAGCTTCTCTCAAATTCGCTTCCAGATCCTTCGTCGAGAAACGCAGCAACGGCACGATACCGAGTATCACTGCGATCAGTACCGAGAGACCGAGCGTGAAACCGATCGCACGTGCATTCACTCCGATCTCATTCATACGCGGCAGTGCTTGTTGGTTCAAACCGAGCAAAAGGTTCACTCCCCAGAACGCGAAGACGACACCGAGCGCACCGGCGATCAGCACCAGCAGCAGGTTCTCAGTGATGAACTGTCGCGCCAGTCGCGAGCGAGTTGCGCCGAGTGCGGCGCGCACAGAGAATTCACGTTGTCGCGTCGTGACTTGCGCCAGCAGCAGGTTTGCGACGTTTGCGCACGCAACGAGCAAGAGAAAACCGACGGCTGCAAAGATCATCAGCAACGCGCTGCGCACGTTCCCGACCATGTACTCTTGTTGTGGGATGACGGCGAACTCTACGGCGTCCATGTCTTTGCCGTTTTCCTGTTTGAGTTGTTTGCCGATCGCGCTCACGTCCGCGTTCGCCTGTTCGGGAGTGATCCCCGGACGCATGCGCGCGACGACGCTCCAGTTGTGAGCGGTGCGTGAAATCTCTCCGGGAAACATCTCGCGAGGGATCCAGATCTCGGCAGTACGCGGAAAAGCAAAACCAGCAGGCATCACGCCGATGACGTTGAGACTCTGGTCGCTCACGCGCAAAGACGTTCCAGTTAGATCCGTTTTTCCGCCGAGTAATCGTTGCCAGAAACCGTAACTGACGACAGCCACGCCACCGGCTTTACCTTCCTCTGGCGCAAACGTGCGACCGACGAGCGGCTTGACGCCAAGCACGTTGAAGAAGTCAGCCGAGACAGCGTAGGTAGAAGCACGCACCGGCTCGCTGCCGCCGGTGACGGTGGTGAGCTCGCCGTTGTATTGCGCGACACCCTGGAATGAATGATTGCGAGCACGAACATCAGTAAAGTTTGGCTCAGCAAAAGGCATACGCGAGCCGCGCTCGTTGACCTCGCGAAGCTGAACGATCTGATCGGCGTCCGGGTAGGGCAGAGACTTCAGGAGCACGCCATCCACGACACTGAAGATCGCAGTCGAGGCGCCGATGCCGAGTGCGAGTGTCAGGACGGCGATGGCCGTGAAGGCGGGCCGCTTTGCAAGACTGCGAATGCCGAAACGAAGATCCTTGATCAGTGTCTCCATAATCATTCACCTCCGCGCCGAGTTTTGCCACAAAAAGCACAGAATGCACAAGAGCAATCCGTACCACAGCGAACCGACACCTCATTCGCTGCTTTTTAGACTCCTCGCATGCCACATCATCGCGAATTGACGCTGCCGCGATCCGGCGCGCAGAGCGATCTTGCCCGCGGGTCTATTTTCTTCGTGGGTACGGCGACGGTGCTCCTGCGTTATGCGGGTTTCACGATTCTCACCGATCCGAATTTTCTGCATTGCTAATGGACCCAGGCCGCTGTCTTTTCCGCCCAGATACTGTCCGGATACTTCTCCTGAAACTGTCCGGGCAGCTCGCCGAGCACTGTGTGATCGTTCGTTGACTTGTAGTGGCTCACGCCTTTCCAGTAGAGAGCTTCCGGCGCCGCTTTGGATTGCGGATAGCGCTCCAGTATTTCAGCGAACCTTCGTTCCGCATCGGCAAAGTTTTTACTCATGAACGCGACGCGCGCGAGGGCCAATTCCAAATGCGCGCGAAACTCGTCTTTCGACAAGTAGCCCTCGATGCGAAACCTCTCCTTTCCGTTCGGATCGAGAATGATCACGCTCGGTGTCCAAACAGAATCGAAACGGTGGAAGTAAGCCGGGTGTTCTTTGATGTGGGCTTCGAGGGGGATGAAGTTAGCGTCAATAAACGCGGCAGTCTCGTCATCGCTATACGACTCGGCTTCCAGCCGAGCACATGCACCTCAGGCAGGCGCGGCGCTGAAGTCGATGAGCAGAGGCTTCTTTTGCGTTTTGGCTTCCGCAAGTGCTGCGTCAGCGTCTGTCAACCAATGGACTTTCATGTCGGTGCCTCCTTATTCGGTAGTCATATTTTGCCGCAAAAAGGCCCAAAAGGCACATGGCTTTTGAAGCGAATTACTTTGTGCTTTTTGTGCCGTTTGTGGCTAAAGAGATACGGTTTGTTCGGCCCAGAACTGGAATTCGCGGTGTTTGTGGACTTCGGCTTTTGCCTGCAGGCCACTCGCGACTGAGATGACGTGTTCGAAGACGCGCTGGCCGACTTGATCGATGGTTTCCGTTCCGTCGATCACGCCGCCGGCTGAGAGATCGAGATCGTTTGACATGCGTTCGAAGACGGGAGTGTTTGAGGCGAGCTTGATCACTGGTGTGATTGCGTTGCCGATCGTCGTGCCGCGTCCGGTCGTGAAGACGACGACTGTCGCGCCGGCCGCAACGAGGCCCGGTGTTGATTCCTGGTCGTAGCCTGGTCCCTGCATCAGGTTCAAGCCATGGCACGTTGGCGTCTCAGCGTATTCGATCACGCCTTCGACACGCGTCGTGCCTGCTTTGGCGATCGCGCCGAGCGATTTGATCGTGATGTTGAGAAGACCGCCGGCGACATTGCCGGGACTCGGATTGTTATTGAGCACTGCGCCAAATTTAGACGCGTACTCTTTGTACCAGTCAACCATGCGATAAACCGCCCGGCCAGTCTCGACATCTTTCGCACGATATGCGAGCAGGTGCTCGGCGCCACAAAACTCGGGCACTTCAGTTATCAAAACTGTTCCACCGCAACGAACGAGCAGATCAGCAGCGCGCCCGAGCGACGGATTAGCCGAGATACCCGAGAAGCCGTCGGAACCTCCACACTTCACACCAAGCACCAACTCGCTGACCGAACACTCTTCACGTGCCGTCTGGTTCACGAGTGGCAGCATCTGCTCGACTTCTTTCAGGCCCTGCTGAATCGCTGCTTGTGTGCCGCCGACTTCCTGAATCCCGATCTTTGCCACTGGCTTATCAAACGACTTCTCACGTTTGAGCAGGTACTTTTCAACTTGCGAGAGGTTCGTCTTCTCACAACCGAGATCGATCAGGATCACGCCGCCGACGTTCGGATGATCTGCGTAGTTTGAAAGCGTGCGCAGCATCACGTCGATCGTTGAGCCTTCCTGGCAGCCGCAGCCTTTGTTGTGCGGGATTGCCACAACGCCGTCGACGTTTGGAAACTTGTCGCGGTTGTAAAGCGTGAACTCGGCGATCATCGAGATCTGCGAGGCTTCGTGACTCGCGCACATGCTTGTCGGCACGATCAGGACGTAGTTGCGTGTGCCGACGCGACCGTTCGGACGGCGATAACCGAGGAACGTGCCGCGCTCGTCGATTGAGAGGTAATCTGGTGGTGCAGTGTGCAGATCTTCCGGGAGCTCACGCACGATCGGAACATCGTCGGTCATGTTGTCGTGCGTGATCTGTTCGCCCTGCGTGATGCCGAGAGATGTGCCGATCGGTTGGCCGAATTGAAGTACGAATTCGTTCGCGGGAATGTCTATCGTGGCGAAGCGATGACCCGGCGGGACCTCGCTGCGGATCTCGATCACTGATCCGTTTGGCAGGACCAGCTCCAATCCCGGCCACGTCGCCTTTTTGACAACGGCAACGTTGTCCTTCGGATCGACAATGATCGCGAAGTCGCTCAGAGATGCTGTGGGCGTTTGAACACTCGACATTATGAAATCAGTTTACCAATAAACCACGCACGGGTGGCCACAGAGGGCCACCCCTACAGTTGTTGCCCATCGCGTTCCTTCGAGGATGTGGCGTGATCCGGCACCGTCTGTTGCCCATCGCGTTCCTTCGACGAAGTGACGTGATCCGCGACAACCGTCTGTTGCCCATCGCGTTCCTTCGACGAAGTGACGTGATCCGCGACAACCGTGTGTTGCCCTTCAGGCGCGATGGACGAAGTTGCCTGATGAGCGACAACTGTAGGGGTGGCCCTCTGTGGCCACCCGTGCGGCAGAACATTTTGTAGTATCAATGAGCGGACGTTTGGATGCACGCGCAGCCAGAGTCCGGGGTTTTGATCAAATTGCGTTTGACGCGTCTCGGCATCATCGGCGATCTTTGTGGTAAGCAGTTGACGATAGCTTTCAACCTTCGCCGGCGCCGTGTCGGCATCGACGATCGACTGCACTACTCTGCGCGCACCGAGAATCGCGGCTGGTCCGAGTGTAAGAATGTGCTTCGCGGCGCGGCACTCGGCTTCATCAGCGTCCGTGACTGTCGTGCCACCGGCTTTGAACTTCCGGATGTGATGTTCGAGAATCGACTCGGAGATCGGAATCAATCCGGCAACGTCGCTGTAACTCGCGCCCGAACCCGGTTTGATATACGCGAGGTGCGACGCGCCACCAGCTTCAGGACCGAGTCCGAGGAAAAACAGATCGATACCTCCTAAGGACTCAAGCCGCTCGATGTAGCGAACGAGTTCCTGTTCAAGATCCTCAGCATCCATGCGCATCGACGTGAAGCTGTTCACCTTGCGAAAGAAATCATCGCCGAGCAGCCGCTCGAAATCGCGCACAAAGCTCAGGCCGTTATCCATGCGCAGCGGCGCGAGCGCGTCCTGCGTGAAAACGTGAAGACGACTCAAAAGCGCATCGTGCTCGCTCGTCTTTGCCATCGCGCCGAGAATCCGGTGCAGCGCCTGGCCGCCGCGTCCACCGACGATCACGACAACAAGCGGTCCGTCTTTCGCAGCCGCCGCGTCCTCAATCTCTGCGAGCATCGCGCGTCCGACGGCTTCTTCCGACGGCAGCACTTCGTACGCGATGTCTCGGACGGGAAGCGTCGCGAGATACTCAGAGTCGGCGGGATCGTGGCCGAGCCAGATGTATCCTCCCGACGCGCGCCGTTGAATCGTCTGTTTTCTGGTGGCTGACATTGGTTTTACCAATTTCGCGAGGACGCACGACTTTAACACGCGGAGCCTGAGTATACAAGCAAGATTCTGCTTGACCGTGAGAGACTTACGGTGTTACACAGTATCCCGCTTTTCCGAAATGGTCTAACCATTCGTATGACTTATTCCAAACTCGAACTCAACGGCAAGGTCGCCGTTGTCGTAGGTGGCACGTCGGGTATCGGGCGCGCCATCGCCCACGGATTTGCCCAGGCGGGCGCCGACGTGGTTCCGACTTCGCGGCGCGTGGAGCAGGTCGAGACCGTCGCGCGCGAGATTGAAGGTCTTGGGCGACGCTCGCTGCGCGTCGCGTCAGACGTTTCTGACCGCGCCTCGTTGGAGCACGTGCTGAACGAGGCGCTCGGCGCGTTTGGCAAGGTCGACATTCTGGTTAACTCCGCGGGCCGCACGAAGCGCGCGCCCACGATCGACTTCTCCGAAGATGACTGGAACGACATCATCGATACGAACCTGACCGGAACGCTGCGGGCGTGCCAGGTGTTTGGGCGGCACATGCTCGAGCGCGGATCGGGCAGCATCATCAACATCGCTTCACTCTCGACGTTTGTCGCGCTCTATGAAGTGGCCGCGTACTCGGCGAGTAAAGCCGCAGTCGGGTCGTTGACGAAGTCGCTGGCGATCGAGTGGTCGAGTCGTGGAGTGCGTGTGAACGCGATCGCGCCGGGAGTGTTTCGCACCGCACTCAATCAAAAGTTGCTGGACGAGACAGAGCGTGGCCGCGAGTTTCTCGTCCGCACACCGATGAAGCGCTTTGGGAACGTCGACGAGCTCGCCGGCGCCGCGATCTTCCTGGCCTCTGACGCCGCAAGCTTTGTGACCGGCGAGATCATCAACGTCGATGGCGGCTTCCTGGCGAGCGGCGTGAATCAGTAGAGGTCGTTTTTCCACGCACGGGCGGCCACGGAGGGCCGCCCCTACAGTTGTGACTCATCACGCAACATCGTCGAACGCGCTTGATGAGCCACAACTGTAGGGGTGGCCCTCCGTGGCCACCCGTGCGTGGAACTCAATCAGTAGGAGTCGAAGAACATGGACGATGCAAGCGAGGTCGCAACCCTGCCGCAAGCACAGGTCGCTACTCAAACACTTGGCGAGCGAGTTGGCCGGTATCGCTGGGTCATCTGCGGCTTGCTGTTCTTCGCAACGACGGTCAACTACGTCGATCGACAAGTGCTCGGCATTCTCTCGAAAGATCTGAAACTCGCGATCGGCTGGACCGAGGTTGATTACGGAAACATCGTCGCCGCCTTCAACGCCGCGTACGCTTTCGGCCTGCTACTCGCCGGCCGCTTGATGGACCGCATCGGCACGCGAATCGGTTACGCCGCGGCGATCATCTGGTGGAGCGTCGCCGCGATGGCCCACGCGCTCGCACGCACGCCTTTCGATTTCGGCGCCGCTCGCGCTGCGCTCGGCGTCGGCGAAGCAGGGAACTTTCCCGCCGCGATCAAAACAGTCGCCGAGTGGTTTCCGAAAAAAGAGCGTGCCTTAGCGACCGGTATCTTCAACGCCGGCTCAAACGTCGGCGCGATCGTCGCTCCTTTAACCGTACCATGGATCGCAACGCATCTCGGCTGGCGCTGGGCGTTCATACTAACGGGCGCGATCGGCTTGCTGTGGCTCGTATTCTGGCTGCCGGTTTACAGGCGTCCGGAGCAGCACCCAAAGGTGTCGCGAGCTGAGTTGGACCACATCCAAAGCGATCCGCCCGATCCGCCGGCGATGAAAGTGCCGTGGGTGAGTTTGATCCCGCACCGGCAAACGTCTGCGTTCGCTATCGGAAAGTACCTCACCGATCCCGTCTGGTGGTTTTATCTTTACTGGATTCCCAACTTCTTCCGCGACAATCACAAGCTCGATCTCACGTCCATTGGCCCACCGCTGATCGCGATCTACCTCATTGCCGATATCGGCAGCATCGGCGGCGGTTGGCTATCTTCGACGTTCATCAAGCGCGGCTGGAGCATCAATCGTTCACGCAAGACAGCAATGCTGATCTGTGCGCTGATGGTGACGCCCATCATCTTTGCTGCAAACGTGAAGAACCTTTGGGTGGCAGTCGCACTGATTGGTATCGCCGCAGCGGCGCACCAGGGCTGGTCCTGTAATTTATTTACGACAACGTCAGACATGTTTCCGCGACAGGCAGTCGGATCAGTTGTCGGCATCGGCGGCATGGCGGGCGCGCTCGGCGGCGCGACGATGGCTGTCGCCACGGGTTACATACTGCAAAGCACCGGACAGAACTACTCGATCATCTTCACGATCGCGGGAACTCTTTACCTCTTTGCACTGCTGGTGATTCATCTGCTCGCGCCGAACCTCGATCCGGTTGAAGATGTGGAGCGTCCAACTCGCGGCTTTTCAGCGGGCGCTCTCGTCGGCTTCGGATTCGTGGGTCTGATCTTCGGATCGTTTGTAGGCTGGTGCACAGGACTGCTCTCGCACGTCACCGGTCAAACACTCTTTGAGTACATGATGTTCGGCGGCGCGATCGGTATTGCGCTCGGAATCATTTTCAGTTTCATCCGTCAAACCCGCGGCTAAAATCGAAAACGTTTTGGGCCACAAAGAGGCACAAAAAGCACAAAAGTATATAAATCAGTTTTGTGCCTTCTGTGCCTTTTTGTAGCTCAATTCTCTTCTTCCTGTTCCTGAGCTTTCTGGGGCGAGCATGAGGTGATCGCGCATTGCGTCGCGCGGCTTCGGGATTGCGGTCGCGAATGGCGCGATAGATCTTGCGTGGCATTAGGCTTGCGCTTCGTTGAGTAATGTTAGAAATGTTGTTCTGAAAAAGTGCAACGTATATTGATCCAGTAGCTTTTTCAGACGACCAACAAACAAGGAGGGTAAAGAGATGGCGGACCAGAAAGGAAACCAGGGTAATAAAGGCGGCAAAGGCGGCGGCGGTGGCAAGTCTGGCGGCGGTCAGAGCGGTGGCGGTCAGAGTGGCGGTAGCCGTCAAGGTGGCGGCGGACAATCTGGTGGACAGCGTGGCGGTGGTGGCGGTGGCGGCAACCGTTAACGCCAGTCGCAGCTATCTACGACAATAAATAAAGAGGCACAGAAAGCACAGAACTTCATTTGTGCTTTTTGTGCCTCTTGTGGCTAAGACCAGTTGTTAACTACTTGGCCTTCACCAACACGTTTCCACCACCGAGCGGTAGCGGAGCGATGTTGGTGCCGACGCGGCGCCAGATCACTCCATTGCTGTCGAGGATCGTGATCGCGTAGGCGTCGTATGAACGTGGCGTCAGTAAGTCGCCATCGCGAGCATCCACGGTGAACGTGAAGTTGCCGAACGATGCGACTATCGCGCCAGTGCTCCGATCGACCTTCTGAACCACGCACTTGCCCTTGAACGACGAGCGATTCAAGATGCTCGTCGAAGGCTCGGTCGAGAAGTTCAGGAAGCCACCAGCCCAACTGTTGCCCTTCACGATGTAGTTGAAGCCATCGGTGCCGCGGAAGACGTAAATAGAGTTACCCTTCGGCGACCCCTTATCGTTGCGAACGGTGAAACCGAAGTTTCCTTTACCGTTCGCGCTGCCGGCATCGGGCACCCAACCGCCACCGTTCGTCTGCGTATCGTTCGAGCCGATAGCAACGTTGATGGTGCCGAGGCCCACCGGATTCGCGATCCAGTATCCATTCGCCGGTTCGATCTTGACCACTACGACATACGTGTCAGCCGCAAGGCCCGGGAAGAACGTGAGCGCATCGCCGTTAGCATCAACCGGCACATTCCCGACTATGAAATCGGGCGTCGGGGTCAGATTGCTCGCCTTGAAGATCTCAAACCTCACCTTCGCGAGCGTGATGTCGCCCGGCGCGCCGTCCGCATCCTGAGTCAGGTGTGCGGCGAGACGCACGGTCGCAGTCGTGATAGTCGGACCAGCAGTTACTACACCCATATCGCCGGTGTACGTCGTTTCCGCTGTCTCCTTATTGACTGTGATCGTGACTGTCGCGTTTGTGACCGCACCATGCGGATCTTCGACCTTCAGGTTGATCGGGTAGACGCCTGCTACCACGGTGGGATTTCCGGAGATCGTAAACGAGCCGGTGCCCGTTGGTGTAACTGTCAGTCCCGCCGGAATCGACGAGAGAATTGTTAACGTCAGATCGGCCGTGGCATCGTCGACGTCCGAAACAGAAACATTCACCGTCGTGATCGGATCGCTGTACTGCACGGTCTGTGACAGCGTGTTGATGGTGAATGTCGGTGCGTCGTTCACCGCGTTGACGGTCACGTTGACAGTCGCAGTCGACTGGCCGCCGTGTCCATCATCGATTGTGTAGGTGAACGAGTCGCTGCCGAAGAAGTTCAGGTTGGGTGAGTAATGGACCGTCTTGTTCGGATTGATCGAGACGGCGCCATTTCCACCCTGCGTGACTGAAATCACACTCAGCGTGTCGCCATCCGGCTCGACGTCATTCGCAAGCACGTTGACATCGACTGGCGTGTCTTCGTCGGTGGTTGCGGTGTCGTTGTTGGCCGTCGGAGCAGCGTCCTGAGTGATCGTCACAGTGCGACCGGCAACTGTCAGTGTGCCGGCACGAGCGGCGCCGGTTGTGTTCGGCGCGACTGTGAAGTTAACAGTGCCGTTTCCACTGCCACTCGATCCGGAATCGATCGTGATGAACGAGCTGTTGCTCATCGCCTGCCAATCGCACGGAGCTGTGGCTGACAAGTTCTTCGTCACTGTCACGTTGCCACTGTTGCCGGGCGAGAAGAACGCCTGGTTGAGTGGCGACACTGTCGCGCACGACGTTGGAATCGTGACCTTGAACGCGCCGCGACCGTGAGTGAACGCAAACAGGCTCGTGACGCCGTTGTTGTTCACCGCCGTCAGCGACTCGACGACCGTGTTTGAGAAGCCCGTGGTTTCACGCGCCCAGTTCGCACCGCCGTCGAGCGAGACAAACACGCCGAGGTCGGTGCCGACGTAGATGCGCTGGTTGTCATTTGGATCGATCGCAACGCTGTGCGCCGGAATGTCAGGAATCGCGTTGACGTTGCCGGCCGTTTGCGTACCGTCAGCGAGGGCCCAGGTGTTGCCGCCGTCCGTGCTCTTGAACACGTGACCGGCGCTCGTGCCGTTGACGTTTGGCGTGCCGTTGAAGGTTGAAATCGTGGCCCAGACGTTGTTGATGTTCGAAGGATCGTATTCAACCCACGAGATCGTGCCGTTGCCATTACCGCGCGGCGTAAAGCTCTGTAGCCAGACAGTGTTCAGCACACTGGCTGCATTGGCGGTGGTTCCGATCGTGGTGCGGCGCAGTTGTCCTGAAGCGGCGCCGTTGATCACGTTGTTGGAATTACCCGGCGCGATTGCCATCGCCGTGATCGAGCCGCCGGTCTGCTGCGCGTTGCTGGTTCTGGTCCAGTTGGTGGCGTTGTTGTCAGTGCGCCACATGAAGCGACCGCCAATCCATAAGCGAGTCGGCGTGTTCGGATCCATTCGGAAGACTGTGATGAACGGGAACGTGTCGCCCGAGATCCCGCTAATCACGGATGCGAAACTCGCGCCGCCGTTGGTAGAGCGACGCAACGACAGACCGGTCGTCTCAAGGAAAAGCGTGTTGGTGTTAGTCGGATTGACAGCAACGTATCCGCCGTCACCGCCATTGATGCGGGCCCATGCGTTTGGTCCAGCCGCGTCTGTGCCGCGATTGGTACCGTTGTCCTGAGTGCCGCCGAAGTACGTCTGTCCGTTCGGGTAAGGCAGTCCGTGATAGAACTGCGTGACCGCGTAGTTGTTATTCAAAGGACCCCAGATCACGGGTGACGGAACTGTAAAGAAGCCGCCGGGAGTGAATTCACCACCGCAGATCGGGCTTGCGGGGGTGATGGCGCCACCGCCGACCGTTGTACCGTTGGAGTAACCGACGTTCCCCGTTTTGGCATTGTCGGTTTTGTAGATGCCGCCGTCGTTGCCGGCAAACATCGTCTGGTTGGTCGTGCCGTTGTAGTTTGGATGAAACGCGATGATGTGGTTGTCCGCGTGAACGAGCTGCGGATCGCCATTGTTTGGTGGAGTGCCATTGCCCTGGAACCACCAGTACGAAGCGACGGCCCAGTTAACGCCGCCGTTGTCTGAGCGGAACAGGTCGACACCACCGGCCCAGACCTTGTTCTCGTCGCTTGGATCGACGGCGAGCACGTTGTCGTACCAACCTTGATTGAGAAACTGGCTCGTGCCGAGACCGCACTGCGTCAGGGCGCCGTTGACTGGGTTGCTGAGCAGCAATGTGTCCTGGAGAGTCGCGCTGTTGTTACGCGTTTGCGTGGTCCATGATCCAGCATCGCCGGACGATGTCGAACGGAACACGCCGAGCAGTCCATCAGTGTAGTTGGCAGTTGGGAAGTTCGGATTCGTTCCGGCCGGGCAGTTGTTGCAGGTCGACATCGAGTAGATGACGTTCTGGTTTGAAGGCGCAATCGCCAGCGACGTGCGGCCCTGGTTCGGATCCGAGAAAACATCGACCCACGCGCCGGAACCGCCGGCGTCAGTGTTGCGGAAGATGTGAGAGCGAGAGAACGTGCCGACAGCGGCGAAGATGTAGTCCGTCGCCTGATCCGTGCGCATGACGAGATCCATCGCGCCGTTTGCGCCATTCGCGACGTTGGAAACGATCGCCTGGTTCCACGAGGTGCCGCCATCGAGACTGCGCCACACACCGCTGCGAGTGGCAGCGTAGACGTGTTGGCCGTTTGCCGGACTGACGACGATATCGTTTACCTGGAAGAAGTTTGCATTCCCGATCGTGGCCGCTAAGCGTGTCCAGTGGGCACCGGCGTCAGTTGACTTGAAGATGCCTGCACCGCGAACGGCGTCTGCGTTGAAAACGCCTTCACCCGTGCCTGCGTAGATCGTGTTCGAATTCGACGGGTCGAAAGCCATGGAGGAAACAGCGATGTTCGCGAGGAAGTCGTTGAGCGGCGCCCACGACGTGCCGCCGTTCGTCGTTTTCCAGATGCCACCGGCAACTGCTGCCGCGTACATCACGTCAGGATTGCTTGGATCGATAAGCAAGGAGCGTGTGCGACCCCCGACGTTGCCTGGTCCTAACGACTGCCAGGTGCCGAGCGCGCCACTTGTTGAAGCGCTACCGTCGCCCGCGCCGGCGCCGCCCGTACCACCCGGAAACTCTCCATCTTCGCCGTCTAATACTTCTTCAGCTTCGTTTGCGTCGGCTTGTGGCGGGAGGTTCTTTCCTTTGGCGGTCGAGAACCGTTTCATGTGTTTGATTCTTTCTTTGGCTTCGAAGTAGCGTTCGATTGGTAGCTGCTTTTCGCCTTTCGGCAGGCGTTTTTGCAGGTAATACTCGAGGGCTTCGCGAGGCTGGTCGAAGCGCTCGCCATCGAGATCGGCTTCTCCTTTAAATAAGGCGGCAGCACGCGGGTTACGTTTGATGGCCGCTCGGCGCGCGGTGGCTTCTTTGCGTGATTCACGTTTTTCACGCGCTTCTTTCGCGCGGGCAGAACTGTTCGAGTCCTTGCGCTCCACACGTTGTTTTTGTTGTTTTGGTTTTCTACTCGCGGCCAAAGAGGCTGCGCCGTTTAGAAGGAGAATACAGATCAAGGTCAGGGATGTAACGATGCGACTAGACATAAACTTCGTTTGTCCTTTCAGTGTGAAGAGCCGACGATTTTGGACCGAATCCTCTCCTATTAGACTTCGTAAGAGAGAGAAGAGGCGTTGTTGTGTTGATTACCTACTGTTGACCGCTCGCAATAAGGGGCGGCATTATGCCACAAACCCCGGCAAAAAGCACAACCGCGGATTCGTGGGTGGTGATGCAGTTTGAAAAATTGAGAGAACTTCATACCGAGCGCCTCCTTGGAGTGCGGCGGCCTGGGGCCGCTTTGGTTTCCGTGAAGCGCGATCGCGAGCAAAACGGCGCC
>Ga0081539_10000606_pt1 | contig 72943 bp, 75 predicted proteins | sample TabmetS4T2R2_FD_71023 | JGI IMG/M metagenome (GOLD analysis project Ga0081539, IMG submission 71023) | Tabebuia heterophylla rhizosphere microbial communities from the University of Puerto Rico - S4T2R2 | ecosystem: Host-associated > Plants > Roots > Rhizosphere ...
CTCCTTTAGGCTGACTACATCGGAGAAGGGGTAGTCAAACAGCTCGTCAATATCCACTAACAGGCTCCAGCGCCCTTTCCCAAACCGCTCGATCAGGTACTGCTTCATCGCCACGTTGTAGGATCTGTACGGCAGTTCGGTACGCAGCACGGTTAAGTTCTCGTAGTTACCTAGAGCCTCCACGGTCCCATCAGTGGAGCCGTTGTCTAGAAACACGATGTGCTTCACTCCTAGGGAAAAGTAGTGCTCGACAAAAGATTTCAGGTAGGGTCTGCTGTTGCGAACCTGAGTAAGCACGACGAGCTCGTCTTTCGTGTAGTCCAAACTCTCAGGACCATGCAGGTGTTCTATGCTAGCCTGTACGGCCTGTTTCTGTGCCTCTTCAAGCTGCAAGCTGTCAGCAACGTCGCTTCTGCTGCGATCACGGGTCAGGGGCAGGGTCAGGGGCAATTTTGGAGGTTGCGAATCATTGAAGTTCCCGTTGGGCACCCGTCTCCTTTCCACTGAAGTTTCTTTCATTCTACAATACTATTGTTCTATACTTTGGATTGAAGCAAATCACTCTCGCTTGCGTGCACTTGTAGAACTCTTCTGGAGATGACTAGGCAAAGCTGCGCTTCATATACCTTGGGGCGTACCTCTCAATGTGAGACCATAATAGCATAGGAGTTTCACAAGGAACTCACGACTGCAGCAGACGGTAACCAGGAGCTTATTGTACAACTATGCAACTATGCCCTCGAGCATTTGCTACTGCCTGGCAGAATACTTTGAACTGCATAACCGAAGGCTCTGTGCGCACCTCGACATCAACCTCGGACGGCAACTTTCTGCAGGGGAAACGTTAGAAGTAGTAGCCGAATTTTTCTATATCTTCCCTATATCGTTTGTAGACGAGATCCCTTAGTCTATTATCGTAGAATTCCTTATACGAACGTGAATGTCTGTTCTTTGCCCGCATCAAGTGTGGCAACTGCTGCACTTGATCATCACCGATCTTCTTCGCTACTGTGCTAAAGTCGGCTTCAAGATTCTCGAAGTACCCGACAAAGTCAACCATAACTGGCCTACCGTCCCCCTGGCCGCAGATCACGCTGCTCTGTGATCTGAAGTGGATGTTCGCCTCTTTGTCAGGTGTCTCGTAGACAATCTCCACGAATTCAGGAAAGGGCATACCCGGATAGACCCTGGCGGCCAGCTTAGGAGGTGACTTCATCCCCCGCCTACCCTCCGCGAGCTTGTTAAGGTAGCATGAGACTAGCCGGTCCCACGGATTACGGACAAAGGCGAACTTGAAGTAGTCTCTGTACACACCATCGAGGTCTTTAACAAGTTGTTCCTTCTTGATCTGATGCCCAGAATTGTCGAAGAATTTGTGTACGTTAGACTTGTAAGAGGTACTATTTCGCCCAGCATTGTCATCAGTAGAGCTGGGATCGAAAAGCGGCAGCAGCGCGGTTTTTATGCTTGTACAGGCAGCTTTTTGCACCACGAAATACACGAATCTGTGTTCGTCCGAAACTATGAACTTCATAACACTCCTTCAGTAGAAACCGTACCAACCCTGAAATCGTAGCAAGCGCTGACGCGATTGCTAGGCTCAAATACTTATTTGAGATTGAAGAACGTGTCTCAGATAAGAAAATATGGCTCGTCTTCGGTCGAAGCGGGATCCGAGGTAGCAGCTTGCGCCTCCGAGACATCGAAGATCGAAACCGGTGCAGTGAGACTGGCCGCGAGAATGATCCCTAAGATCACCACTGTGAGCCTACGCATGAGTTCCCCTCCGAAGAAAACCAGGCTGCGGTGCGCGTCGTTCTACCTGCGTAGCCACGCAAACGCAAAAATTTGCGAGGGCTTTCCTATTGGGTTAACTTTTTCGTAATTTGTTGCCGGTATCGATGGTTTGTTGTTTAGCCATAGAGGAGCCTGCTGCCCGAGAACACCCATCCAAGCGGCCTTCGTAGCCCCTTTACCAGTTCCTTGTCAGGATACGCTTTTCGGTAACGCCAGTAGTACGTGGGGCTAGGACTAGCGCTGGGCCAGGGCACCGAAGGGATCGTCGAAGCGGGCGGCATAGTCCTCCAGCTGATCGGTCGGAGAACAGCCGGTACCCTAGCTCAACGAACTACTGATTATGCACCGCGGGTGTGGTTCTTGAGCCCCTACCAACCGAAATCGGTGCCTAGGTAATCGTAGAGCCTCTGGTTATGCGGCTCGAAGTAGCTCTCCAGCTTCTCGCGAACGGTGGGGCTCATCGGATTGTAGTCGCTCTCATCGCGGAGGCTCGCGGAAAAGACCTCGGGTTGCTATGCTGGTGGTCCAAGGAGATGCGGCACCTCTTTGTCGTACCTCCGGCGTTCTGGTCGGGCTGGATCGCGGAATGCTTCCGCATCAAGCGCATACTCGATCCCGCTCGAAACGCCCGCGCATCTGGCTGGTGCCCGAGCTACAGGGATACGAATCTCAACCTCGAACCAAAACCTACACTGGAGAGCGTACTGGACTGGCGCCCAGAGGATGGACAAGCCCTCCAGAGACCTTGCCAGCGGTGACACAGCGCTGCCTCAACCCCTACGCGTTGGGCGAGCGGAACCCGCGGAAGGTCTTTCCGGCCTTGAACCCTTTCAGGTATTTCATCTTGCTTATTACCACCTCATCGAAGTAGCTAGACGCGTGGATTATGTTCCCGTTGCCGGCCCAGATGCTGACATGGTCCCTGTAGTGGTCGTCTATCCTGCCGCTCCTGTCCAGGTCGTGGAAGACCAGGTCGCCGGAGCGGAGATTGTCTTTGTTGAAGACCTTGGTTCCGGCCTTCATCCGCCACTGGTAGACGGGAGAGTCGGGCAACTTGCGCCCGAAGAACCTGTATACGAGCCTCGTGTGGCAGGAGCAATCCTCCTGCACGTGTTTCTCGCAAGTCCTATGACCGTAGGGCGTGCCAAGGTGGCGTCTTGCGACTTCGAGGATGTCGTTACGTGTGGGGTTGTACTTACGGACGGACAGGGTCGAAAGCATAGGCTCGCCGCTCTCCGAGATGGCAGGTGCGAGCTCGTCCGGGTTGGCGTAGCTGGCGGTACGTCCGTCGCGGCCCACCAGCACATCCCTGACGATCATGACCGCGTCAGCGACCACGCTCCCTTCCTGTCCGGGGGGCCCCGTGACCCGCAGGAATCGCTCGCCCTTCTCCATTTTGAAGGCTTCGATTCTGACCCAGAAGCCGCCGTCGATGCTCTGATCCACCGTGTTCCACCTGATCCCTGAATCGGTCGGAATGCCGAAGCGAGCCTTGGTGTTCTCCGGGGCCGCGGGCCAACGGGCGTACACGGAGTAATAGTCGTCTTCGGGAACCTTGACCCTGAAGCGGGCCATGTCGTCAGAGCCGGAATCGGCCACGGCGTAGTCTTCGCCGTACGTCTGATCGTCTGCCAGATGCTTCTCCCAGCCGGGTGCGCTGAAGCGATTCGTCATGCCGTTGTCCACTACCTGAAAATACGGATCGGCCCGGGTCGGAGCAGGCTTCGAGGCGGGCTCTCGCGCCTCTGAGACATCGAACACCGACGCCAGAACGGCGCAACCGGCTGCGAGTGGGAACGCCACTAACACTATCAAAAGCCTTCGCATGAGTTCCCCCTCCAAGGAATTCGAAGCTGCGAGACCCACATTCTACCTGTACATTTACCCGGTCGCAAAGGTCTGCGGCGAAAATTTAATATTTGTTGACTTTCTTTCAGCATTTGGCGGGGTTACGGCGTCGAATACTACAGGTGGTAGTCTGAGTCCGGGTGAAACACCACCGCAGGTAGATAATTGTGCATTAGAGTTACGATATATGTTAATGTCTTGTTGTCGGTATCAGCGGCTTGCTGTTGATAAGGATGGATGCGGAGTCCCTCTTCGGCGGTCTCTCGCGCTTTTTATTCAGGAGTACGCTATCCGACAACGCGACTGGCATTATGCAAGGCTTCGGGCAAGCCTGGATGTTCTACCAGCCGAAGTCGGTGCCTAGGTAATCGTAGAGCCTCTGGTTGTGCGGCTCGAAGTAGTGCTCCAGTCTCGCACGCGTTTCGGGGTTCATGGGTGCGTATTCGCCTTCGTTGCGAAGGCTCGCGGAAAGAATCCCGGGGTGCCAATCCGGTAGTCCGAGAAAATTCGATACCTCTCCCAGGGATTCTTCGGGACGCGCGAAGAAGTCCTCGCTCTTTAGGATGAGCAACTGCTCCCTCCCAAAATGCTCGTGCCAGTCCTCTAGCTGATCTACATAAACCCCACGCGCCAGATACGAATAGCGGCGGTGGTTGGAACTAAAGTAGCCCTCCTCAGAGAGCATCCTCTCCTTCTCTCCCTTGATCCTCTCCTCCTCCGCCTCTATCGCCTCCTCGAAACCCAGAAACTCGATACCCTCCCTCAAGCGGTTCTGGTAGTCAGAGTATGCGCGGTCGACGGGATTTCTGAGGAGAGCGATGAGCTTGGCGTTGGGGATGAGGCTGGCTGTGCGTTTGGGTACGAGGGGATGGTAGAGGTAGTAGGGGCTGGCTTCGCCAGTGATGATCTTGCGTCCGTTCTCGGAGGAAGGAGCGGGGAAGTTAGAGCGGTACCAGGCTTCGCCTTTCTGGAACTTCTGGGTATCGAAATAGTGCACTTCTTTCTCGGCGGCGGGTTCGATCTGTGGATGCTGGCACAGCAGATAGTAGAGAAGGGTGGTGCCGCCTTTCTGCGTGCCGATGATCAGGAAGTCAGGCAGTGAGCCCGAATCCTGGGCTCCTTCGAGCTGCGGTCCCTTGCCCTTCGGGGCGCCTCTAACAGAGAGTTCCATCCGCAGTTGTTCAATCTCCTGGCTCCTGAGATGCAGTGTCTTACGCTGGTGGGCTACCTGCGTCCTGACGTTATCAAGCTCCGTCGCTTGCTCCCGCAGCCGGGAGATCGTGCGACCTCTACGCTCGAGCTGCTGGTTCTTGTCCTGGAGCCTTTCGCGCTGCTTTTCTACCCTTTGTCCGAACCGCTGCTTTGCTTGCTGAAGTTGCTGGTTCTTGCGCTCCAACCGCCGTTTCAGCTGCCGGTTCCGTTGATCCGCGCCTCGAAGCTCTTCTCTGGTTTCCTGAAGCCGGAGTCGTGTTTGCTGCTCTTGCTGCCTTGCCCGTGCGAGATCCCGCCTTCCGTACCGCAGGAATCGCCACAGTGCCAGCACGCGTTCGAGCGCCAGCCTCATGACCAACCCACTGTATGACGCAGCAGGACCCCGACCGACCGCCGTGAAGACGACCAGCCGGAATCATGCTTGGATAACAAAAGATCGAAGCAGATAGTCATCCCAACCCATTCTCCATTGTCCGGCATGTGCGCGACACGACGGAAGTATATTAGCGTCTGCCAAGCCCACCCATGATATAGCCTGGGGCTATCGCCGGATTTGGTGCAGGATCGTGAGATCCTCTATCTTAGACTCTATCCGAAAACTGCCAAATTGAGCAAAACGTGAGCGCAGGCGAACTAAATCAATGCTAGCCAGTTCCTTCGGGAACGGGCACATCGCCAAGTCCTTTCTCAGGGAGATGCGTCTTTCTTCAAATCTCATTGAGAGGTTCTCGGATAGACTCTAGTCTAGCTATCTCGTGTTCTAAACGGGAAAGAGCCTGTGCGGAAGCCATCCTTTTGCACTATGCTCTCGTTATCCTCAAACTATCAGGACGGCTTAGAAGGCGGACCCCGAGAGGGAGGAGAACGTTCTGGGGTCATCCGAGGTAATGGACAACGAAACACACGCGGCCGGGCGGGAACAGCCAGCCGTTCGCGTGAGGGATCTCACATACCGGTACAGGGGTCAGGATAAGCCTGCGCTCGAAGGCGTGAGCCTGGATGTGACCCGGGGGGAGTTCGTGGTGGTCATGGGGCCTTCCGGGGCGGGGAAGAGCACGCTCTGCGTCTCGCTCAACGGGCTCGTGCCGCACTTCTTCAGGGGCCGCATTGACGGCGAGGTGCGCATCAACGGCCGTTCCACGCGTGAGGGCAAGGTGGGGGAGTTCGCCAGGGAGGTCGGGCTGGTCTTCCAGGACTTCGAGGCGCAGCTCTTCTCGACCAACGTGGCGCTTGAGGTTGCATTCGGGCCTGAGAACTTCTCCGTGGAGCGTGAGGAGATGGTCCGGCGCGTGGAGGGCGTGCTCGGGAGGGTGCGGCTCGAAGGGTTCGAGGACAGGCAGCCGGCGACGCTCTCCGGCGGGCAAAAGCAGCGGCTGGCGATAGCCTCGGTGCTCGCCATCGAGCCCCGCATACTCTGCCTGGACGAGCCGACGACGGACCTGGATCCCATCGGCAAACTTGGTGTCTTCGAGATCGCGGGCGAACTCAAGGACCGTGACGACGTAACCCTCATCGTCGTCGAGCATGAGACCGAAGAGACTCTGGATGCCGACCGCATCGTGGTCCTCAAGGACGGAATGGTGATCGCCGACCGTCCAGCCCGGGAGGTGCTTCGCGACGTGGAGCTTCTTGAAGAGGCCAGGATCATGCCGCTCCAGATCACGCGCTTCTTCCACGAGATGGGTCTCTGGCAGGGCCAGTTGCCCCTGACCCCGGAAGAGGGGTTGAAAGAGCTCCGGCAACGCGGATGGCGCATCAGCCCCGGGCGTCACCGGGAACTGGTTGAGAAGGATGCGGAGCGCGAGGCCACATACGGAGGGCCGATCATCGAGGCCGAGGGGCTGACCCACCGCTACCCGAACGGCGTGGTCGCGCTGGAGGATGTCAGCCTGACCGTGCGCCGGGACGAGTTCCTTGCCGTCCTCGGCCAGAACGGTTCGGGCAAGACCACGCTCGTCAAGCACTTCAACGGCCTGCTCGAACCGACGGGGGGGTCTGTACGTGTGGACGGCGAGGACACCGTCAGCCAGGGGGTACGGGGCCTCGGACAGAAGGTCGGGTACGTGTTCCAGAACCCGGACCACCAGATCTTCTCCGATACCGTCTTCGACGAGGTGGCGTTCGGTCCGAGGGTCAGGGAGTTGAATGAAGAGGACGTGAAAGAACGCGTCTCCGAGGCGCTCGCGGCCGTCGGGCTAGAAGGGTACGAGCAGGAAGACCCGTTCGTGCTGACCAAAGGCGAGCGGCAGCGGGTGGCAGTGGCGAGCGTGCTCGCTGTGCGCCCGGAGGTCCTGATCCTGGACGAGCCAACCACCGGCCTCGACTATGCCGAGCAGCGGAGCATGATGGACCTCGTCCGCCGGTTGAACGAGTCGGGCTCCACCATCATCGTCGTCACCCACACCATGTGGGTAGTTGCCGAATACGCCCACCGCGCCGTCGTGGTGAAGGACGGGCGCGTGACACTTTCGGGGACCGTGCGCGATGTCTTCGCCCGCGAAGAGGAGTTGCGGGACGCTTCGCTCAGGCCGCCGCACATCGTCTCCATGGGAAACGCGCTGGGGTACACGGTGCTCTCCGTGGAGGAGATGATACGCGTGACGGGGGACAAGTAGTGGACCCGTTCCTGTATCTGGACCGCGACACCTGGGTGCATCGCCTGGACCCGCGAACCAAGATGCTCCTGCTCCTTGGTTCTTTCGTGCTTGCTTTTCTCTACGTCAATCCGCTGTACGGGCTGGGGGTGCTCGCAGTGGTGCTCTTGTTCGGTGCTTCGGCCAGGGTACTCATCAACCTCAGGCGCATCTGGTTCGTGCTGCTCATGATCGGGGTGATGACCACTATCCTGTGGTCCATCTTCGGTGGTGGAACGACGCCGCTGTTCTGGTTCGTCGAGAGGGAGGCCTTTCTGTACGCGGTCGGGGCTGCGTTGCGCATAGACGTCATGATCATCGCGGGCATGATCTTCCTCTCGACCACGCGCAACGAGGAGATCGCGACCGGCCTGGTGAAGCTAGGAATTCCTTACCGCTTCGCCTTCGCCGTCTCGACGGCCTTGAGGCTCGTGCCCACGATAGCCGCCACGGGCTCGACCATCGGCCAGGCGCAGCGCTCGCGTGGGCTCGACCTGGAGTCGGGGAACATCATCCAGCGGGTGAGGAAGAACACGCCGCTCTTGATCCCCGTCTTCGTCTCGACGATACGCTCGACGAACGTCTTCTCCATGGCGCTCGAGTCGAAGGGCTTCGGGGCGAGCACGAAGCGCACGTATTTCCTGAGGCTCGCGATGAAGCGCCAGGATGCGCTCGTTCTGCTAGTGTTCGTGTTGTTGCTGGCCGCGGCCGTCGCGCTGCGAATGGCCGGCTACGGAGGGTTGGAAGGGTTTAGCAGGTAGGGAGAGAGGGAGGTCTACTGTGAGAGAGGCACTGACGATGTGGCGACACACTCAGATGGTGGTGCTCGTCGCCCTGAGCGCGGCGATCTACGCAGCCGTGCTCATACCGTTCAAGGGGTTCACGATCATCCCCGGCTTCACGGAGGTCAGGCCGGCGAACGTCTTCCCTTTCGTCTTCGGGCTACTGTTCGGGCCAGCGGGTGCGTGGGGGGCCGCGATAGGGAACCTGATCGGGGACTTCTTCGGAACTTTGGGTCCGGGCAGCATCGCCGGCTTTATCGGCAACTTCTTCCTCGGCTTCCTACCCTACAAGATGTGGGGCTCGTTCTTCCGGCGTGGGGAGAACATGGAGCAGAACGTCAACTCCGGCAAGAAGCTCGCCGTCTACATCGCGATAACCATACTGGCTTCGGCGGTCTGCGCGGTTTGGATCGCCTGGTTCAACGACCTGATCGGCTTCGTCCCCTTCGCGGCTCTGGGCGCGATCATCACAGTGAACAACGCCATAGCGGGGGTCGTGCTGGGCCCGATCCTGCTGCTCGTCCTCTACCCGCGGGTGAAGCGGTGGGGCCTGCTGTGGACCGAGATCATGCGTCCCGAAGAGGTCTCCGCCTCCAGGCTCCAGAGGCTGGGCAACCTGCTCATGTGGGTCGGTGGCCTCGGCGGCCTGATCGTGGGCCTCATCATCGGGGTCGGCCTCTACGAGCAGGGACTCGCCGCCGCCGGCTTCACGGCTGGGGGCCAGGGCGGGCTCGGCATTGGACTCGGCCTCATCCCGTTCCTCATCCTGATAGTAGTCGCGAGCTTTATGCTCGGAGGACGCGAGCAGGTCGAGGCTGCAGAAGAAGAGGCCGAAACGTCGCAAGCGAGTTAGAAAGATAAGCCACATGCAAACCGAGTCAATCATCAGGGACCCATCCCTCGCATCGGAGGGACACAAGAAGATAGATTGGGCTGCGAGCCACTCCCCGGTGTTGAACCGGGTGCGCGACGAGTACCTGAAGGATGGAACCTTCAGTGGCATCGGGGTCGGGGTCGCGCTGCCCATAGAAGCCAAGACGGCATACCTCACGGTGGTGCTGGCCGAAGCCGGGGCCGATGTGGTCGTGGCGAGCCCCGGGCCTTTCTTCGTGCAGGACGACGTGGCGGCCGCCCTCGCCGAGCGCGGCGTGACCGTCTACGCGTCTTCCGAGAACCCGTCCGAAGAAGCCGACAGGGAGATGGAACGGGTACTCGACCGGGTGGCCGCTGATAAGGACGCGGTGCTCATAGACGATAGGGCCGGCCTGACGCGGCTGGCTCATGTCACCTGTAGGGGGGTGCTCCCTCGCATCCTGGGTGCTTCGGAGGAAACGACGAGCGGGGTTGCGAAGCTGCACGCGATGGCGCTGGAAGGAGCCCTCGAGTTCCCCGCCATCGCGGCCAACGACGCCCGCTGCAAGTACCTCTTCGACAACCGATACGGAACGGGCCAGTCCACCCTGACCGCCATCATGCAGAACACCAACCTGATGGTCGGGGGCAAGCGCCTCGTGGTTCTCGGCTACGGGTGGTGCGGCAAGGGGATAGCCCGCTACGCCGCCGGGCTGGGGGCTCGGGTCGTCGTGTGCGAGGTGGATCCCGTGCGGGGACTCGAGGCATACTCCGACGGCTTCGAGGCACTGCCTTCGCTGGACGCGGCGGAGATCGGGGAGGTCTTCGTCACCGCGACGGGGAGCGCTGGCGTGCTCACATCCGAGCATTTCGAGAGGATGCGGGACGGCGCCATCCTGGCCAACGCCGGCGCGGTGGACATCGAGATAGACGTTGATGCCCTGAGGGCAGGCTCGACGGAGACGCGCGAGGCCCGCCGCAACGTGGAGGAGTTCGTGACGGCGGACGGACGGAGCCTGTATCTCATCGGCAAGGGGATGGTCGTCAACCTGACGGCGGGGGACGGGCACCCCGTGGAGATTATGGACCTGACCTTTGCCATCCAGGCGCTGTGCGCCCGGCGCCTCGCCAGGGAACGCGGCTCAATGGACAACGAGGTCCACGTGCTGCCGAAGGAGATAGACGACGAGGTGGCCCGCCTGAAGCTGGAATCCGTGGGTATGGCGGTTGATGCCTTGACGCCTGAGCAGGAGGCGTTTCTGGCGGGCTGGAGGGATTAGCGGGACCGCGTCTTACTCGTCGGCTGCCTTGACGTAGTAGCCTTTCGCGTTGGGCGGGCCGTAGACGTAACCTATGTATAGCGCGCCAGCTGGGGTGTTGAAGATCAAGGCCACGCCCCTGTAATCCAGCACCTCGCGGGTATCGGTGAACTCCACGGAGACGGCGTCGTAGCCGGCGTGAAGTGCCTTGAGGTCGCGGGCAATGAACTCGTATTCCGCCTCGGTCCTAGCGGGGGTGTCTACGAGAAGCCGCACGGCGTGCGCGCCGTCCCTGTCGGCCGGTGTGCGCTCCAGGATCTCGTACTCCGGTACCCGCGCGGGGTTGGGCCGCTCAAAGCTCCCGACCTTGAAATCGGGTATGGCCGCAATGTCTGCCCGCGTGGAAGAGCCGGATGTCTCCCGCGACCGTGCCGGCTCGGCAATGGCAGGTACAGCCCGTAGCTCCGGTGTCTTCACTGCGTTCACGCTCTGCTCGCCGCCACACGAGGTGGCGAGGGTGATGGTCATGGCGAACAGGGCCATGATCTGAATTGGTGCACTACGCAAAGCGGATGCTCCTTCTCTCTGTGGAGAGAAGTATAGTCTCCGCCGGTCACGGTCACCGTTCGAAGGAGCACGAGCCAGGACCGTCAGGAAAGCCGGGGTCGAAGTTAGCCCCGGCCTGTACCGGACACAGCGGTAAGCGCGTGGGCGGGGGATCCATCCTCCAGACGAATTGACCCGTCGAGACGGCTGCGGGATGGTTGCAATCGGGCGCGTGGAGCCATCCGGCTTGCAAGATGTAATAAAATGGGTGGGTCGGAGCTCGTATTTCAGAGGAGTGTTTGGGATGACGGATAGAAATTACGATGTGGTGATAGTGGGTTCGGGGCCGGCCGGGTACACGGCGGCGCTGTATGCTTCGCGGGCGAACCTCAAGACGCTCGTGTTCCAGGGTTTCGAGATGGGCGGGCAGCTCATGCTTACCTCGGATGTGGAGAACTACCCCGGCTACCGCGACGGCGTGATGGGTCCCGACATGATGGACGAGTTCGAGGCCCAGGCCGCGCGCTTCGGGGCGGAGATGGTTCCCGAGAACGTCGAGCGGGTGGACTTCTCCGAACGCCCGTTCCGGCTGTGGGCCGAGGACGAGGATGAGCCGGTGCTCGCGAGAGCCGTCGTCATCGCCACGGGCGCCAAGGCCAAGTGGCTCGGGGTTCCGGGTGAGGAGCGGTTGCAGGGCAAGGGCGTCAGCGGCTGCGCCACCTGCGATGCTTTCTTCTACAAGAACAGGAAGGTAGCGGTCGTCGGCGGGGGCGACACGGCCATGGAAGAGGCCGGGGTGCTCGCCAAGTTCGCCGACGAGGTGGTCCTCATCCACCGCCGCGACGAGTTCCGGGCGTCCAAGATCATGCTGGACCGCGCAAGGAAGAACCCCAAGATCTCCTTCCTCACCAACACGGTCGTGGAGGAAGTTCTTGGCGAGAACACCGTCGAGGGCGTCCGGGTGAAAGACGTGAACACCGGCGAGACTCAGGAGATCGCGGTTGACGGGTTCTTCGCGGCCATCGGGCACACACCCGCGACCGGTATCTTCGAGGGACAGGTTGAGATGGACGATGGCGGCTACGTGTTCCAGAAGGAGCACACCATGACCAGCGTGCCCGGCGTGTTCGCCGCCGGCGACGTTTCGGACACGCGTTACCGTCAGGCCGTAACCGCCGCGGGCGACGGTTGCCGGGCCGCCATAGACGCCGAGCGCTGGCTAGAGGAGCAAGGCGAGGCCGATGAGGCGGAAGACCCCGGAGTGTGGACCGCCGAGAAGGAGCGGGACGTGGCAAACCTGTAGGGTTGCGAAGAACCCCTGTGGCAGACGGCCTCGGCACAATCCGGGGCCGTTTTCGTCGCTGGCTTTCCCGGTGCATCAGTGGGATAATCGCCGCCAGCAACGGGGGGGGGAATACCGTGGGCGAAGAACGCATCATATTGCTCGTGGAGGATGATGAGGATCAGGTGGTGCTCGCCATGCGCGCCCTCCGAAAGCACGGCATCGTAGCCGAGGTGGACGACGTGGCCGTCGCCCGTAGCGGGGAGGAGGCCCTTGACTTCTTGTTCGGGGCTGGCTCACACTCTGGAAGGGATGCGAATATAGCCCCCGAGTTCGTGCTCCTGGATGTGAACCTCGGCGGCATGAGCGGCCTTCGAGTGCTTGAACGGCTGCGGGAAGACGACCGCACGCAGCTCCTGCCCGTGATCCTGTTCTCCTCATCCAAAGAGCACGAGGACGTGGTAGCCGGATACGAGCATGGCGCCAACTCCTACGTCGCCAAACCGGCCAACTTCGAGCGGTTCTCCGAGGCCATGCGATACCTCGGCTGGTACTGGCTTAACTTCAACGAGTCGCCGTAATCGGCTACTTGCTGTCCTTCAGATAGTCCTCGAACTCTAAAAGCGGCAGGCAGTTTACGACGCTCTTTTTCTCCACCCACGCGCGCCGGGCCTGCGAGATGCCGTACTTCATGAACGAGAGGGCGCGCTCGTCGTGGGCGTCGGTGTCTATAGTGATGCGGACACCGGCATTCAAGGCCTCCCTAACGTAGGGCACGGCGAGGTCCAGGCGATCCGGGTACGCGTTCAGCTCCAGTGCCGTGTTCGTTGCGGCGGCCTCCCTGATCAGGCGCGATACATCCACCTCGTAGGGATCGCGGCGGTTCAATATACGGCCCGTGGGATGGCCGATGGTGCGGACGTACGGGTTGTTGATGGCCCGGACGATGCGCTCCGTCATCGCGTCATGACCGATCCCGAACGACGTGTGAACCGAGGCAACGACGAAGTCCAGTTCAGCCAGGAGATCATCTTCGTAATCCAGCGTCCCGTCCTTGAGGATGTCCACCTCGGAGCCGCAGTACAGACGGATCTCCTCGTACTTCTCATCCGCCTTCCGCACGGCCTCCAGCTTCTCCTTCAACCGCTCCGGAGAGAGGCCGTTTGCAACCCTGAGGCTCTGGGAGTGGTCGCAGAAGACGAGATATTCGTAACCCAGCCCGATGGCCGCCTCGGCCATGCTATCGATGGTTCCTTTGCCGTCCGAGTAGTCCGTGTGGACGTGCAGGTCGCCCCTGATATCCGGTACCTCGATGAGATCCGGCAGCTCGTCCTTCTCGGCAGCCTGTATCTCCCCGGCATCCTCGCGAAGCTCAGGAGGGATGTACGGGAGGTCGAGGCGCGCGTAGACTTCGTCCTCCGTGGCGACGGGCTCGTAGTCTTCGTCGGTCCCGATACGCTTCAGGCCGTACTCGGAAATATTGACGCCCATCTTCACGGCCCTCTCGCGCAGGGCGATATTGTGGGCCTGACCTCCGGTGAAGTGGTGCAGGAGCGTGCCGTAGGCCTGTGATGGAACGATGCGGAGGTCTACGTCCACGCCGCCGGTCACGATGGAGACCTTGGTCGGGCCGTGGGCCACCACCTCCTCCACGAAATCGGCTTCGGCGAAGTCGTCGGTCAGGGCGTTCTGGTCGGCGCTGGCGGCCACGATGTCCAGGTCACCGATGGTCTCCTTGCGGCGGCGCAGGGAACCGGCGATCTCAGCCCGCTCCGTGCTCGGGTGCGAGCGGACGAACTCTAGCAGATGCTCGCCCAGCGCCGTCGCCTCGTCGAGCAGCATCCGCCGCTCGGTTGCGCTGTAGTTCTGCGCGGCCTTCAGCATCTTCTCCGCGCTCTTCTTGCCGAAGCCTTTAAGGGAGGAGATCTGTGATTCCTCAAGCTCCGTAAGCTCCTCGACGCCTGTGATGCCGAGTTCCCGCCACAGACGTCCTGCCGTGCGCGGGCCGACGTTCGGCAGGTGCGTCACCTCCACTAGTCCAGCGGGGATCTCGGTCGTCAGGTCCGTCAGGATTTGGGGAGAACGGTCTTCGGCGAGGACCCGGATCACCTCAGCCGTCGTCTTCCCGACGTGGGGAAGCTCGGTGATGTCCTCCATCTCCCTGACCTCGCGCCCCGACGCGGCCACGGCCTCGGCGGCCCGCGTGTAACCGAGCACCCGGTAGTACGCTTCGTCTTTGATCTCCATGAGGGTTGCTATGGTCTCAAGGGCGCGGACGATCTCGACGTTTCGCAACCGCTGGCCTCCTTCTCGCCTGGAATGGTCGCAGAGGAATTATACGCAACGGACGCCCCGCTCCCCTCGTATAGAATCGGCGCATGTTCAGAAAGCCGCTCAAAAAAGTCCTGGATAATGAGGCCATCAGGAAGCTCGCCGACCGTCTTACGATAGCCGCCGCCGTCTGGCTGGCTATCACACTTGCCTTCTCCATCTTCGTGGTGTGGGCTTTCGCCGCACTGACGGAAGAGGTCATGGAGGGTGACAGCCGCCGGTTCGACCGGGCCGTCTTGCTCTGGATCCACACCCACTTCCCGGCCTGGCTCGGCGAACCCATGCGCCTCGTTACTGCCCTCGGATACTACTACGTCGTCCTTCCGCTCCTCGCCGCCGTCGTCCTCTTCTTCTACCTCAAAGGATGGAAGCTCTCCGCGACGCTCCTCGTGGTTTCCACGGCCGGCGGCATAGTCCTTACCACCGTGCTCAAAGCGTTGTTCCAGAGGTCGCGCCCCGAGATCTTCAACTCAGGTTACTCGGCCTCCTTCTACTCGTTCCCTAGCGGGCACGCCACCGTCGCCGTCGGTTTCTACGGGATGCTCACGCTGCTCGTCGCCTACCGGCTTCGAGGGCTCGCGCGTTGGATCGTTGTGGCCGCCGGTATCCTGCTCATACTGCTCATCGGATTCAGCCGCCTCTACCTCGGGGTTCACTATCCAACAGACGTCCTGGCTGGATACCTCGCCGCGCCCTTGTGGGTTGTCTCCGTCGGCACGGTGTACGTAATGTGGATCTCGATCAGGGGCCTTCGAAACGCCGAGTCTCGCCAGCAGAGCCGGTAGTATCATCCGCTGATGGACAACATTCTTCATCTTCTATCCCAGTATGGGTATTTGATCATCTTTCTCGGGGTGGCGGCAGAGAGTACGGGTGTGCCGTTGCCGGGCGAGACCATCTTGATCTCCGCCGGAATCCTCGTCCAGCGGGGAGGACTGGATCTCACGGGCGCCATAGCCTTCGGCGTCCTGGGCGCGGTGGTGGGGGATCAGATCGGCTACCTCGCTGGACGATTCGGGGGAAGATCTTTCGTCCTCCGTTGGGGACGCTACCTCTTCATCACGTCCGAGAGGCTGGAGCGCGCAGAGGCTTTCTTCGCCCGTCACGGTGGGAAAGCTGTCTTTCTGGCACGCTTCTTCTCCGGGCTCAGGGTATTCGGCGCGCTGGTGGCTGGGATCAGCCGTATGCGCTGGAGGACTTTTCTCGTCTACAACGCCCTCGGGGGAGCAGTGTGGGCGACCGGGGCTGTGCTTGTGGGCTACTTCCTGGGTAGCAGCCTCGGGGTTGTCGGGCTCTGGACGGGGCGGGCCTCCATCCTGCTCGCCGCGCTGGCACTCATGGCGCTGGCACTCTACATGGCGTACCGGTGGGCGGTGCGCCATCCGGAGCCGATCAAAAATCTGTTCGAGCGCATCGGGGGCCGGTACGTCTATTGGTTCCTGCAGAGCCGCGCAGGGATCTGGCTTAAGCGGCGTTTCTCTCCGAATGGGGTCTTCGGCCTCACCCTCACCCTCGGGCTCGTCTTCACCGGCCTCTTCTCCTGGGCCTTCGGCGGCGTCGTACAGGACGTATTGGCCAGGGACCCCCTAGTGAGGGCGGATCTCGCGGTGCTGCGTTTTTTCCACTCGCACGGAGAACCGTATCTCACCACCTGCGTGAACGTGTTCGAGGCCGCCTTCTCGCCTGACTTGCTCTTCGCCATGGCGGCCCTCGCGGGCTTTGCGCTTCTGCTCATTTCACGCGGCAGGGACCGTTCCGGGGGCTTTGAGACGAGGCTCTCCGGGATCGTGCTGCTGGTGACGGCCTCGGGCGCGTTGGCCCTGTCCGAGCTTCTCAAGATCCTGTTTCAGAGGCCCAGGCCGCCGGCATCTCTGCAACTCGTCCACGAGGCCGGATACAGCTTTCCGAGTTCCCACGCGGCGGTCGTGGTCGCCATCGGGGCTGCTTTCTGGTATCTGTCCGGTTTGGAACCTCTCTCACGCCTGGGAAGTTCGTGGCGGGCGAGGGCCAGGATCGGGCTTGCCGTAGTGGTGATCGCGCTGCTTGTAGGGTTTGGGCGCGTGTACACGGGCGCGCACTACCCGAGCGACGTGCTGGCCGGATGGGCTCTGGGTGGCGTATGGGCCTCTGTCTGCCTCACGGCTGCCGAGATCTTCAGGCGTCTCCAGAAAGAAAAAACTGCGGAGATGGACGGCTAATCGTTGTACATTCGCGCCGCCAGATGGTAGCTTCTCCACCGTGCTCGAAACTATACTCGAACCGCTGATCCACTGGGTCACGGAGACTATCGGCGCTTACGGAGTACCTGCGGTCTTCGTGCTTATGCTGCTTGAGAGCATGGGCATCCTGATCCCATCCGAAGCCATCTCACCCTTCGCGGGTTTCCTCGTGTCGCAGGGCAAGATGAGCCTCCTCGCCGCCGGCGTCGCCGGTATCCTGGGGAACCTGGTCGGGTCTTGGATCGCCTACTTCATCGGGCTCTGGGGCGGGCGCGAGATATGGTTCCGCTACGGGAAGTACGTCGGGGTGCGCGAGCATCACCTCCAGGTCGCCGAGAAGTGGTTCGACAAGTACGGCGAGTTCACGGTCTTCGTGTCACGCTGCCTGCCCGTCGTGCGGACGTTCATCTCCTTCCCCGCCGGAACCGCGAAGATGAACTTCGCCAAGTTCTCCATCTATACGCTCCTCGGCTGCGTGCCGTGGGTCTTCGCCCTGACGTACATCGGCTACCTGCTTGGTGAGAACTGGGAGAAGATCGGGGACTACCTCCACTACCTGGACTACGCGGTCGCTGTGGCCGTGTTGGCCGGCGCCGCCTACCTCTTCTGGCGCTGGCGCTCTTCCCGCTCCCCTCGGGCATAGCGAGGCTCACCCTGCGCGCCGCATTGCCGTTTCTCCGACGGTTCTGTACGCTGTTGGCGGAGATTTCGAGGGAGGAATATGGATCGCGGTCAGGAGACGACCTCGATGGGGAAGGTGGCGTTCGCCAGCTTCATAGGAACCGCCATCGAGTTCTACGATTTCTACATCTACGGTACGGCCGCCGCGCTTGTCTTCGGGAGCGTGTTCTTCCCCGAGTTTGCGGCGGCAACCGGGACTTTAGCCTCGTTCGCCACGTTCGCCGTCGCCTTCTTCGCCCGGCCCCTCGGGGCGGTCTTCTTCGGGCACTTCGGGGACCGGGTGGGACGGAAAACCATGCTCATCGTCTCGCTGTTGTTGATGGGGGTGGCGACGTTCCTGATCGGTCTTCTGCCAGGCTTCGCAACCATCGGATACGCGGCGCCGCTGCTGCTCGTACTGCTTCGTTTCCTGCAAGGTTTCGGGCTCGGCGGGGAGTGGGGCGGGGCTGTGCTCCTGGCGACGGAGCACGCCACGGAGGGAAGGCGCGGCCTGTACTCCAGCTTTCCTCAGATGGGGCCCGCGGCGGGGTTCCTTCTCTCCAGCGGGCTCTTCCTGTTCCTCACGCTCTCGCTCTCTGACGACCAGTTCGCGGCGTGGGGATGGAGGATACCGTTCCTGGCCAGCGCGGTGCTCGTCCTGATCGGGCTGTACGTCCGCGTCACCATCGCCGAGACACCGGTCTTTCGGCGGGCGATGGAGACTCAGACGCGGGCGCGGGTTCCTGTGTGGGACATGGTACGGACGTACCCGCTGGTCTTGATCCTCGCCTCCGGCGGCATCTCGCTGACATACGTGATCTTCTATACCGTCACCACGTTCTCGCTCGCTTACGGGACCGGGACGCTGGGCCTGGAGAGCAGCACGATGCTGTACTGCGCCATGATCTCCGTTGCGGTTATGGGCCTCGCCATACCCGTCTTCGCCGTGCTATCCGATAGCATCGGACGGCGCAGGCTGTGCCTGCTGGCGACGGTGCTCGCCGCCGTTTGGGCGTTCCCGCTTTTCTGGCTGCTGGATACGGGGAATCCCGTCCTGATCTCACTGTCCTTCACCGTCGGTATGGTCATATTCGCCATGCTCTTCGGGCCGATGGGCGCGTACCTGCCAGAGCTTTTCGGAACCCGGCTCCGCTACTCCGGCGCGGCCGTCAGCTACAACCTCGGCGGCGTCATCGGCGGCGGGCTTGGTCCCACTATAGCCACCCAGCTCCTGATCCTGACCGGGGTGTCGTGGTCCATCTCCCTCTACATGTTGCTCATGTCCATCATCGGCTTCGTGAGCGTCCTTTTCCTCTCGGAGACCTATCTCTCGGACATCTCGGAGATGCGCTCCGAGGAGCGGCGTCTGCTCTCCGAAGACGGCATCATCACGTAGCTGGATGGCACCCGATACCGGCATCTGCTTCCTGCCCGCAACCGAGCTTGCCCGCCGCATCCGCGAGCGCGGCCTCTCGGCCGTCGAGGTGATGGAGGCGCATCTCCGGCAGATCGAACGCATCAACCCGAAGGTCAACGCCATCGTCACTCTAACGCCCGAGGAGGCGATGGACGCCGCCTGCGATGCAGACGAACGGCTGGCGCGTGGGGGGGAGGTCGGCCCGTTGCACGGTCTCCCGATAGCGCACAAGGACCTCGTACCGACGAAGGACATGAGAACGACGTTCGGTTCCAGGGTGTACCGGGATCACATCCCCGACCACGACGCGCTCATCGTGGAGCGGCTGCGTGAGGCTGGCGCCATCCTGATCGGCAAGACGAACACCCCTGAGTTCGGCGCGGGCTCCCAGACCTTCAACGAGGTCTTCGGGGAAACGAAGAACCCGTACGACCCCACGAAGACCTGCGGCGGATCAAGCGGCGGGGCGGCGGTCTCCCTGGCGTGTGGCATGCTCCCCATCGCGGATGGAAGCGACGTTGGTGGCTCCCTCCGCAACCCGGCCTCTTTCTGCAACGTGGTCGGGATGCGCCCATCGGTAGGAAGGGTTCCTTCGTGGCCCGGCGTTGCGGCATGGTTCCCGCTCGCCGTCGAAGGCCCGATGGCCCGCACGGTAGACGACGTTGCCCTGATGCTCTCCGCAATGGTCGGCCAAGACCCGCGTTCGCCTGTATCCCTTCCCGAACCGGGCGAGGCTTTCGCCAACCCGCCGGAACGCGACTTCTCCGGTATCCGCGTCGCCTGGAGCCAGGATCTCGGCGGGCTGCCGGTGGACCCGTGCGTGACGGCGGTGCTGGAAGAAGCGCGGCCGGTCTTCGAGGGTCTAGGATGCATCGTCGAAGAAGGAGAGCCGGACTTCTCGGGGGCGGATGAGATCTTCCTGTCGTGGCGGGCCTGGCACTACGAACTCAGCTACGGGCATTTGCTGGACGAACACCGCGGCGATATGAAGGAAACTGTCGTCTGGAACATAGAGGAGGGACGGAAGCTGACAGGACCGCAACTCGGGCGGGCGGAGATGAAGCGCACGGAGCTATACCACCGCGTTCGGAAGTTCATGGATTCACACGAGTTCCTGGTCCTGCCCGTGTCCCAGGTTCCGCCGTTCGACATAGAGCAGCCGTACGTCACCGAGATAAACGGCATAAAGATGGCGAACTACATCGAGTGGATGAAGTCCTGTTACTACATCACGGTGACGGGCTTGCCGGCGATCTCGGTTCCGTGCGGGTTCACGCCGGAAGGCTTGCCGGTCGGGGTGCAGATCGTGGGCCGCTACAGAGACGACCTCGGCGTGCTCCAGATCGCCTGTGCCTTCGAGCGGGCCACCGGCTTCGGAGAGCGTCGTCCGGCCATCGCTGGGTGAAGGAGATCATCAGAGATTCGAGTCGGAGAAGATTGGGTGTGAGTTCTCGACGATAGTAAACTGGCTAGTCTCTCGATAAGAGGCGACCGCCTTCGGACAACGCCACGCGACCCGATAGCTGTCCACCGTGAGCTTCTACCCATCCAGACTCACGAAGTGTTTCGAGTCCCGATTGTAACCGCCGGTATACGGTGGATATGGAAACACCGATTGCATCGGCGGTTTCTGCGTACGTCAATCCCTTGACGAAGTGTAATTCGATAACTCGCCTCTGGGCTGGGTCGAGAACCTCTTCCAGCGACAGGGTATCTGCTTCGGACAACTCGAATGTCTTCTCGGCGTCTAATACCCGGTCGGGTAAGTCCAACTCGCCATTGCTGCGCTCGATCAGTTCGCGAAATTCGTCGAGTGAGAGACACTCGAGACCCATCACCGTTCCATCCTCACCTACGTCGAGGTAGCATCCGCCACCAAGCTCCAGCGTCTCTGCTATTCGTCCTTCTCTGATACGGGCGTACATCGCCCCGGATTCGGGATCGTATCTGAATCTCACAGGGCACCTCCTTCAGGGCGTTTTGGTCTTCCGCGCATCACGCTGACTACCACGCGCTCATCTTCAAGACCTACATTGTAAATCACCTTTATGGCAGACCTCTCACCCTCGAAGACTCGCTCCGCCACGGTACGTCCCGAATCACCAGGATACTCGATGTCGGGTTCCTCCAATGCCGAATGCGCCTGATCTTCCGAGATCTCGCGTTCAGTCATCTGCTTCAAGGCATGCGGTAAGAACGTGATTTTCATTCCGCGCAGTTTACGTGCGTATTACGCAGTGCGCTTTTCCTAGTCCACGTTGCAACGGAACGCGCGTCAAGTTGGAATAACAGAAGATTCCGAAGCTCATGTGAGCGGAAGCATCACAAGCTCGCGGAAAGCCGGACGCTCCGCCAGCTTTTCGTAGTATGCCTCAAGGTTCGGGATCCGCGGACGCTCGACGGGTAGCTCCAGCCAGCGGTAGATCGAAACCCCCAGGGGTATGTCCGCCATCGTGAAATCTTCGCCGAGCGCGTAGTCGCGGCCTTCGAGGTGTGCCTCCAGGATGTCCCAGGCATCAGCCGTCCGCCTTCTTGCTGCTTCGATGGCGGCCTCGTCGCGTTCTTCCGGCGGCGTCCTGACAAGACCGAGGAACACGGGGCGCAAGGCGGCCCACAGGGTGCCGAGTTGCCAGTCCATCCAGCGTTCGGCGTCGGCCCGCTCTTGCAGATCCTCGGGGTAGAGGGTGCCCGAGCCGTGCTTCGAGCAAAGGTAACCCACGATGGCGTTTGACTCCCACAGGGTGAAGCCGTCGTCGGAGATCGTGGGTACGAGAGCGTTCGGGTTCATCGAACGATAGTCTTCCGGGAAGCCGAACGGCCCACCGGCGTCTATGCGCTCGTACTTCAGGTCCAACTCGTCGCAGCACCACAGGACTTTCTGGACGTTGATGGAGTTGGCGCGGCCCCAGATCTTCAGCATTCCAACTACCCCCGTTCATTTCGATGCACCGGAATATACATCACCACGTATTTCCCGGTTCGCTTGCCGCACCCGAACGGATACCGTACGCTACGCACGCGATATCCGGGTGGACTTTCGACGAGGGGATCTGAACGTTGCTGCCGCTTGAGAAGATAAAGGTGCTCGACCTCACGCAGGTCATGGCGGGGCCATTCTGCTGCCAGGTGCTGGCGGACATGGGCGCCCACGTGACCAAGGTGGAGCCACGCGAGACGGGAGAATCGGCAAGGCGATCAATGGGCTTCAGGTACGGGCGCGGGGAGGATACCGCCGCGTTCATTGCCATCAACCGCAACAAGAAGAGCATGACGCTTGACCTCAAGGGGGATGCGGGACGCGGGATCTTCTACAAGCTGGCCCGCGAGGCTGATGTGATCGTCGAGAACTACCGGCCCGGCGTGACAGAAAAGCTCGGCATAGACTACGAGACGATACAGGAGATCAACCCCCGCATCATCTACGCCAGCATCTCCGGATTCGGGCAGACCGGGCCTTACGCGATGCGCGCCGGCTACGACCTCATAGCCCAGGGCATGTCCGGTGTGATGAGCGTGACCGGCGAGCCCGGCGGCCCCCCAGCCAAGTGTGGCATCCCTGTCGGCGACCTCTCAGCCGGCATGTTCTGCGCCATCGGCGTCCTCTCAGCCTACATCGCCCGCGAAGAAACCGGCCGTGGTCAGCACATAGACACCTCACTATTCGAAGGCGCGCTGGCGCTCTCTATCTGGGAAACGGCGGAACTCTGGGCAACGGGACGCGTTCCCCAACCATTTGGCTCCGCTCACCGGCTCACGGCTCCATATCAGGCGCTCCAAACATCGGACGGATACATCAACGTCGGGGCGAACAACGGGAGGCTGTGGGCCCGCCTGTGCAACGCCATCGGGCGGGAAGAGTTGATCGAAGATCCCAGATTCAGCACCAACGATGGCCGCATGGAGAACCGCGCCGAACTGGCCGAAGAACTGGAGAAAACCCTGGCAGACAAGACCACCGGCGAGTGGGTGGACATCCTGCTCGAAGCTGGATTCCCGGCCGCGCCCATCCACGATTACCAGCAGGTCTTCGAGGACCCGCACACCATCGCGCGGGAGATGATGGTGGAGATGGACCATCCGGTCGAAGGGAAAGTGAAGGGCCTCGGCATCCCCGTTAAATTGAGCGAGACGCCGGGCAAGATCCGGCGTCCTGCACCCCTACTCGGCGAGCATACGGAGGAGACGCTCTCCGGCCTCGGGTATTCTGAGGCGGAGATAGCGGGCTTCCGGGAGAGGAAAGTCGTATGATCGAGACCGACCAGCTTCTGTTCGAGCGCCAGGGCACGACCGCCTTCGTCACCTTCAACCGCCCCGAGGCGCGCAACGCCATGACCTGGCAGATGTACGAGGCGCTTTACGAAGTATGTGGGGCGGTCGATGCGGACGACGAGATCCGGGTTCTCGTCCTGCGCGGGGCCGGGGACAGAGCCTTCGTCGCCGGCACGGACATCAAGCAGTTCCGCGAGTTCGAGTCCGGCGAGGACGGCATCGCCTACGAGGAGCGCATGGAGCGCGTCATCGGGCGGCTGGAGCGGGTTAGCAAGCCCGTAGTCGCCGTGATAGACGGCTACGCCATCGGCGGCGGCCTCTCCATCGCCTCCGTGAGCGATCTCCGCATCTGCACCCCCGAGGCGAAGTTCGGGATGCCCATAGCCCGCACTTTAGGCAACTGTCTCTCCATCGAGAACTACGCCAGGATAATGGCGCTCATCGGACCGGCGCGCACGAGGGCCCTGATCTTCACGGCCCGCATGTTCTCCGCCGATGAAGCTCTGTCCGCCGGACTCGCAACCGAGATCGTACCGCGCGAGGAGCTTGACGAGCGGGTTGACGAACTGTGCGCCGCTCTCGCCTCCCACGCCCCGATCACAATGCGCGTGACCAAGGAGGCCCTGCGCCGCCTTACGCTGGCCGGGATGCCGGAGACGGACGACCTCGTGCGGGAGACATACGGCAGCCACGACTTCCACGAGGGCGTCGCCGCCTTCACCGAGAAACGCCGTCCGGAATGGCAAGGTCGCTGATGGCCCGCGACGAGAACTGCATCTTCTGCAAGATAGTAGCGGGCGAGTTGCCTTCGAGCAGGATCTTCGAGGACGATACGTGCGTCGCGTTTCTGGACATCTCCCCAATCCGTCCTGGTCACACGCTCATCGTCCCAAAAGACCACGCCCCCAACCTCGCCGAACTCGACCCGACGACCGGAGGCCATCTCTTCACGTGTGGGCAGAAGATCGCCGCCGCGTTGTACGACGGCTTGGAGTGCGATGGGGTCAGCGTGTTCCTTGCGGACGGCGCGGCGGCCGGTCAGGACGTGTTCCACTCGCACCTGCACCTTCTGCCGCGCTCCGATGGTGACGGGCTCGGCTCCGCCTTCCGGGTGGAAGAGGAGGAGACGGCTTCCCGCGAGGACCTGAACGCAGTCGCGGATAAGATAAAGGCTTCGTTGGGCGAAACTTAGGGAGGAGCCTCTGTTGCAGAATCCGTTCTTCGGCGCGCTCGGTGAAAACCGGCCCCGAATCTCCGCCGACGCCTTCGTCGCCCCGGCAGCGGTCGTTGTCGGGAGGGTCACGATCGGGGCGCGTTCCAGCGTCTGGTACGGGAGCGTGCTCCGCGGCGACGACGAGGAGATTACCGTCGGCGAGGACACTAACATCCAGGACCTCTCCCTGCTACACGCCGACCCTGGCTTTCCGGCGGTGCTCGGGGCTCGGGTCACCATCGGGCACAGGGTCATCGTGCATGGGGCCACCGCCGAGGACGACGTGCTCGTCGGGATGGGTGCGATCCTCCTGAACGGCGTGCGGATCGGATCGGGCTCCGTGATCGCCGCCGGGGCGGTAGTCACGCCGGGTACGGAAGTGCCGGAGAATTCGCTCGTGGCTGGCTTGCCGGGGAAGGTGATCCGTGAGGTGCACGACTCGGATCGCGAAATGATCGCGCACGCATACAACAGCTATGTCGAGAAATCCGGCGTCCACCGCGAGGCCGAGCCCTTGACCATGGAGGACGTGCGCGCATGAGCGGGGGGCCACTTGCCGGAACGACGGTCGTTGACCTGACCCGCGCCCTCGCGGGGCCATACGCCACCCTGATGCTCGCCGACGCCGGGGCAGAGGTGATCAAAGTCGAGCGTCCGGAGAAAGGCGACGACACGCGGGGCTGGGGACCGCCATTCGTCGGAGAACCTGGCGCGGAGGAATCCACGTACTTCCTCTCCGTGAACCGCACCAAAAAGTCCGTGGTCCTCGACTTCAAGGACGAGGGCGATATCGAAAAACTGAAGGGGCTCATCCGGCGGGCCGACGTGCTGGTCGAAAACTTCAGGCCCGGCGTGATGGAGCGGATGGGCCTGGGATGGGAAGCGCTCGAAGAGTTGAACCCGCGCCTGGTGTACCTCTCGATCACGGGTTTTGGAGAAAGCGGTCCCGACGGACACAGGCCGGGCTTCGACCAGATCGCGCAGGGCGAGGGCGGCCTGATGAGCCTGACCGGCCCGGTCGGCGGCCCTCCAACCAAGGTCGGCGTTCCCATAGCTGACATGCTCTCCGGCATGTTCGGCGCCTTCGGGGTCGCCGCCGCACTCGCCGAGCGTGAACGCAGCGGCCGGGGCCAGAAGGTCACGTCCTCGCTGCTCGGGAGCATCATAGGCATCCAGGCTTTCCAGGGCACGCGCTGGCTCATAGCAGGGGAAGTCCCTGAGCCCGAAGGCAATCGGCATCCGACCATCGCACCGTACGGGGCTTACAAGTGCGCGGACGGTGAGATCAACATCGCCGTCGGCTCCGAAGGACTCTGGCGGCGCTTCGCCCCGCTGGTGAATTTAGATCCCGAAGATGAACGCTTCTCGGACAACGGCAAACGCCGGGCCAACGTGGATGAGCTGGAGAAGGAGATCACCGTGGCTTTCAGGTCCGAATCCGTTGACGAGTGGATGGAGCGCCTAGAGGAAGCGGGGGTTCCGGCTGGTCGGGTCAAGACCATAGACGAGGTGTACGAGTCGCCGCAGGTTCGGCATCTTGGTCTCATGGATGTGGTGGAGCATCCGACACTCGGAGAGATCTGTCTGCCAGGAAGCCCGGTCAGGTACGGCCGTTCCGGGAAGCGGGAGCCGGAGCCGCCGCCTACCCTCGGGCAGCATACAGATGAGGTGTTCGGAGAGAAGGAAGGTTGATCTGCGGGCCATCCTATCGCTCAGCCTGACCGACGGTAACGGAGCCTGGCGGCGCAGACGACTATCGTGACTATTCCCGCCGGGAACAGGACGGCCATCGGCCACCACACGAGTTGCGCGGCCCCGCCTACAACGGCGCCTGTTCCGTAGGCGAGCCACACGTCCGCCGGAAGCAGCAGGCCGCGCGCCGAAGGTGGCGGCGGTTCGGGTTTATCATCATCCTCACGCAGGAACTTAGGGGTGCGGATCGTGCGCAGCCAGTCTATCGTCATCTCCGTCAGGTTCGTGAGCGTGCCGGTGATGTAGGTGGTCGCCACGCCGGGCACGCCCAGGCGGCGGACAGCGCTGCTCTGCATACCCATAGCCAGGGCTGACAGCGAGATCAGGAGGAATACGGTGCCACCCGCCAGTTCGGCCCCCGTGTAGAGCCACACAACCGCGAAGACGGTCAGGGCGATAAGCTCGATGGCGAGGGCTACCGTGACGCGCCCCGGCCAGACGGTGCCTTCCTGTTTTCGGCCGACCGCGAGCGCGCCCGCCGCCACGCCGCAGATGAACCCTGCCAGGGCCGTCGCCGCGTGAAAGACCGCCTCGCTGTCCGCCTGTCCTATGGCTATTCCGAGCAGCACGGTATTTCCGGTCATGTTCGCCACGAACACCTCGCCGAACCCCAGGAAACCGGCCGCATCCACGCACCCGGCGGCCAGCGAGAGCATAACGAGCAGTATGTTCCTCCACGTATCCGGCGCTGGCAAGAAAACCCTTCCATCTTGTTCGTCATCGCGGGGGAGTGCGACGTCACGGATATTTTGCCCATCCATGCCATCCGGCAAGCAGCAAACGGTGCTCGAATGGCGCACATCCACCATCTCCGGCGCATGGTAGATTTCCGGCATGCCGGGCAAAAGCGAGAAAACCTTGGGGCAGAGCGAGAAGAACCGCGTCACGATCGTCTCTCTGATCGCCGCCGTCCTGCTGACCTCGGCTAAGCTCGTCGTGGGTCTTCTAACCGGAAGCCTGGGTCTTCTGGCGGAGGCGGCGCATTCGGCGTTGGACACGGTGGCCTCGGTGGTGACTTTCTTCTCCGTGCGGGTGGCGGGACGTCCGGCGGACGAGAACCATCCCTACGGGCACGCGCGGGTCGAGAACCTCTCGGCGGTCGTGCAGGGGATTCTGCTCATCGGAACTGCGCTCTGGATCTCCTACGAGGCCATCCACAGGATCTTCTTCGCCAGCGTCGAGGTGGAGCCGACGGTGTGGGCCTTCGCGGTGATGGGGACGAGCATCCTGGTGGACCTGTGGCGCTCGCGCATGCTGGCCCGCTCCGCCCGCCGCCACGACAGCCGGGCGCTTGAGGCCGACGCCCTCAACTTCAGGGCGGACATGATCTCCTCCTCCGTCGTGATAGCGGGGCTCACGCTCGTCGCGATCAGCCAGCGCCTCGGGGACGCGCCGTTCCTGTCGCGCGCCGACGCTGTGGCGGCGCTCTTTGTCGGACTCTTCATCTTCTACAGGAGCGGGGCGCTCGCCGCCCGTTCGGTCAACGTTCTGCTGGACCAGGCGCCGGTGGGGTTACAGGAGAAGATTTCGCGCCGCGCGGGGTCGGTGCCTGGGGTCGTCGGGACGCGGCAGGTGAGGTTGCGGGAGTCCGGTGACCGGAAGTTCGCGGAGATCGTGATCTCGGTTCCCCGCACGGCGAGCGCGGCGGAGGGGCATGAGATCTCGGAGCGCGTAGAGCAGGCCGTCAGAGACCTGGACGCGAGCACCGAGAGCGTGGTTCACGTGGAGCCCGTGCCGACCGAGATGGAGACCATGGCCGAGGCCATCCGTGCGGCGGCCCTCCAGCTAGGCTTCCGAATCCACCACGAGAAGGTGCGGCGCTTCGGGGATAGCTTCGAGGCATCGCTGCACGTGGAGGTGGACGCCGGCCTGACGCTCGGTGAGGCCCACCAGCGCGCCCGCGAGCTGGGCGAAGCTTTGAGGCAGGAAGAGCCACGTCTTGCCCGGGTGAACACCCACATCGAGGTGGCCGATCCGGATGAGGGCGAGTGGCGCGAGCCGGACGCCGGTCACGACAAGCTGGAGGAGGAGATCAAAGCCGCCGTCTCGGAGGCGGATTCTGGAGCGAGGTGCCACGAGGTCCGCCTTTACCGCTCGGAGCATGGTCTCGACGCCATATTGCACTGCGATTTTCCCGGCTGGACCAATATTGGCGAGGTCCACGCCCGCACGGAGCGCATAGAACGCAGGCTGCACGCCGGTTTCCCTGACATCGGGCAGATCGTCATCCACGCCGAGCCGCGTGAAAGCTCGCACGAAGTTTCGGACGACTCTTCCCCTTGATGCCGGAACTTCACACATATCTGCCCGGTGTGCGGTATTCTTAGCGCCTATGTCCGAGAAGTCCCCCTACGAACAGTACTTCGAGACATCGAGCCAGGGGCCCCGCCAGGAACAGAGGGGAGGCAATAAACCCCCCAGAAAAGGCGGCGGGGTTCTCGAGTTCCTGATCATCCTGATCGTCTCTTTCGCCCTGGTGTTCGGTTTCGTGAGGCCGTTTGTGGTGGAGGCGTTCTACATACCGTCCGAGAGCATGGTCCCGACCCTGGAGGTCGGTGACAGGGTGCTCGCCAACAAGTTCATCTACCGCTTCACCGACCCCCACCGCAGGGACGTCGTGGTCTTCCGTAGCGTCGAGGGCGCAGAGGGCGGCGAGCCTGGACCGTTCGCCGGCATCCGGAGCCTCATCACCGGTGAGCCGGTATCCGCCGTCCCGCCTGACCTCATAAAGCGTGTGGTCGGCATCCCGGGGGACAAGATCGCGGTTCGCAACGGCATTCTCTACGTGAACGGCGAGCGCCAGAAGGAACCGTACGTAAACGACGCTCTACCCGACCGGAGCTTCGCCGCCCCGGTGAAAGTGCCCAAAGACCACGTCTTCGTGATGGGAGATAACCGGGCCAACTCCCGCGACTCCCGATTCTTCGGCCCCGTCCCCGAGAAGAACATCGAGGGCCAGGCCTTCGTGCGCTTCTGGCCGTTGAGCCACCTCGGGGTGCTCTGAACACCGGCGGTACCGTCCGGGGATGATCGCGGCCGCCGGGGCGGGGCGTTATGGGGACTCCTGGATTTCCTGCTCACCATCTTAGTAGCCTTCGCGCTGGTATTCGGTTTCGTGAAGCCGGTCGTCGCAGATTCCCGCCACGTCGGCTCCGGCAGCATGATCCCGACGCTCAAAGCCGGGCACGGAACGCTGCAGAAAGACCGGGTCTTTATCAACAAGCTCGCTTACGACTTCGGCGGGCCTCAGCGTGGCGACATCGTCCTCTTCGAGAGCCTCGAGGGCGGCGAGGACGACCTCATCAAGCGCGTCATCGCCGTGGAGGGAGATACGGTGGAGATCCGCAACGGCGTCCTCTACCTGAACGGCGAGAGCCAGGCCGAGCCGTACTTGAAGCGCCCGAAGGATTACAGTTCGTTCGGACCCGAGACAGTTCCCGAAGACCACGTCTTCGTGATGGGAGATAACCGGCCGTCTCCCACGATTCCCGCTAATTCGGACCCGTTCCCGAGGACAGGCTTATCGGGGAGGCCGTCTTGCACTACTGGCCCGCGAACCGCGTCGCCTGATCTGAGGTCTCACCTTCCGTAGACCTCCGTCATGTCCGCGAGCCATGCCGCCAACTCCGGGGTGAGCGAGGAGCCTTCCATGCGCCAGGTCCAGTTGCCTTGCGCGATGCCTGGGGTGTTGATCCGGGCTTCCGAGCCGAGGCCGAGCACGTCCTGCATCGGGACCACGGCGCGGGCCGCGACCGACGAGTACGCTAGACGAACGACGTCTTCGACGCCGGCGAACTCCCTTCCCGTGTAGCGCCGCAGGTAGGATAGCTCCTCCGTAGAGGCGGAGGCGAGCCAGCCGGCGGTGGTGTCGTTGTCGTGGGTGCCGGTGTAGGAGATCCAGTTTCCGTGGCCGTAGTTGTGGGGCAGGTACGGGTTGTCCGGCCCGGAACCCCAGGCGAACTGCAGGATCTTCATGCCCGGCAACCCGAGCCGGTCGCGCAGCGCCTCTACCTCCGGCGTTATATCCCCGAGGTCCTCCGCGATGATGGAGAGTTCTCCCAGCGCGCCGCGCAGCGCCTCGAAGAGGGCGTCCTTCGGCCCGTCCACCCAGTGCCCGTTGGCGGCGGTTTCATCCCCGGCCGGTACCTCCCAGTACGCCTCAAACCCCCTGAAGTGGTCCACGCGCACCGCGTCGAATAGGGTGAGCGACATCCGCATCCGCCCCACCCACCAGGCGTAGCCGTCCTCGGCCATCCTCTCCCAGCGGTAGAGCGGGTTGCCCCAGAGCTGCCCGGTCTCGCTGAAGTAGTCCGGCGGGACCCCGGCGACCACCGAAGGCTCGCCATCACCGTCCAGGAAGAAAAGTTCCTGGTTCGCCCACACGTCTGCGGAGTCGTGGGCGACGAAGATGGGAAGATCCCCCATAACCTCTATCCCGGCCCGGTTCGCCGTCCCCTTTACCCTTCCCCAATCCCGGAAGAAACGGTACTGCACCCACTCGTGAAACCGAACCTCATCCACCAGCTCGCGCCGCGCTCGCGCCAGCGCCCCAGGTTCCCGGCGCGCCAGATCCCGATCCCACGCCGTCCACGGAGCGCCATCGAACCGCTCTTTCAGCGCGGCGTACAGCGTGTAGTCCTCCAGCCAGGGGCGATGTTCCTCCCGGAACTTTTCGATCTCCCTTCCTGGCTGCGACCATCCGAACGCTTCCCGCAGCCGCTTCCCTTTTAGGGCCATGACGGCCGGATAGTCTACGGACGAATCCGGTCCTTCTGGGGCTGCGGCCTCGATCAAGCCGTCTTCGGCCAGGAGATCCGTGCTGACTAGTAGCGGGTTGCCCGCAAAGGCCGAGTACGATGAGTAAGGCGAGCCGCTGGCGCCCGTGGGACCGAGCGGCAGTGTCTGCCACAGCCTCTGGCCCGCCTCCTCCAGAAACCGGACGAAGCTTAAGGCTTCGGGGCCGAGCTCGCCGATGCCATGGGGACCGGGCAGGGAGGTGGGATGCAGGAGGATACCGGCGGAGCGTTCGCCCGCGTCCCTCACGCGGCTCCTTTGAGGTCCGCCACGAACCGGCGTACTTCTTCGGGGTAGCGCAGCAAGACCACGGTCTCCTCTGGGGATGCCTGCTCCAACTTCCGCAGGATACCGGGACGGCGCGCGGTGGGATATCTCCACAGGTACTTTAGAAACCCGAGGTCGAGCCGTTCCGGGCAACCTGGGGCCATGTCCGGCCTAGTCTTACGGGTATATCTGAAGCGGCGGGATATCACCCGCCGGATACACAGACTCCTCGGGAGGTCGAGGAAGATCACAGCGTCAGCCGCGTCGATCCGGATGTCGAGGGTACCGCCGTAGTTGCCGTCCAGGATCCAGGCTTCCTCGCGGACGAGGCTTCGCACCATCTCCTCCCAATCCCGCCGAGGGCACTCTCTCCAGCCCGGCTTCCAGTACAGGGCGTCGAGGTGTATGATCTCGATTCCAAGCATCTCTCCCAGCCGCGCAGAGAGCGTGCTCTTCCCCGCGCCGCCGCAACCGATCACGATTATCCGCCTCGTCCTCCGGAGATTCCAGGTTGCGGCGGGGGTGTCTGTGGCGAGTCTGATCACGCCGGGGATTGTAACTACGAAGACGCCACCGTCCTAGCTGACGACCTGCTGGTTCAGAACAGAGGAGTCGAAGTAGGCCATGAAACGTTTGACCCTGTCACCTTCTATCTCCAGGATGCTCACGCCCTCGTAGGAGACGGAATCACCCTCCGCGGTGCCTTCCGTGCGCCACTCCAAGACGGCGTGTCCCTCGCCGTCGGCGAAGACGTGGCGGAAGGTTGATTCCATGTCGTCGAAGGTCTTGCGGTACGAAGTCCAGAACTCGCGGGCCTCGTCGTGGCCCCGGAATGTTTTTGGAACAGCCACGTTGCCGACCTCGCAATCCTCCGAGAGAACCTGAATCATGGGTTCCAGATCCCGGTCCTTCTCCACCTTCCACAATGCTTCCTTGAAGCTCTCGGCGACTTCAATAGACAAAGCATAGATCCTTTCTCAAGTATGTTTCGTTCGGGAAACAATAACGCCCGACTCCTGAAACGAATGTAAGTCTGCACCCGCTCCGGGCGTATTTAAGTACTGGGAGACTCCTCGATCTCGATCCGCTCCACCGTATCGCCAGGCTGGCGGTCGCGGGCGGGGTCGCGCTCGCGGATGGCGTTCACCACGTCCATGCCTTCCACGACCTCGCCGAAGACGGCGTGCTGTCCGTCCAGCCATGGCGTCGGGACGTGGGTTATGAAGAATTGCGAGCCGCCGGTGTTCGGGCCTGCGTTGGCCATCGAGAGGATGCCGGGCCGGTCGTGCTCGAGTTCCGGGTCGAACTCATCCGGGATGTGATATCCGGGGCCGCCGGTTCCCGTACCGGTTGGGTCACCAGCCTGCACCATGAAGTCCTTTATGACGCGGTGGAACGTCGTGCCGTCGAAGTATCCGTCCCGCGCCAGGAACACGAAGTTGTTGACCGTGACGGGCGCCTCTTCAGCGAACAGCCGCGCCTTTACCAGTCCCTTCTCCGTAACGATGTTGGCATGGTATTCGTGGCCGGGCTTAAGCGCCATCTCGGGCGGCGCGGCGTAGGTTTTATGCGCCATAGGGATCCTCCTAGCGTTTTGCTCCAGGGCGAACACCCATGCTACCTTATTTCACGGAGGATACAGAAGGGCTGCGGTGATCGAAGAACCCATAAAAAAGCATACCCGGCTCGCCGGGATCTCAAGTTCCCTCACGGCCTGCGAGGCGTTCGCCATCGCTGACCCGGCCGCGAAGGGCTACGATGCGAACGCCTTCTGCCATCTGATGTCCGCCGGAGAGCGGATCGATGGTGAAGGCGCCTCTGATCTGTGGGAGTTGTTCTACGTGTTGCCGAACGCGCGGGCGCACGCAACTTTCGGCGTTGGCATAGACGAACACTGTGATCCTGATTCAGAGTGGGATCGACGATACCTCTTGGAGAGCTTGCGGCCCTTTGCCCATCACAGATCCGGGAACATTCTGGGACAGCTGATCCGGAGCGGAGTCTTCGACATCGGGCACAGTGGAAACAGGAACTGGAGCGTCACACTCCCTTGCCGGTCTCGTTCCGGGATTCGCCCGAAGCCGTTCGGATTTTCATCGCCCAGGGGAAGACTTCGTCTCGGGAGACATCCACATCACCCTCCAGACCAGGACGCTTGCCACGGGTGAGGCGGTGTGGTGGTCCATGGCGAACGGCGTCGAATACACCACGCCGTTCGCCGCCGGTTAGGTACTCAACCGGATCTCCGCCGATTCGACACGGTTCTTGAAGAGCGGCCGTCCCCGCATCCGAGACAAAACCGGGACGTCAAAGTTCGTAAGTCACATGAACATGGTTGTAGTGCCCGGCGTCCGAGTCTGCCGGGCCGCCGGGAGCCGGTCCCCAGCCCTTGCCCCGGACCCACATCCTCCCGTGCCAGATGATCCAGGAGATGTTCGGCTTATGTTTGTCGTGCCAGATCGCCCGGAACACGTTGTGGCCGCGCTCTGTCCCTATGGGCTTGCCCCGGTAGCCGACGTACTTGCCGTTGCGGAGGCCGCCGCCCCAGAAATCCACGGAAACGGTATCGTACCTGCCGCCAAAACCCGGAGGGTGTTCCACGTAGGTGTTGGCGTAAGTCTGGTTCGGAAACTTGGCCTGAACCCGGTTGATCACCTTGTGGACATCGCCCCGGAAATTGAAGCGCGTGGGATGATCGTCTATGTAGCTCATGACTCTATCTCCGGCTCTTTGTGTACGCCGTGTTCTCTCTTCTCTTCCTCAAGCTCTTCTTCGGTCGCCGCCTGCGCGTCCCCGAGCGGGTTTACCTCCATCGCTTCGTCTTCTGGCTCTTCGGCTCCGTCTACGGGATCGTCCTGATCCACGTAGTCCGGCCTCTGCACCTTCTCTTCCATTCCGTACCTCCTCGGTTGATCCCTGCCGGCTTCCTCAGTCCCGGCGCCGGCTCGTACAGTGCCACCACGCTAGCGAGTAGCGATGAATTGGCGATGAATCTTTGGCGAAATTCCGAGAAAAATTTGTTCACTGGAACCCTGGGTGTCGAGAAAGCGCCCTCCCGGCAATGTAATGTCACTATAGTCACTTAGAGTTTGCGCGGATATGTCATGGCCGTCGGGAAGGACGACCTTCCCAACGATAGCGCATCCAGCCCTCCCGGTTTAGACGCCTCACGATGATAACCACCTCAGAGAAGGCTACCCAGAAATCGATCACTCGTCCCTTGCGCTGCATGCACCAGAGGCCGCCCGCAAAGTGGGAATCAGCGATGAGTGCTGTTCAGGACGTGTCGGCGGCGAAGACGCGTCAGCGAGTCAGGCCTTCCATTCTTTAGGGAGTGGCTCGGTGCTCACCGGAGTGATCGTAGTGGTGCAGACCTTCATGCCCGGCAGTAGGAACTTGTTGATTTTCTCGAGGTCGTCCGCCTCGACGACCATATAGACCGTGTGCTCCATAAAGGCGCCATAGGCAGCCTTGAGATCCACGCCCTCCACGGACTCGTCGCGCAGTGACGAGGACCCGCCGTGGCCGTAGGGACAATTCTCAGGATCGTGGACTTGCGTGATGTGGAACAGCATGCTGTGTCTCCTCCCTGGCCGTGCGGCCGGATTTTAATTCCTCGTTAGATAGGCTGCAAACGATTTTTCGTTTTGTCTGTAGGCTTCGGGATAGTTATCGTTTCAAATCCTCGTAGGTAGGCTGCGAACGGGCCTACGCCCGCGAACTCCCGGAAGGGCTCTCCCTGTTTCAAATCCTCGTAGGTAGGCTGCGAACTGGCCAGCCCGACACCTCTGGTCGACGCGTAAAGTAGCGGTTTCAAATCCTCGTAGGTAGGCTGCGAACCGGGACGTCTATACCTGCATGGCTTTCCTCTCTATGTGTTTCAAATCCTCGTAGGTAGGCTGCGAACAGCATCTCCGCCGTGCCTTCCCAAGCTCCGTCCGAGTCCAGTTTCAAATCCTCGTAGGTAGGCTGCGAACCAAGGACGCCTTCCATCTGCGAGAGGCGCATCCCGGGTTTCAAATCCTCGTAGGTAGGCTGCGAACCTGGATTCACCACCACCACGCCCTACGCAACGAACGTGTTTCAAATCCTCGTAGGTAGGCTGCGAACCCGGAGCGGACGGGGCAACGGGGGCGCAGGGACCGGTTTCAAATCCTCGTAGGTAGGCTGCGAACAGAGAGCACCCGGATCATCTCTAGCGTGCCTTCGTTGTTTCAAATCCTCGTAGGTAGGCTGCGAACGAGAGGGTCAGGAGCGCGGCCCTGGCAGACCTCGCGGAGTTTCAAATCCTCGTAGGTAGGCTGCGAACTCATCGGCCCCGGGGCGCCGCCAAACGAGCCGATGGGGTTTCAAATCCTCGTAGGTAGGCTGCGAACCCTTCATCGTAACCGCATCCGAGGCACAGCATCTGGCGTTTCAAATCCTCGTAGGTAGGCTGCGAACTGTTCGGCGTTGCGGCGGGGATGCAACGCCGAACACTGTTTCAAATCCTCGTAGGTAGGCTGCGAACGATCCCTAGCAGCACGAGCAGCAGGATTATCCACACGAGGTTTCAAATCCTCGTAGGTAGGCTGCGAACTTCAGTACGGGAACCAGGTTCAGCCGGCGCTGATCTGTTTCAAATCCTCGTAGGTAGGCTGCGAACTCCACGAGGGTATCCCATATGTTCGCCGCGTTCGAGTGTTTCAAATCCTCGTAGGTAGGCTGCGAACCACCTACCTGCGCGAAGCATGGCAGCTAGACGCCAGGATGTTTCAAATCCTCGTAGGTAGGCTGCGAACCTTTCGAGCCCGTACCGCTGAGGTTTTTCTGCTGAAGCAGTTTCAAATCCTCGTAGGTAGGCTGCGAACTATGAGGGTATCCCATATGTTCGCCGCGTTCGAGTGTTTCAAATCCTCGTAGGTAGGCTGCGAACTATTCCAGTCTGGGGTTGGTCCCGCTGAACTCGTCGCGTTTCAAATCCTCGTAGGTAGGCTGCGAACCCTAAATCCGGCTCCGCATGGGGCTCTCCCACGTCCCGTTTCAAATCCTCGTAGGTAGGCTGCGAACGCGTTGACGCTGGCCCGTTCGAGCTTCGGCAGGTCAAGTTTCAAATCCTCGTAGGTAGGCTGCGAACTCACCCTGTGAGTCCTTCACAGCTTCGCCTTGCGGCGTTTCAAATCCTCGTAGGTAGGCTGCGAACTCACCCGGCCCTGATACCCGTTGCCATCTGGATAGGGTTTCAAATCCTCGTAGGTAGGCTGCGAACGGCGGCAGGTGTGGCGTTTCCTTCGGCCGGTAACGTGGGTTTCAAATCCTCGTAGGTAGGCTGCGAACATGCCGGAGACGAAGGGCCGGAATAGTTCAGGGACGCTCTGTTTCAAATCCTCGTAGGTAGGCTGCGAACTTCACCCGGCCCTGATACCCGTTGCCATCTGGATAGGGTTTCAAATCCTCGTAGGTAGGCTGCGAACCATCCGCCCTCTCCTCCACGGTCAAGCGCCTGACGACCAGTTTCAAATCCTCGTAGGTAGGCTGCGAACGCCGGGGCTCTACGCTCAGAGAGGAGCGCAGCTTATGGAGTTTCAAATCCTCGTAGGTAGGCTGCGAACGAGGGGGTCGAAAGAACGGCAGAGACTACCTACACGTTTCAAATCCTCGTAGGTAGGCTGCGAACGCGTCCGCCATCATACTGAGTACGGCGGTCGTCTCCTGTTTCAAATCCTCGTAGGTAGGCTGCGAACACCCGGCGAGCACGGGCTACGTAGAGACGTGGAGGTAAGTTTCAAATCCTCGTAGGTAGGCTGCGAACCTGAGGTTGACCCGGAACACATCATCCAACGCAACAATGTTTCAAATCCTCGTAGGTAGGCTGCGAACCCGGCGCCCCCAGAGGAGATCACACTGGTCAACGTGTAGAGTTTCAAATCCTCGTAGGTAGGCTGCGAACCGCTCTAGCGGGCGGCGTACCCGTCGCGGCTTCTGTTTCAAATCCTCGTAGGTAGGCTGCGAACTCTCTATGAGGACGCTGGCGGGTACGGACAGATCGAGATAGGTTTCAAATCCTCGTAGGTAGGCTGCGAACCAGACCGACCTATGATCCGCTGCGGCAGATCATATTGTTTCAAATCCTCGTAGGTAGGCTGCGAACTCGGGCCTCTCAGCGCTCCCATACGCCGGGTATGGAGGTTTCAAATCCTCGTAGGTAGGCTGCGAACTGGATACCGCGCTCCAGATCTCCCGCGCCCGGCTCAGGAGGTGTTTCAAATCCTCGTAGGTAGGCTGCGAACCCCACCCGACGGAGCGCCGGAAGTTCACCATCGCGGAACTGTTTCAAATCCTCGTAGGTAGGCTGCGAACAGCACGTCACACTCTCCGGGCGCAAGGCCCGTAGCCTGTTTCAAATCCTCGTAGGTAGGCTGCGAACTCAACCCTGGCTCTCAGAGTTCGAGCGGGAGATCTTGTTTCAAATCCTCGTAGGTAGGCTGCGAACTTCGTGTACCCTCAAAGTATCCCGGTAAGACTCACTTGTTTCAAATCCTCGTAGGTAGGCTGCGAACGAGGCTGGAACGGCACCAAGGAAGTCGAGAACGCGGAGTTTCAAATCCTCGTAGGTAGGCTGCGAACCATAACCGGGACCACGCTCGTAAGAATAGCGACAGTCGGTTTCAAATCCTCGTAGGTAGGCTGCGAACCCGCCTGGACACCCTCCATGCCGCCGTCTTCGCCTCGCGGTTTCAAATCCTCGTAGGTAGGCTGCGAACCCGCACCCAGAAGCAGACCTGGTTCGAGGATCTCTCGTTTCAAATCCTCGTAGGTAGGCTGCGAACGACGGAGCTGGCCATAGCCTCAGACGACCTGGACGAGGTTTCAAATCCTCGTAGGTAGGCTGCGAACTCCCATTTGCCGCGCATCAGGCCGGACCTTCGGAAGTTTCAAATCCTCGTAGGTAGGCTGCGAACCCGATAGATCCTCAAAGCCGCATTAGCCCGACGGTGTGTTTCAAATCCTCGTAGGTAGGCTGCGAACTATGTTGTTCTGCTTGTTATATGCCTGAGCCTTTATGGTTTCAAATCCTCGTAGGTAGGCTGCGAACCAACCGCGAATATAGCGATTTGCAGGCGGTTTTGCAAGTATGGCTGGTATCGGTTGCTGGGTCTGTGGGCGGAGTGCAGACGAGATTTGTTACGGTTTGCAGGACTTTCGTTTTCGTCGAAGCGGCGGTGATGGTGCGCTACTTCGGGTTGACTTACAGGAAGGCGCTGGCGTCGCCCGGACGGGAGGGAACGCCCAACTTCTCGATCTCCATGTATTGGGTGGTGCGGAGGACGTAGAAGCGGACGGAGTCCCGGTCGGGGTTTATGGTCTTGGTTATCTCGTGTTTGAGTTTTCTGTACTGGGCGGGACTGAGCTCGCCTTCGAGGACGGAGTTCTGGATGTGATTGAGGTATTTGCGTCCGATCTTGAGCACCTTGACGACTCTCTTGACCTCCACGTCGTAGACCATCAGCACGAACACGGAGAGATCACCACCTGGACACGTAAGGTTCGTAGGTCTCGTCGTCCAGTAGATGCTTCTCTAGCTTGTAGAGGTCGAGCCGGATGAGGCGCCGGTAAGATACGGAGCGACCGAGCCTGGGGTGTTTGACGGTCTCCTTGAGGCGCGCTTCGTAGGCTTCGAGGAAGGTCTTGCGCCCTTTCTCCGTCAGGAAGACGCCTTCACCTTCGTCACCGCCACGGAAGTCCTTCGCCTTCAGGGCACCCCGGTTCACGAGGGTGAAGATGACGCGGTCCACGATTATGGGCTTGAAGACCTCGGCCACGTCCAGGTTCAGGGTGTAGCGGCGGCGGTTGGTGGTGTGCAAGAAGCCTATGCGCGGGTCGAGGTGGGTGCGGTGGATCTCACTCAGCGCCGTCACGTACATCAGACTGTTGCCGAAGGAAACCAGAGCGTTGATCCTGTTCTGCGGCGGCCTGCGGGTACGCCCCTCGAACCGGAAACCATCGCCCTTGAGGATGAGATCCCACGACTTGTAGTAGAGCTCGCGGCTGCCTCCCTCCAGCGCCATTAACTCTTCTGGCGTGGCCGGCTCCTCGATTAGCTCCCTCTTCCGCGCGAAGCCGGCGGAGATCTCAGAGAGCCCGTCCGAGGCGGCGCGGCGCGCGTAGTAGCCGAGCACCTTCTCCATGTTCGCCAGGGCGCCCCCGACGAAGAGGCGGGCGAGGACCATGCGCTTGTCGTGGTCCATGTAGTGCTCCGCCTGGCGCAGCGTGAGGTGTCCGGAGACGTACTGCTCGCGCGGCATGTACGAACCGGACCAGTAGCCGTAGTAGTTGTAGACGTGCAGCGGGATGTGGTTCTTGGAGAGGAAGTTCAGGAGGCGCGTGCTCAGATCCACCTCGCCGAAGGCGTGGATCTCACTCGTAGTCTCCACCGGCACGAACCGTTTGCCCTCGCTCGTCGTAAAGCGCAGCGTGTTCTGATGGCGTTCCAGGTCCCCGGCGTTGAATATGTAGACCGGCTGACGGCTCACGACCAGCAGAACTCCGCGTAGGCGCACCGTTTGCAGAACGGTATCTTCTTTGCCGGTGGCGGCGCGGGCTCCTGTACCAATGCCTCTATCGTCGCCACGGTTCTCTCGACCTCCGCTCTCAGCGCCGGGGTCAATTCCACCGCTTCGCGCTTGCGCTCCTCTGGGACCAGGATCTCACCCAACGCCTCTATCTCTTCCCTGTCCAACCGCCACAGGTAGTAGCCGAGCTGCAGTCGCGTGGCGGGCAGGAAGCGCGAGGACTTCTTGACCTCCGAGACGATAAGGCGCCCATCCTCGCGCCGCACCTGATCCAGACGCATCCCCGGAAGACTGAGCTCCTTCGTCGCCCGCTTGTAGTGCGCCTCCTGGTTCAGCCGCCCCTCCGCCAGCAGCCCGAACTCCCTCTCCGGCTCCATCTCGTGCGCCATCAGCCATGCCTCCCGCGGGCAGATGGCGTAGTACCAGACCAGCGTGCCCGTGATCTGGGTGCTCACAGTATGGCTGCTCCGAGATCGTCCCACTTGAAGCCGGACTCCATATCGTAGTATCGGGGTTTCCCAGCGTAGACTTCCGCGTGCGGAATATAACGATGATCCGGTATGGTGTCGTGCCAGTCAGGAGGATTCTTGTTTGCGCGATGGGTGCTCACGGCTACGACGAAAGGGCCGATTGCTCTATACGCTTCCCGGAAGGCGTGTCTATCGCCCCCTTTCTCGTATAGTTGCGTCAGTCTGGCCACGGTTGCTCTTGCCTTCTCGTTTATTTCCACGAGTATGGAATCCTGCTCTGGTGCCTGTTGAATGTGCCGGTACTGACCAACAGTTGGTTCCAGCTTGCCTCTACCGAACCGTAGTTCCCTCATTGCTTCCAGAAACTCTTTGGACAATTGCTCATTCAAGTTGTTGTCGAATGACGAAAAGTAGCTTCGAATCTTGTCGTAGACTTCCGGTTCCTTGAGCGGTTCATCAAGCACACGCCGCGAAAGTCGCGGAAGGACCTTACCGTAGACCATAGTTGCAGGAGACTCTCCACGTTCTCTCTGCAAGTAGACGATGTAGACAATGCCGCCTTCCGTATTCGACCCCGTTCTATTGCACCGGCCGGCCACCTGGATTACGGAGTCCAGCGGTCCCTGATCTCGAACCGCCAAGTCGAAATCGAGATCAACACCAGCTTCGACTACCTGCGTCGAGATGACCACCGGTTTGTCCCCGTTTCGCATGCATTCGCGCAGCATCCTCACCCGAGTTGCTCGCTGCCAGGGTGTCAGGTTCGTGGAGAGGTGGACAATCGCGCGCGAAGGTGAGCCATTCTCGTTTTCTCGATCTCTCTCGTCCTCCCGGTATGGCGCGAGGTCTGGCAGCTTGCGTAGTCCTCGGTAAAGCTCTACCGCGTCGCTTATGGTGTTGAGTACCACCAGTAGCGATGAGTTGGAGTCGATCAACTGCTCGCAGAACCTTTCCAAGTCCCCCATCCCTTCGATCTCAGGCTTCGGGACGATGGTCGTACGGGAGAGACCCTCGAAGTGTCTCTCGGGTCGGTCAAGGATCTCTCGTGCCGCGGGTAGTATTCGAGGACGGGTCGCGGTCATCTGCAATACGGTGCAGCCAAGTTGCTGCGTCAGCGTGGTGAGTACGTTCCTCACGAGCCGCCATTGCTCGTAGGGGATGCTCTGGACCTCGTCCAGGATCACGACGGCTCCGGCTATGTTGTGTAGCTTTTTCAACCTGCGGTTGCGACTGGTCACCAAACTTTCGAAGAGTTGAACGAAGGTCGTAACCACGATCTCCGACTCCCAGGACTCCGTCAGGAGTAGCGCCTCGTCATTGCTGATAAAGCCCTTCTTCCTCTCTGTTTCTTCGACATTCTTGTTCTTTTTGAAAGCTCGTGGAGCAAGGTGATGGTGCTTGAGCAGGTAGCTCGACGGCGATTCAGCGTAGTCTGGGTGCCTGCTCAAAACCTTCTCGGCGACCTCGAAGTTCTGGTCTATGACGTTCACGAACGGCAGGGCGTATACGACCCTCGGCAAATAGCCTCTCTCTGCGTGCACTCGCTCTCGCAACCGCAAAGCGCATCCGAGGGCAGTTAAGGTTTTGCCCGATCCGGTCGGAGCTGTCAGGCTGAGGACTCCAGAATGCAGTTCTTTCATAGGCAACCGCTCGATGGCAGAAGTGCTTTCCTCGTAAACGGCACGTCGGATCTCCATGAGCCGTTTCTCTGTGCCTTCAAGCTCTGTCTTCGGCTTCAGAGTCTCTATGTGCCGATCAACTAGCGAGGACGGTATGGTTCTCCTCTGGCGTTGTTCTCTACCCGCCTCCAACCCCGCTGTGGCTGACACGTACTTGTCTGCGTCTATGAGCGCGGAAAAGAGCAGCAGGAGCTTCCAGTAACGCCGAAAAGTATCCGGCTCGGCGGAAGAGAAATCCATGAGGTCGTCATAGATATCGCGCAGCTCACCTAGCGCCTCCCACCATCTTTCCCACTTCAAAAACTCTTCGACTCCAACTACTCTGAGAGAAGACATCTCTCGCAGGACCACGTCTTTGCTCCGGGCGCGTATGTCTTCGAGTTGTGCGTGAACAGCCCTCAGTTGGCGACCGAGCGAAGGCTCCACGTCGTAGAAGTCTGGTGCATCGTCCAGGTCTACCCAATGTGGTAACACTTCTGTTGGGGTAACGAGGTTGCCGTGGTGGCGATGAATTGCCAGGTAGACCAGCAGTGCAGCCTCCGAGTCGTCCGGGTAGCGGGATCGGACCACGAATGCTCCGAGCAACGCCGAGGCGAAGGCATGATGCCCGTACTCTTCCGGAGAGGGCTGCTTATTCTTTGGAGGTAGCTTGTCCTGGAAATACGAAGTGTACTTACCGAAGTCGTGTGTTGCCCCGCAGATCCAGGCCAGTTCTGGCAGCCGTCCCGTATCGGGTAGGGCTGCATTATCGAGCAAACTTCGTCTAGCACGCTCCGCAACCATTTCGAGATGGAGCGCGAGTGGTTCCGCCTCCCTGAAGATGCCCTCGCGTTCGTCCGCTGGCCGCGCCAGGAAGGTCATCCCAGGAACACCCCGAACTCACTGATCTCCTGCCCGTCGTTTTCGTAGACGGCTGTGAACACAGGACTGGAGACTGTCGCGGTGATGGGATTGCAGTTGCGCTCGTAGAGTACGTCGCCTATGGCTAGCATCCGACGGTCGGCCCCGAGTGCGAACGCGGTTCGCTCCTTGATTATTTGCGTCCCAGCTTCGAGCCGGGGAGATCCCGCAATTGCCGCGCTCGGTACGACGGTCGAGAGAGTAGTCTCTACTTCTCTGACCGACAGCTCCCAATTTTCGAGTGTGGCCAAGTGCTCCACTTCGCCGAGACACTCGCTCATGCCGAGGTAGGGCGGATAGACGTATGAGCCTTCGAGCAAGACACTATCCAGACGCTCTGCGAACTTCGGCTCTTTGTGATGAACGTAGATCCTGTACCGCAATCTCGGCTCATCCAGTTTCGGGAACACCCACTCCACGGGCGTCTGGATGCCCCCGGCGCTGCCATCGAATCCGCCCGCGTTTCTGGCCCAGACGCTACTCCGCGCTTCGGTCATTACGTAGTTGACTGTCTGCATCACACGCCGCACTGGTACCTTCACTGAGACGGCAATGTCGCAACGTTCCAGACTCAAGTCCTCTGAGTACGTGTCACGCTCGTAGCCGAGCAAGCCAGCGATCAGACCCGCTACGGTGGTGCGAGGAGGGAACGGGTACGAGAGCGAAGACGAGTTTGTGTAGAACTTGCGGAACATCGCAAACGCCCCGGTGAGGTCGAAGATGATCAGTGGGCCTTCGGGCATGGGCTCTAAAACACCGTCAGCCGGTTGCCCAGGACATTCTGCAGGTCCGATTCAAGATTCGTATCCAGGTCTGGGTTCAGGTACAGGCGAACGCCCTGGATCTGTGCTTCGCGTGCAGAGATCCGATCCGCCAGCGCGCCGGTATCCAGCCGGTAATCGCGCACGTCGCGCAGGGTATCGAGCGTCTTGCCTTCCACCGGGGCGGGCTTCACATCTTCGCGCAGGTCGCCGAGACGGGTGCGGGCATCGTCCGTGTACTCCACCCTCAGGTATAAGCGCGGAAGTTGCCCGATCTTGGAGCGTGAGGTCGCCTCGTTGGGAATGGCCTCGATCATGGCCTCGTCCAGTGCCGCTACGTCGTGGTCCGTGAGCCTCGTATGCCGGGCGCGGGCGCGTGACACTAGACCGTGGAAGCCGACCAGCGAGTAGTACACGCGCCAGTCTTTGCCGAACGTCCCGTAATCACCTTTTTCGCCCGCATCACGACCGGCAAAGTGACTAGAGATCGTCGCCGAGTTGTTGACCTCGACCCGATGTAGTGAGTAACCCCACCCGAATTGCACAGGCCCAGTAAACGTTAGCGAGGTGTTCTCCATCGGCATAGTAGCCCCGAATAACCGGACATCCATAAGCCGGTCCAGCAGCCAGTCCTTGAACTCGGTGCTGCCGCGTGCGTCTTTCTCTTTCAAGTTGCTCTCGGTCTCACCGTTGAACGTTTCAAGAAGCGCCTTCATACGCCCTTTTGCGTCCGTCGTGGTGCCGTCTTCGCGCTTGCGGACCCAGATGTCCTGACCCGAGTTCAGCCAGAAGTCGCGCAGGTAACGCTTGAGCCGCACGTCGGAGACCAGGTTGCGTCCGGTTGCCTCGTCCATGCGAGGCTTGTTTTCCTCATCGGGATCGCCGTTGGGGTTGGTCAGCTTGGCGTCGTAGAGGTAGAGGATGTCCGCGTCCGCGATGCTCATACGTCTGCTCCTTCCTGATCGATGTCTGGCGTCTGGTTTGCGTCCGCGCCCCTGTGGCGCATGGCCTGTAGCGTGGCGTGCGAGTAGCCGCTGAGGATGTAGTAGACGTTCTCGGTGGTGTTGAGCGGCCAGCGGTCCCTGTGCTCCGTCAGCAGAGCCTGCGCTTGCGCGAAGACCTTCTCGTTTCGCCCCTGCAAAAGGGGACGCCGGTTCCTATCGCGATACTGTGTGAGCTTGTCGAAAAGTTCTGTGGCAAGACGCTGCACACGGGAGACTGTCATGCCACCGTAATTAATTTTGTTGAGTATCGTTTTGTCACCGTTCTTGCCACCAGGACCGAGACGATATTGGGCGTTGGCGATCTCGCCTATCAGCGTTCCCAGCAGATAAAGCGCGGTCTGCGGCGGCTCCTTGTAATCGAGACGCACCAGATACTCGCGCTGCTCATCGGTGAGGTCCAGTTCTTTTAGGTAATCAGTATCCAAGTTCTCCTCCTTCAATTGTCCGAGGCTTCGCAGGTAGGCGAGTAGCAGGTTCGTGTGGATCACGTACCTGACCAGCGCATAGTCTGGATCTTGAGGTTCGGATATATGGTACGAAGCGTGGTTGCCGAAACGGTAAGCGTTGATCAACTCAACGAACCCGTTCAGCAGTTCCCGGCGATCCACGAGACCGCCGCCTATCAGCGTCGCATAGAACTCCAGGATCGGCTTGCTCAAAACGTTGGTGCCACTCTTGCGAACCGGCAGAAGGTAGTACATGCTCCTCATCGTGAGATCCCATTGCCGGCTCTCTCCGAACAACGTGCCGCTGACCTCCCTGGTGAACCATGCGGCATGACGTCTCAACTCTTGCAACCGGTAGGCTGGCACATCTTGTATGAGGCGTAGCACCTTGAAGTTGGCCTTGTTTTGCCGGTAGAAGAGCAAGTTAAGCGCGTAGCTGCCGCGCTCGGTTGCGCGCATGATTCTCTGATCTACCTCTTGCTGAATGCCGAGATCCAGATCCGCGCGAGACTTTACGGCTCTCAAAGCACGGTCCAGATTGCTCTGTAACTCTTGCGGAAGGTCGAGCGCGTAGACATCGGGAAGCAGATAACCGTTAGTGCCCGCGAGGTAGAAGCCGAGCCGCCTGCGAACGTATCGCTCTCCTACGAGCAGCGACTTGTACGCATCTTTGGAGAGGCCTAGCGTCGCACCGAAGCCGTCCGGCCTCGCTCCAGCGGCGAAGCCTTGTTTGTCGATGATATAGTACTTGAACCCGAAGCGGGTCATGTTCGATGTGACAGGACCTTCCTGGCCCGTCAGGTGGCATATACCGTGAGGCGCGTCCTCGAAGACCGTGTCCACCAGCACGTTCTCCAGGTACTCCTGATAAGCTTCGTCGTCCACAACGAGTTCGCCATCCAGTTCAAGAGTGAACAACATGCGATCACGACCCAGATCCGAGCCAAAACGTGCGTACAACGCTTCGGTTATCAGTTTCGGGATCTCCTTCGCATCGCTGCTCTCAAGCACGCGCTCCCTGGCTGTTTCAATTGAGACACCGTCCAACCCCAGCCGCCCCAGGTCCCAGAAGCGCCGGTAGCGACGATAAGCGCCGCCACCCCTAACACCAACCTCATCTGGCTCGCCGAGGTCCAAGAAGAAGTTGCCGATCACCTCGTTGAACTTTGCATGCAAGGAGCTATCAGGTTGCGAGCGTCCCAGCAGATTAGGGATCGTCTGAGTGAGCAGATAACCGGGGTTGTCGGTAGTAACGCGGTCCTGATCGCTGTTGGCCCCTGCTGCATTACCGAGCCATAAATATCGTGCTGAAGAGTTCTCGCCTTCCGCTTCTAGTTCCTTGATCTGCACATCGAGTTGCTGCGAGGCGAGATCCAACTTCAGTATCGCTATCGTCGGAGGGCCTTTCTTTGGCTTCGGAGGTTCTAATGCCAGCGACTCCAGAAACATCCTGCGCCCTTCTGCGCCACCCTGCGCGGCTTGGCCGATCTGGTAAATACTCTCAATCACCTGACCACCCCCACCATCCCGAACCCCTGCGCGTTCTTGGCTCCGAAGCCGGCGTCGTAGGCGAGCCGGAAGTACGGCTCCGGCAGCTTCGCTTCGTACAAACCCGTCCACCCCTTTATGACGGTGCCTTTGAAGTTGAGGATCTTCTGATCCGCGCTCTTGACCTTGTACGGCCGCACCCACGCGTCCAGGAGATCACTATCTATATCGGCTTCCCAGCCCAGAGCTTTAGCCTTGCGCCCCAGGTTGGAGATCAGAGCCTCGCTCCACTCCTTCTCCTGCGGCGCGTAGTAGTAGGTCTTTTTCGCGCCAGCAGGCGTTGCCAGCGTGCTGTAGGCGGTGATGGGGGAGAGGGCCTTGACGACCACAGGCCTGTCCGCGACTATCTCCGGCTCAGGCTCGACCCCGACCTCCGCCACCCTGCACCTCGCGTTGCCCAGCCGGACGGCGGGTTTCGTGAGCAGGTGCTCCGCCAGGGAACCGAGCACCCGGGCGTCCACGGCGCCGAGGTAGAAGTGGACGGGGCCGCTGAAGCCGATGTGACCGTTCTCCATCGCGCGCTTGCCGAAGAGGCGGGAGAAGGTGAAGAGCTTGAAGCGGCGCGCTTCGTAGGCGTGGCCCTTTTCGTGCAACCACTCCGAAAGCGCCCGATCCAGGTTGTGGTACACGAGCCCCTGCATGAGATGGTTGTACTGGACAGGTACTCGTAGCGACTTTTCATCCGTCGCCAGGCTTATCCGCAAGCGCATTCCTCGCCCCCAGACGCTCCATGTACATCCTTTACGAAACATCATGCTATCTAGATGTCCCGGACATTTCGTGGAATGTTACAGGAACGGGTGGACGGAACAACCATGAGATCTACCGTGCCGGCGGACTTCACTCGTGACACCGATGCGGACGTCGGAGCTCCGCGTTACCTCTTCGTCTCGGTCCACGAGGACCAGTCGTTCGGGGAAGTTTCGCCCAGTTTTTGCTCCGCCTTGCGGTGTTCGCTGAGGTGCGCCCGGACGTCGATGGCGGTCTTCAGTGAGATCAGGACCACCAGGGCTGCTATGGGCGTCCCCAGCATGGCGACCAGGAAGCCGCCGGCCAGGATGGTTATGTGCAGGACGACGACGCGGCCGTATGGTTGGCCCATCTGTTGCTGGGGCGAGACCGCGAGGTACTCCCGTTTGCCCAGGAAGTTGACCACGAAAGATACACCATGGCTGAGAAGCAGGGCGAGCGCCGCGACCGTCACCCCACCCGACCAATCCGGGCCGGCAGAAGCAGAGCCGCCGAAGAGCTGGAACACGAACACGCCGTGCACCACCCAGAACAGGCCGTAGTGGATGGTAAAGAAGATCATGGTGAACACGCTGCCCAGAACGACGCCCACGCTCGATCGGGCCGGGATACTGGAGCCGGGGATCGTCGGTCCTGCGGCAAGAGCGATCTTGGCCAGGTTGAAGAGGCCGATTATGCCGTTCTCGATCCAGTACAGGACCATGATCGAGAACAAACTCCAGCCTAAGAACAGCACCCCAAACAGCGGTATAAGGTTGACCGCGACCAGAAAAGCGACCGTGAGCGAAGTACGGGTCATGAGCCACGATTATAACGAGACGAGATCCGCATAGCTTTCGCCAGAGGTGCCCGATAGCTTCATTTTTCAGTCCGTGCCGAACAGGTGCTGGCTGTCGGATATCCCGCTTTCGAGATCTTCCGGCACGCCGATCCTTCTACAGTGAGTAATCTCTCGTGTGCGCTTCTTCGAGGTAGCGGGCGAGGAGGGTAATGCACGCCTGCACGTCGGAGGCGTTGACCATCTCGTTCGGTGTATGGACGTAGCGGCAGGGGATGGAGAGGGTGATGGAGGGGATGCCGCCGTGCTGGCGCTGGATGCCGCCGGCATCCGTGCCGCCGAACGGCAGAATCTCCATCTGGTGGTCTATGTTCTCGCGTTCGGCGATTGCGCGGAAATGCTCGACCACTTTGGGGTGGCAGATCAGGGACGAGTCCATGATCTTGATGGCCGCGCCCTTGCCCAGGGCCGAGATCTCGTTCTCGTTCCCCCCGCCCGGTATATCCATGGCCAGCGTCACGTCGAGCGCGACGGCGACCGTAGGGGCGAGCGCCGAGGCGCTGGCCTCGGCCCCGCGCAGCCCGACCTCCTCCTGCGAGGTCGCGACCGCGAACACCGTGGCCTCGTGATCTCCCATCTCCCGCAGCGCTTCGTACATCACGAAGACCCCGATGCGGTCGTCCATCGCCTTGCCGACGTAGTTGTGCCCGACCTTCTCTAGCGTCCGGTCCATCGTGGCGTAGTCCCCGGCGCGAACCTTCTCCTTCACCTCATCGGCTGGCATCCCGAGGTCCACATAGAACTCGTCGGCCTTCGGGGGTTTTTGATCTCCGTCGCGCTGGAGGTGCGGTGGCTTGCGCTGGGGCTGAAGCGCGCCCCGAAGCGCCGTGCCGTCTGATGTGGTGACGATTACACGCTGGGAAACCATGTTCGCCGGATCGTGGCCGCCGAGCGTCTGGAGGCGCAGGAAGCCGTTGTCGTCTATGTACTTGACCAGGAAGCCGATCTCGTCCGTGTGGGCGGCGATCATGACGCTGGTGTCGCCGTTTCCGCGTTTGGTTCCGATGACGCTGCCCAGCGCGTCGGTATGGATCTCGTCGGTCAGGTTCCCTAGCTCTTCGCGCGCGATCTCACGCTGCTGCTCCTCCCGGCCTGACACGCCGGGGGTCTCGATCAAACGCCTGAGCAGCGTCTCGTTGAGTGCCATACTCTTCCTTTCGCATGATTTTGATGTACCCGGTGAGCGTACCAGCGGTCCCGGAGGGCGTCAAAAGTCTCCGGCGTCGTTGGTGTTCGGATGGACCTTCGTTCAGGGTGCGGGGTTCTCCACCAGCGCGCTCCCGCCGCCCCGGCGAACCGGCTCGGCCGCCTGCACGGTCCCGTCCGGGAGGAAAGCGATGCCCGTGGCGGCCCCGATCTCCGGCGTCGAGGTAAAGCTCTGTCCGTGTCCGGACTGGAGTAACGCGGCCTCGGGAGAAGAAATGAACGCCGGCTCGGCCTGGGTCGTTGTTGTATTGCGTTGCGATGCGTGGGGCGCAGCTATCGCCTGCGGGAGGGTCATGCCGAAGTCCAAGTCGTTGACGAGGATCTGCAGTACGGTCGTGATGATCGTGGACCCTCCAGGGGACCCGACCGCGAGCATTGGCTTCCCGTCTTCCATGACTATCGTCGGGCTGATGCTACTTCTGGGATGCTTGCCGCCGTTGGGGGGAGTTGGGGAGACCGGGCGTCGCATCGAAGTCCGTGAGCTCGTTGTTGAGGAGGAAGCCGTATCCGGGGACCGTGATCGCGCCCCCACCCGTCTGCTTGATGGTGAAGGTATACGAAACGATGTTGCCCCACCTATAAGCATGTGGCGATGCGGCCTTTTATGGAAGGGTGGCAAACCGCATCCGGCTGCCATCAGCATCCCGGATGGTACATCCAACTGCTTGGTAGCGGGCATTCTCCGTATGCTTCCGTTTCCCATGTGCATCGTATGCAGGGCGAGAGTCCCTCCGTGAGCATAGTAGCGAAGTCCCTGTTTCCCAGCAAGGTAGTTCCCGGAAAGGGATGCGTCTCTAGCTGTGCTGTGAGATCTCGTACCGGAGGGTCAGGAAGCGGGCTTTCCAGAGGGAAAGTGTATGGTAGGTGCGGAGTTTCCCTGTGTGATCCACGAAGACGTGGATCTCCTCTTTGACCGGCATGTACCCCACCCGCAGGGATCCATCGGGATCACGATGGACCCGGTAGTAGCCTGCGTCCCCGAAGCCATCCCCGGCGGAGACGAGGGCGAGAGATCCACCCGGCCGGTTCTCGGGACGCAGCAACACGGTCGCGGAACCCTCCGGCAGTGGAAAGACGACCTTGACGTACCGGCCTCCGCGTCCGGGCAGCTCGCAGGCCGTATAGAAGCCGGCGTAGATCACGGCCCCGTTGGCGGACGAGCGCCTGAGCCATCCGGTAAACGGGATAACTCCGGTTCGCGGGTGTGCGAGACGGATCAACTCGCTCGACATTCCGGCGGCGCCGGACGAGGCGGGCAGGTTCAACTGCTGGATGTCACGGCTTACCAGGTAGATCAGGGTTTTCGGCGGGTACCTGAACAACCTGCTCCATTGTGGCCGCACGTCGAGTCCGTATCTGGCCGTCCGCTCGTAGAAGTCTCGGATCTCAGGCCGCACCAGGAGAGGATCGAAGCCGCCGCCAGTAAGTACGTCGAACTCAGGCAGGAGCCCGGCGTCCGGGTCGTCCGTGACGATCTTCAACCCCGCTTCCCGCCCGTACTCTTCGTAGAACTCTGCACCGATACGGCCTTTCCCGACCGGCCCGGAGAGCCAGGATGTATCTTCCGCGTAGACTTTACGGCCCGTGGTCGAAACCCAGCGCTGGATGGCCCTCTCCAGAACGTTGCCGAGTGCCGCCTCCGCGGCGTTGGGCTGCACCATGCTTGGTCCCTGTTTCATGTCTCTGCCTCCGTCAAGGGGTACCTTTCTCCACAGGCCAGATTCGTACTGTATGGTCGTCCCCGCTGGCGGAGATGACTTGATCTCCGCCGGGTGTGAAAGCGATGTCGCTGCCGACCGCATGTGCGAGCTGTCTGATGACCTTCCTGCCCGTCCACCAGGCAGCTCCGGTGGCTACGAGCGACGGTCCGACGATCACAATCAACAATTCGACTACATCTTCACCGCGATAAGAAGGTCCGCTCACAAACGATGTCCCACTCATTCGAGCCGTGACTTCGAAGAAAAGCGCCAGAGCTATCACGCACATCTTGGCGCAGGCTCGTCCCGCAATCCGACGAGATCGGTCAGCCTCGCTAGGGACACCGTACCGGCGGAGGATCAGCGTGACGACACAAAGGGTTACGCCTCCCACTGCTCCGAGAAACAGCCCGCCTACCATGCCGAACAAGGGACCGACTATGAAGAAGCCGACACCGTAGGGAAAAGTGAGGCTTCCGACAAGCAAACCGTATACCGTGCTTAGTCCTGCTCCGAGACCGAGGCCCAGGAGAACCGAACGCCACATGACAAACCAGAGCATCGCGGGCGTGTTCATCCCGGTTCACCGGGTTCTTCCGCAGGTGTCCCGGTAGCGTTCATACCGACGTTCTCCAGGGCGGTAGCCAACCGGGAGAGGACGCGGGACATTGGCGGGAGACGGAGCGCGGGCCGCAGGTAGCGGAGCGTCTCCCTTGCGGAGCCTACGAGATCGAGGGTTGCTCGCGCATCCGGCGTCTTGTCGTGGAACCAGTAGAGCAGAATGGCGAGGTGGAGCGCGTAGAGGATGTTCGCCAGTTCTTTCGTCTGTTTCTCACCAGGAGCATCGCTCGCGCCGCGGACGGCCTCCTCGAAAACGCCACCCATCTTGCGGCGCACCCCGGCGGTGCCTTCGCCAAGGGCAGAGATGGGGGAGTTGGGATCGAGGGTACGGGCGAGGAGAGCGGAGAGGGGATCTCGATGTGGGGATACCTGATCCAACTTCGCAAGCATCACGGCCTCGAATCGCTGGGCCACCGTTCCCTCGGGGAGTCCCTCCTGAGCCCACTCCTCAGACTCTTCTGCGAGCTGCATGTACAACGCCAGCGCGAACTCCTGCTTGCTCGCGAAATACCGGTACGCGAGCCCGAGACTCGAATCCGCCTCCCGCGCCACGTCCCGCATCGTCGTCGCCTCGTACCCCCGCTCCGCAAACAACCGGAGCGCAGCCTCCAGAATGCGCTCCCGTGTCCTCAGCGCCTTCGGCGTCAACCCCCGCCCCGTCGAAGCATCAGCCATGAGAGTCCCTTCCCTAAATGAACATGTTCATTAATAGATGATAAGACGCTGGCCTGGCCGTGTCAAGCCCGGGGTAATGCGGGATTCAAGCGGGTATTCGGGAAGGGTGTGGGACTTACCGGCGCGCCGATTTTTCAGAGAATCCAGGTAATCGTTCAGGAAACCCGAGCCCTCAAGTGTTGGATTTTGGCATGCCAAAATAATACTGATTGGGTGATCGGCGCGTTTTGCGGAAGGCCCTTCACCAACGCCTCAGGCTTCGCGTTCCTCCATGCGGCGGGCTTCGAGAAGTTTGGCGGTGAGGTAGAGGCTGAGGCCGAAATAGTAGACGAGGTAGGCGAGGGAGAAGCCGAGGAGGGATGGGTCAGGAGGCCCTGGAGTCGGTGTGCCGATCAGAATGGCGGCGTAGCTCGCGAGCCAGAGGGCGGTGAGGGTGAGCGAGAGCTTGCGAAAGGCGACAGTTCGGGTAGGGTAGACGTAGCGGATGGGTACGAAGACCAAAAGGGAGCAGACGACGAGTACGGCGGCCACGGCGCCCTGGCTCAGGTGGAAGACGATCACGTAGAAAGCCACGACGTTGAAGTAGCTTGGGAAGCCGAGGAAGAAGTTGTCGTCGGTCTTGGCGTCGACCCGGCAAAACTGGTAGCTGGAGGCCAGGAGCGGCAGGGCCGCAATCACCACGCCCCAGTCGCCGGCCGGCAGGTAGCCACCACTCCACAGGAGGACCACAGGGGCAAGGACGTAGGTCATGTAGTCCACGATGTTGTCCAGGAGCGCCCCGTCGAAGAACGGCAAAGCTTCGCTCACCCGCAAGCGGCGGGCCAGGAGGCCGTCGGTGCTGTCTATGAGGAGCGTGATCAGCATGAGCCACAACGCCTTGGTCGCGTCGCCCTGGAAGGCGGCGAAAAGGATCAGGAGCGCCAGTACGGCCCCACTTGCCGTGTACAGATGCACGAATGCTGCCCTCAGCCTGAACCAGGGTGGGTCGGTGCGGGGATTCCCGCCTCCTCGTATGCTACCGGGGTCTTCCGTCAAGGCCGCACACTCCGCACTCTACGATGCCAATACATGCCACAAGAACCCATCATAACAGCGCCGGACCACTAAGGCTCCCTTCCGCGGCAGCCTCGCATCACGCCGAGCTGCGAGAGTAGACCGGCAACAGGAAGATAGCCGCGTAGTCCACGCCGGGTGCTTCGGCCTCTATCTCCAGCTCCCAGTACGTTGGGGGCCGTTCACCTAGGTTCGTCGCTGGGCCATCCCCCGGCAGCGGAAACGAGAAGCGCATGTCCAGGGTGCCGCCGCTTGCGGTGCGGGCGTCAGAGTAGAGTTCATAGGGGATCACGGTCGTCGTGGAGTCCGAATCGCCTGGGTCGAACTTCTCGAAGCGCTCCTCCACGCAGCGCAGCGTCGCCTTCAATTCCCGCAGGCCAGTCATGCGGCCCGTTGGCAGGAAGTAGACCTCCAGCGTCTCGCCGAGTAGAAATGGGAAGCGGGCGTAGCGGACAGTCCCAACGCCGTAGCGCACGTACTGGAGTAGCGACTTAACGAAGCGGAAGGCGACGTATACGAACAGCAGGTCAAAGATCCCGACCACGAGCCCGAACGCCACAACGCCCCACCACGGCAACTCACCGGACAGGAAGATTAGCCAGTTGAAAGGCAGCATGAGCGCGGCGAAGAACAGCGCCCGGTAAGCCCACAGCACGAGCCGCCTAACGGAGTCGTCCTGGGCGCCCTTCTCGTCCCAGCGATGATCCCAGCGCCACGGTTCCTCCGGGTGCCTCGCACGTTCTCTGCGGAGCCTGGACATCCGGCGCAATCCCGAGAGGCCGTTCGCCACCAGCGCCAGGCCGCCGACGGCGAAGGTGCTGCACGCGACGAGCGACAGGTAGAGGCTCGTGGCCTTCACCGAGTTGTCCGCTAGGACGAGTAAGGCCGTTCCCGCGCCAGCGCCCACCAAGACCAGGCCGAAAGCCACAGAGGGCCAGCCGTTGACCGTGGTTCCGCTTACGGTCTCGTGGTTGCTCAACCTCCGCCCGTGGGCCTGATTCATGGTATCCAAGAGTGATGTCTCCTCGTCGTTCGGGCTATGGGATATGATTATGCCCGCTTTTTGTTGTCCGCATCCAGAGATCGAATGCGGTTGATGGCGGCCGCCACCTCCTGCGCCCTCGGCAGGCTCAACTCCCCGGGATGCCCCCGGAAATTGCCCAGCGAACCCAGACCATACTTCTCGATCGCATCGAGCGAAGCCTCCGCTATCTCGCGGATCCCGCGGCTTCCTTTCCCAGTTGCGAACTCCCCGATGATGCGGGCGATGGCCTCCGTCTGGCCGGATTCGGCGAGCTGCTCCAGGTACGAGAGGTCTACCCGCTCCCGCCCGAGTTCGACTGTGTGAAGCCCTTTGCCGCGCGCCGTCTCGCGTTTGCCGCGCCGCAAGTCTATGGAGGCGGGATCCACGCGCCGGGTTTCGGGAGATACGATCTCCCGTCTATTCTCCTGAGGGGCACGGGGCGGGAACCTCTCGCACACCTCATGGGCCGTATCCGTGGCGTCGCGAGGCTTGTAGTCTTCCATCAGGATCACACGGTCCGCCACGTCCAGGTAGTCCCCGACGCCGCCGACCACGACGATCGTGGAGACGCCAAGCGCACTGTGCAGCGGCCCGACGAGATCAATAAACGGGGTGATGGGCTCCCTCCGAACCAGTTCGCGCATCCGCTCGTCGCGTATCATGAAGTTCGTCGCGCTCGTGTCCTCGTCCACCAGAAGGAGCGAAGTTCCCACCTCTAGGGCCTCCGCGATGTTGGCCGCCTGTGAAGTTGAGCCCGAAGCGTTCGATGTGGAGAAGGCTCGAGTGGAACGCCCGCCGGGCAAATTCCCGATCATGGCGGAGATATCCACCCCGGCTACGCTGCGGCCGTCCTCGGCCCGGATCTTGACCGCATCCGGCCGCGTGACTACCAGTTCTCGCCCATCGTCTGGCACATGGTCGTAAACGCCCCACGAGAGCGCCGAGAGCAGGGTGCTCTTGCCTTGGAAACCGCCGCCAGCGATTAGCGTCACACCCTCCGGCACGCCCATCCCCGAGACACTGCCATGGTTCGGCAACTCCACGGAGACCCGAAATTCGTCCGGGCTGCGGAACGGCGTCGCCCCGTCCCGCAAAGGGCGGTCGCTCGCCCCGCTCTCGCGCGGCAGCACCGAGCCGTCCGACACGAAGGCCACGAGGCCCAGGGAAGGCAGCAGGTCCCTCAGACGGTTCGTGTCCTCCACGGTTTCGACGTGTTCGCGGGCGGCGACTTCATCCACTTTTTCGGATGTGAGAGCCTGGCGTACAATTTCCGGCAGTTCGTTCGTCAGCATCCCGCGGGCTGCCCTGGCGTCCACGGAGCGACCCCGCGCCGGGAGCCCGGCGGCCATGCGCGCCTCCACGTATCCGTCCTCCACGACCATTGAGGTGCGCGGTATTACGACCTGCGAGGAACGCTGTATTTCTATCTTCCCGCTACCTCCGGAGCCGCGGTTGCCGCGGGCGACGGAGCGGGCTGCCCGTTCCACGCACCGCGTCAGGAAGTCCTCGAAAGCCACCCGGCGCACGGGGTTCTCGAAGAGCGAGGGGTCGAAGCGGTTCTCCCTGGTGCGAACCCGGATCAGGGACGGCGGGGCGAACGGGTCCCGCTGCACCCGATCCACGAACAGGGTGAAGGGGCCAAGATCGTGGGAACCCTGAATATCCCTGTATGCGCCGTAGCCTTTGCGGTCTATGCGGTCGAGCGTGGATTCGAGACGATTCATGCGTCTGCGCCCGCGGCTACTGGCGGGAGCTGTCTGATCGGGTGGAGATCATGCCGCTCAGGAGCGTGGTGGCCGCGTAATGTCGCCATTGCTCCGGGTCATCGGGCTGCATGCTGCGGGCGCGCTGGCTGAGTTGTAGCTCTGTCGCGAGTACTTTGTTGTGCGGCTTCCCGCGCATGTACGATTCCAGCTCGTCCCACGTGCCGCGCATCAGCCCGGCGGTGTGCTCCGCGAGTTCTTCGACCGTGGGGCCGGATAGCTCGTCGGCGGAGGAAACGAACTCCGTGATGCGGCGTTCGGCGTCTTCGGGATCGAAGTCTTCATCGTCTTCCTGCGCGGGATGTTGCGCCAGGAGCTTCTCATATTCCTCGAATTCGAGGAGGACGGCCACGCGCTCACCGTTCTCGTCCACCACGTAGCGGACCGCCATTTCATTCCTCCTTTAGTCGGTAGAGCGGCTTGTCCGGGCGGCCTTCGTCCCGGAGGACCTCGATCGTCCCTTCAGATTCGAGGTCGCCGAGGGTACGCCGGATCTCGCGTTTATCATCGCCCAGGATACGGCCCCAGTCCGAGGTGGAGTAGCGCACGCCGGCCGGGATGGTTGTGAGGACCTTCAGGATCTTCTCTCTAGTCTCCATTTCGCTGCCCTCAGTCGAGCCCGAGCTTGGCCTGGGCTTCGTGCAGCGTGATACGGGCCACCTCGCGTGCTTTGTCCGCGCCGCGGTCCAGGAGCGCGTCTAATTCCGCCGGGTCGTCTAGCAACTCGTAGGCCCGGTCGCGCACGGGGGCCATCCCGTCAACGACGACCTCGGCCAGATCCTTCTTCAGGTCGCCGTATCCCTTGCCTTCGTAGTCGGCTTCGATCTCGGCTACCTTGCGCCCGGACATGGCGGCGTAGATGTCCAGGAGGTTGGTGATGGCCGGCTTGTCTGGGGAGGCCGTTATCTCCGAACCCGAGTCGGTTTTGGCGCGCCGGATCTTTCGCCTTATCGCGTCCGGCTCGTCCAGAATCGAGACGTAGCTTGCCGGACGCGGAGACGACTTGCTCATCTTCTCCTCCGGAGCGTCCAGCGCCATCACGCGGGCTCCGGTGTCCAGGATCATGGCCTCAGGCACCACGAAGGTCTCGCCGTATAGATGGTTGAAACGCCGAGCGAGCACCCGCGACAGTTCCAGATGCTGGCGCTGATCCTCGCCGACGGGGACGAGGTGCGCGTTGTAGAGCAGGATGTCGGCGGCCATCAGGACCGGATAGTCGAAGAGCCCAGCGCTCGCCGCTTCGGCGCCGCCTTTTTGGGCCTTGTCCTTGAACTGTGTCATGCGCTGGAGCTCACCGAACCGGGCGACGCAGTTCAAAAGCCAGCACAGCTCCGCGTGCTCCGAGACCTTGCTCTGGCGGAAGATCACACACCGCTCCGGGTCGAGGCCGGACGCGAGGTAGATCGCCGCTACCTCTCTTATCTTCTGGCGCAGAACCTTCGGGTCCTGCGGGACCGTGAGCGCGTGCAGGTCCACGATGCAGAAGTAGTTTTCGTACTCGTTCTGCATGGCAACCCAGTTCTTGAGCGCCCCGACGTAGTTCCCCACATGCAGGTTTCCGCTCGGCTGGATGCCGGAAAAGACCCGCCGTTTGTGATCTTGCATGGTTCCCCGCTTCTTCTACGAGATCCTGACTACAACCAATCGGAGCCCCAAGAGACCCCGCAACCCGGAAATTCAGATGAATCGTCCGCCGCTAACGCGGCCACCAGCGGAACCGAAAGAAGACTATCTCTCTCATAGTCCAATAAGTATAGCCGCGGAGACCCTACGATTCATCACCCCGCTGCGTTCAAAGCCTGGCAATGGCCCGGCGTGTAACATGGCTGGATACGCGGGTTGGGTGACCAGGCAGAGGGAGGATCAGTCATGGGCGATTCCACGGAGCGTGAGCAACGCCTGAAGCGGGTGTACGCTGCCCAGGATACAGACGACATCGAGCGGATCTACGACGAGTGGGCTGGCGACTACGAGGAAGACGTATTCACCCTAGGCTACACGGTTCCGGGTGTCGCGGCAGGATTCATCGGACGTCACGTCCCGACCGGCGGGAAGGCGCTGGACGCGGCCGTAGGGACCGGCGCCCTCGGCGACATCCTGCGCGTGCTCGATTTCGCTGACCTCACGGGCATAGACCTCTCGGAGGGCATGATGCAACGCGCCCGCGAGAAGGGAGCCTACCGCCAACTGCGCCGCATGATGCTTGGCGAACCGCTCGACTTCCCCGACGACCACTTCGACGCATGTTTCTCCGTCGGCGTCTTCACCGAAGGCCACGCCCCGCCGGAGTCGTTCGACGAACTGGTGCGGGTCGTCAGGCCGGGCGGGTGGATGGTCTTCAGCGTCCGCGCCGACGTCTACGAGAATGGCGGCTTCCGCGAAAAGCAGCAGGCGCTTGAAGACGCAGGAAAGTGGCGGCTCGTCAGGATGAGCGACGCCTTCACCATGTTCCCCGCAATAGAAACGTCGCACGACGGCAGGATCTTCGTCTACCGGGTCTCCTAGAAGCCGGACCAGGCGGCGGGAAGACCGCATGTCAGGCCATGCCGGGCTACGTGCCCAGAGCACCCTCGATCTCCCGCGCCGCCGCAACCACAGGCTCCGCCAACCACTCGCCGGGACTCTCCCCGAGGCGGGAGATCGGACCGCTCGCAGACACGGCCGCCTTCAGCCTTTCGTCCGATCCGAAGATCGGCGCGCTCACGCTCGCCACCCCTGCCTCCCGCTCGGCCACGCTCTCCGCCCAGCCCCGCTCCCGAATCCGCGCAAGCGCGGCATCAGAGTTGGCACCCACCTTGGAGAACGCGAGAAATACCTTTCCCGCGGAACCGAGCTCCAGGGGCATCACCGCGCCGACGGCGACGGTCGCCTTCAGGCCCGTGCTGCGCTCCGCCGTGGCGACGCACACCCGCTGTTCGCCCTCCCTGACGTAAAGTTGTGTGCTCTCACCCGTCGTATCCCTGAGCTTCGCGAGGACGGGCCGCGCAGCCTCTATGAGATCCGGGCTCACCCCGGCCCGGTTCCCCCACCCGAGCAACCGCGAACCCAGCGCGTACCGCCCGTCGTGCCGCGCAACGAGATGATGCTTATCCAGCGCCGAAAGCAGCCGGTGCGCCGTCGGGCGCGGCAATCCCGTCCCCCCGACCACCTCTGCCAGGCTAGCCGGTCCACCCTCAGACAGAAAAGCCAGGATGCCCACCGCCTTGTCCAGCACCCCGACCCCGCTCGCCGTGATGCCGCCCTCAACCTTGCCCCGCGCCGCAGCCTGGTCTACACTTTTCATATGTTGGTCATAATATCTCAGTATGTGAGACAAAACAAAGGAGAGCCTGACGTTTGAGCGTCGGGGCGATTTTTGATGAAGCGGCGAGGGACTACGACCGGGTACGCAGGATGCTGGTGCCGGGCTTCGACGATTTCTACGGAGCCGTGATGAAGAACCTCCCTTTCGGGCGGGATGAGCCGATTCGGGTTCTGGATCTCGGGGCGGGAACCGGTTTGCTCAGCGAGATGGTTGCCGAGAAGTATCCGCTCTCGCGGGTGACGCTGGTGGACATCTCCGTGGAGATGTTGCGGGTGGCGCGGCGGCGTTTCGCCCAGAGGCTGGCGCCCGGCCTCAAGCGCTTCGAGTTCCGGGTCATGGACTTCGCGAGGAAAGAGTTGCCAGGGGACGCAGCGGGATACGACCTCGTGGTGTCCGCGCTCTCCATCCATCACCTCACGCACAACGGCAAGCGGGAGTTGTTCGAGAAGATCCACGGCTCGCTCAGGAACCGGGGCGTCTTCGTGAATGCGGACCAGGCGCTCGGCCCGGACCCGGAAGTAGAAAATGAATACCAGGAGGACTGGCTGCGCCGGGTGCGTGAGGCCGGGGCGACGGATAGGGACATCGACGCCGCGCTCACGCGGATGAGGGCTGACAAGAACGCCACGCTCGGGGATCAGATGTCGTGGCTGGAGGGGGCTGGTTTCGACGGGGTGGAGAGCTACTATCAGGATTGCAGGTTCGTCGTCTACGGCGGCCGGAAGGGCGAGAAAAAGGAAGTGGAGCATGGATAGGCCGAAGACGCTGGTGGAGAAGATCTGGGACCGCCACGTGGTACGGCGAGCCGAAGGGGAGCCCGATCTCCTGTACGTGGACCTGCACATGGTCCACGAGGTGACGAGCCCGCAGGCTTTCGAGGGACTGCGGATGGCGGGCCGGAAGGTGCGGCGCCCGGACCTCACGGTGGCCACGATGGACCACAACGTCCCCACCACGGAGTTCGGGGTGCCGGTGAAGGACAAGGTCTCCGCCAAGCAGATGGAAGCCATGCAGAAGAACGCCGAGGAGTTCGGCATCGAGCTCCACGGCTGGGGCTCCATCGGGCAGGGCATCGTCCACGTCATCGGGCCGGAGATGGGCCTGACCCAGCCCGGAATGGTCATCGTGTGCGGGGACAGCCACACGGCGACGCACGGTGCGTTCGGGGCGCTGGCGTTCGGCATCGGGACGAGCGAGGTCGAGCACGTGCTCGCCACTCAGACGCTGCCGCAGAGCCGGCCGAAGACGATGGCCGTCACGGTCGAGGGTGAGCTCCCGGCGGACGTTACAGCGAAGGATCTGATGCTCGGCATCCTGCACCGCATCGGGACCGGCGGAGGAGCCGGGCACGTCATTGAGTACCGGGGCGAGGCCGTGCGGCAGCTTTCGATGGAGGGCCGTATGACGGTGTGCAACATGTCCATCGAGGGCGGCGCTAGGGCCGGGCTCGTCGCGCCGGACGAGACGACCTTCGAGTACGTGAGGGGCCGGGAGCACGCGCCGAAGGATGAGGACTGGGAGATCGCGGTCAAAGAGTGGAAGTCGCTCCGCACCGACGATGGCGCGGAGTTCGACAAGGAGGTCGTGATCCAGGCCCAAGACCTCGTCCCCTACGTTTCGTGGGGCACGACCCCGGCCCAGACCGTCGGCCTGGACGAGGCCGTCCCCGAGCCGCAGAACGACGGCCACGAGCGGGCGCTCAAGTACATGGACCTGAAGCCGGGGACGGCGATCCGGGACATCGAGGTTGATACCGTGTTCCTCGGATCGTGTACCAACGCCCGCATCGAGGACCTGCGCGCGGCGGCCCGCGTCCTTGAAGGCCACAAGGTGAAGGAGGGCATCAGGGCGATGGTCGTCCCCGGTTCCATGCGCGTGAAGAAGCAGGCTGAGGAGGAGGGGTTGGATCGGATCTTCACCGAAGCAGGCTTCGACTGGCGCAACGCGGGGTGTTCGATGTGCCTGGGCATGAACCCGGACATCCTCACGCCCGGCGAGCGGTGCGCCTCGACCAGCAACCGAAACTTCGAGGGGCGACAGGGCAAGGGCGGCAGGACGCACCTCGTCAGCCCGATCGTTGCGGCGGCGACGGCGGTGATGGGACGGTTCGCGTCGCCCAGCGAACTCGGCGTACCGGTGGAGGTGGCGTAGATGGACCCGGTAAAGAAGGTTCAGGGCAAGGCTTTGCCGCTCGGTTACTCGGACGTTGATACGGACCAGATCGTGCCTTCCGACGCCCTCAAACGCATCGAGCGCACGGGTTTCGGTCAGTTCCTGTTCTCATCGTGGAAGGAAGACCCGGACTTCGTCCTCAACCAGCCAGAATACGAGGGCGCCACGGTGATGATCGCGGGCGAGAACTTCGGTAGCGGATCGAGCAGGGAGCACGCCGTCTGGGCGATCCAGGACTACGGCTTCGGCGCCGTCGTCGCCCCGTCCTTCGCCGACATCTTCAAGAACAACGCGGCCAAGAACGGCCTGCTTGCCGTCGAACTCCCCGAGGAGTCGGTCGAGGAACTGCTCGCGGCCGTCCGCGAAGACCCGGAAACCGAGGTGACCGTGGACCTCGAAGGCCGCGTCGTGCAGGCCCCAGGGTTCGAGACACCGTTCGCGTTCGACAACTTCGCCCGCTACCGGCTACTCGAGGGCCTCGACGATATCAGCCTCACGCTGACGCACGAGGACGACCTGGAAACCTTCGAGAAGTCGCGGCCGGGTTATTTGCCGAAGGTGCTGTAGCCGCTAGAGAACGGCCACCCGAACCAGGGCCTCCCCGGAATAGGTCAGGCCGATGTCCTGGGCTGCGGCCAGCGACAGGTCGAGGTCGCGGCCGGCCACGTAGGGGCCGCGATCATTGACGGTGACCACTACGGACTCGCCGCCGAGGCTCACCCGCAACCGCGTCCCCAGCGGCAGGGTCCTGTGGGCCGCCGTATACGCGTCGGCGTCGAAAGGTTCGCCGCTGGCCGTCAGGTTGCCCTCCAGTTCGCGCCCGTAATAGGAAGCGAGCATCGTCTGCGCGTTCGCGGCGGCGTCCGCCCGCTGAACACGTTTCTGCGGAGAGCGTTCCCGAGAAGCAGGTTTCTGTGGAGCGTGCTCTTGGTCTGTCCGATCTGCGTTCTCATCTTCATGCTGAACGTCGATCTTCGCTGGATGTCTGACGGCGGAGGAGGAGATCTCGGCTGCCCCAACCTCGCCCGCCGTGGCGAAAACCGCCGCGAGCAAACCTCCACCCAAGAATGCAACCGTCAGACCTTTCTTCAACCCGGATACAAGCACGAAAATCCCTCCAGCAACTTGGAAACTCAAACATGAAGAGAGAATTTAACATATTGGAACAAGATTGCAACATAAAGTAATTGAAAGTAATTGAAAGTAAGAGTGCCGAACCAGAGTTCGGCTAGCGTGGAGGACTCAGGCTGGTTTGGTTATCTGACGGTGGTGCTATGTGGGCACCACGCGGACATCGCGTGGATACCTAAAAGGCGTCCCGGCAACCGGGGCAGGCGCGGTGGGTGTCACTCGGTGGATAGGGACAGCGGTTGAGGACGTTCAAGGCTTCGTCGAGAAGCTCGCGGTCGAGGGAGCAATATCCGGTCTGGCCGCGCTTCTGCTGCACGATGATGCCGGCCTGCCGCAGGGCCTTGGCGTGGTGAGAGTACAGTGAAAGGCTGATCCCCAACGCCTCGGACGCATCTTTGCCACAGATCTCATCGTGGTCTAGGAGCAACTCCACGATCCGCAGCCGGTTCGGGTCAGAGAGCGCGGCGAACACCCGCGCCCGGCGCTCCAACCCCTCCGGATCCCGAACCTGCTCCCTCAACGTCTCCATGATACAAACATTCTACCGCCCCGATGAACGTTAAACAAATACTCAAATGATTATTTGACTATTGGATTATCTGGCGTTATCTTATGGATATTGGAAGACAAAGATTCTGGAGAGGAGCAGGGATGTCCGAGGTAAAGACGGCTACGGCGGGCAACTGGGAGAGCGAGGTGCTGGGTGCGGAGCGTCCGGTGCTGGTGGATTTCTGGGCGGGCTGGTGCGGGCCGTGCCACAGGATCGCGCCGGTCGTCGAAGAGATAGCGGACGAGAGGGCTGGCGAGCTCGACGTGTACAAGCTCGACGTGGACGAGGAGATTGACGTCGTGCTGCGCCATGGTGTAAGCGCGATGCCGACCCTGGTCGTGTTCTCCGGCGGGGAGGAGATCGGCCGCGTCGTTGGCGCGCTACCGAAGGGCCGCCTGGATGCGGCCATCGACGAGGCCTTGTCTTCTGTTCGCGCCGCCTGACGAAAACCGTACTGGAGCTAGCGAACGCGGCTCGCTCGGTTTCTACCTCACTGTTCGTCTTGCTCGTGCACAGGATTCGCTGGATACGTTTACGTATCCAGCGAATCCTTCTCTGAAGACATAAATCTGGCCTTCGTCGTTGGATCTGATGTCATGCTTCGTCGAAGTAGTCAGAGTCTATTCGCTTGATCTCGTAAGTCGATTCGACCGTAGTGCCGACGTTGTAGTCGATCATCAACCCGGCCAGGGATTCGCCGTCGATAAGCACCACGCTGCTCTCTATAGCAGAGGCATAATCTTTAGCGTGTTTGGAGAAATCTGAGGTCGTTATGAAGATGCCCTTTCTGGCCTTCTTGCCTTGCAGGGCTCCGACAAACTTCTGGATCTCCGGGCGACTCACAGTGTTTTCCCAACGTTTGGCCTGGATGTAGATCACGTCAAGACCCAGGCGATCTTCATTAATGACACCGTCTATCCCCTCGTCGCCGCTCTTGCCAAGGACCTCTCCTGCATCCCTCTTGGTGCCACCGTAGCCCATCTTCACAAGTACCTCGACGACTAGGTTCTCGAAGAAGCCTGGTGAGCAGCTCTTGATCTGCTGCAGCAACTCAGCAGACAGGCTACTGCGAACGGTCTGATAGGCAGACTCGATCGCTTCAACGGGGGTTTGTCCGTCCCCTACTTCACCGTCTTCTCTTGGAGGTTTCGGTTTGGTCGGTTTGCTGCTCTTCTCGCGGAACGTGACAAACTCCTGGTAACGCTCCAAGAATTTAGAGTTGATCGTCTTCGGCTTCTCTCTCAATAGCGACAACCCACGGTTCGTGATCCTGAGGTAACCTCGCCGCGGCTTCTCGATCAACCGAGCTTCCTTCATATAAGTGCCAGCCCAACTCACACGATTATTGAAAGTTGGTTGCTTGCCACTTGGAAGGAGCGTTGATCGCTCTTCAGAACTCAAGTCAAACTCATCGGCAAGAGCTTCGATGGCATCTTTGATGTGATGCTCCTCGCCATCGGCGACAAATTTTAGCAGCGGTAGCATGACAGTTTGATAGTCTGGAATGGTCATGTGTTAACGCAGTTTACGTGCCTTTGAGACCAGAAGCCAGAAAGCAACGCGTTGGTGACTTGAAAGGGAAGGACGGAGTATTGGAAGTAGCGATCATGATCGAGGGTCAGGAGAATCTTAGCTGGGACCGCTGGAAGCGTCTGGCGCGGACGGTTGAGGACTGCGGCTACGCCGGTCTTTTCCGATCGGACCATTTCCCGAATATGCGTACTGGCGCGTACCGGGACGGGCTGGAGCTTTGGTCTTCGCTGGCGTGGCTGGCGGACAACACCGAGAGGATCGAATTCGGGCCGCTCGTCTCGCCGGTCTCTTTCCGGCATCCCGTCATCTCGGCGTGGCAGGCATCGTCGGTGGACAACCTGGCCGGCGGTCGGCTGCGCCTCGGCATAGGAGCAGGCTGGATGGAGTGGGAACACGACACGTTCGGCTTTGATCTGCTCGACACCGACAGCCGTTTCCGGCGCTTCGAGGAAGGACTGGAGATCGTGACGCGGCTGCTGCGAAGTGGAGAGCCCGTCTCCTTCGATGGCGAGTTCTACCGTCTGCGCGACGCCATGCTGAAACCGCGTTCGCCGCGGGCGGGAGGCGTGCCGGTCGTGATCGGGGGCAACGGACCGAAACGGACGCTCCCGCTTGCCGCCCGCTACGCCGACGAGTGGAATGCGGTGTCGCTGACACCCGACATGTTCGCCGAACGCAGCGCCAGCCTGGACAAGCTGCTGCGGGAGGCTGGAAGGCCGCCGGAGGATGTGAGCCGGACCATGATGACCCGGGCTATCTTCGGGCGCACGAAGGCGGACGTGGACCGCAAGCTCGAAGGGCAGCCGCGGGAGGACCTGGATCCCGCCGTCATCGCGGGTACGAAGGATGAATTCGTAGAGCGGCTGGGGCAACTGTCCGAGGCTGGCGTCGAACGGGTGATGCTGCAGTGGCTTGAGACGGACGACCTGGACGGCCTCGAAGTGCTGGCGGGCGAGGTCGTTTCACAACTCCGCTAACGAAACCTGTGGCGTAGAAGCCGTTATAGGCGGATAATGTTCTCATGACAGAGCGTGAGGAGCGGGCGCGGCTGGTCGGGTTCAACCACGTCGCGCTGGAGGTCGGGAATCTGGAGGCTGCGCTGGAGTTCTACGGCCGTCTCTTCGAGATCGAGCTGCGGGGCCGTGGTCCCGGCATGGTGTTCGTGGACGCGGGAGATCAATTCCTCGCCCTCTCCGAAGGCCGTACGCAAGGGCCCGACGAGCGCCGGCACATCGGGATCGTCGTGGACGACAGGAGGGTCGTGCGGCGGGCTTTGCGTGAGATGGGGGCGGAGATTCTTCCGGGTAGGGGCCTGGATTTCCTCGACCCGTGGGGCAACCACTGGCAGGTGGTCGAGTACAGGGACATCCAGTTCACCAAATCGCCGGAGGTGCTCGAAGGGATGGGCCTGGGAGGCCTGAAGAAGTCCGCCAAGGCGCTGGAGGAATTGCGGCGGAAGGGACTTTCTCCGGGCTAACCCGCGAGACTTTCCAGCCTACCAGTCGTATCCGGCTCTTGCCGGGGCATCAGATACAGAAAAGGGTGGATGCGCTTGGCGAATGAGGTTGACGACGGGCTCTGCATACTGGAGTTGAACCTGCACCCGAACGAGGCTTCGGGCTGCTCGCCATCGAAGACGAAGCCTTGCTGCAGGCGCACGGGTGGGAGTTCGGGTTCTGGATGGTGCTGGACGAGGGTGAGATCGAGGACTGCATAGGCGTCATCGGACACCAAGGCGGGGCATCTATTCGGGAAGGCTGGGAGATAGACCGCTTCCGATGCGACCGTAGAGCGCGGCAACAAGTAGAAAAAGGAGTGGTCCGGCCTCGTGCGCGAGGACGACTACCCCATCAACATCGAGGGCGCGGCCTTCAGGGACGACGGCTCGCTCCTCATCGGCCTGCGTTTCCCCATCTCAGCCGACGGCCATCCCGTACTCGTCGAGATGGAGGGTATAGATCGCCTCTTCGAGCAGGGCGGCGGACTCCCCGAGGTACGGGGTTTCTGGGTGGTTGACGCCGTGGGGAACGGGGGCGACATCGCCGGCGTGCGCGATTTGAGCGTGTTCAAAGGCGCGGACGGCGAGGAGCTTCACTTGGTGACGGGCAACATGGACAGCCGCGACAAGGGAAGCGTGCTGCTGCCGGACTGCCCCGGCGGACAGGACACGTTCGCCACCCATTTCCGCTGCAAACTCCCGCCGGACGAGCACTCGGGCGCGCTGAAGGGCGAGTTCGCGCGCGAGTTCCCCAACCTCCCGCGGATCGAGGGCATAGCCATCACCGACGGCGACCGCTTCTTCTACGTCACCGACGAGGACGAGGGCGTGCATCTGCGGCTGATCCGCCTGCTCGCGGAGGAATAGCATCTCGGCCATCGCTCACGAAGATTCTGGGCGAACGCACGGGCTGGTCCGTGATCCGGGGGATCAACCGTATTACGATGGATGGTATGGTCCCAGCCACATCATCAGACAAGAATCCAGCTAGATACAAGCGGCACATCACCGGAACACCCGGCGAGCATGGTGCGTGCGTCCCGTGACGTTATAGGCATGCGGGAGCGTCTGAAAGAAGTTCGTACCAGGGTCACCGGGACTTTCCAGGAGCTTTCCTTCAGTCAGGGACTGGACTTCTTGCCCGAAAAGCGGGGCAAGAGGATGTTGAAGATGGGCGGCTTCTCCCCGTTGACGCGGCGCCTGTTCTACCTCTCCTACGCCCTGCTCGCGGTGATGGCGTTCTGGCTGATCTTCCTGCTCCTAGCGGAAGCCACGGGGTCTTTGAACCGTCCACCGTCGCCCGTCGCTGCGCTGGCCGTATTCGTCGCGTTCACCCTGGCCTGGGGGCTTCTGCTGACCGGGGCGCTGTATACCAGGCGCTCCATCCGCATCGGGGCCAACTTTCTGTACCTGATCGTCACAGCGGTCTGGGTCGTTAGCTTTGTCGGGTTCGTGCCGGTGTATTCGGGAGAGCCGGCCCTGCTCCTGTTTTTGGCCGTGCTCATACTCGCCGGGGCGGTGCTGCTGTTTACCGTGCCGGTCTTCTTTTTCATCCGGCGAAAGGCGCGGCCGTCGCCGGTGACGGACTTTTCCATCCTTTCGCTGCTCATCTTTGCGACCTACGCGACGGTCTACGTCCAACTGGTGATGATCCCCGACTTCATAGGAGATAAGTTCTGGATCAACATAAGCAGCTTTACCCTTTACTCGCTGCTGGTGCTGATCGAACTGCTGTTCGTCATCCTCGGCCTGGATATCGTCGAGCTCCTGTACAGATCTTCGGGCGTGGTGACGGTCGCCGTGGGTTCGCAGCTCCACCGCCGTTTGCTGGGCGGGCTGGTCGCGCTGCTGCTCGCCTGCCAGCTGGGCCTCGGCGCATGGGAGCACGTTAAGGATCTGGGCGATGGCTCACCCTGGAGGGTGGTGGGAGGAGATGTGGCCGCGCTGGGCTTCGTGGGCGTCGGGTTCGCCGCCTGGTGGCTGCTGCAACGCTACTGGGGTTCCGAGCCGCTCTCCGTGGACCAGATGTTCGAGGTCGCGAAGAAGTGGGCGCTGCTGATCATCGCCATCTTCTGGGGCATCGGCGTGGTTGGCGTATTCGTCATCGTGGCATCCTCACTGGACCTGCCCTTCGTCTCGGGGGAACGTCTTATCGGGTCGGGCCAGGCGCTCAGCGATCGCTTCGATACCATCCTGGGCGCCTGGTTCTTCCTGACGGCCGCGCTGGCCATCTTGATGGGCATCTGGAGCGCCAGGCGGGGCCACCGGGCCGTCGCGCTGTACCTGACGATCCTCGGCGGCAGCACGCTGCTCTTCCTCTCGATAACCGCCATCGACCTGCGGGCGGGATGGGGTGCGACGGGTTCGTGGTGGGCCATAATATTCAGCCTCGTCGGTCTCTACTGGCTCAGGCGTGGCCGGCTGACAGACGAGCGGCTAAGACGTCTCTTCCTACTCTCGCTCATCACGCTGGGAATATATGGATTGGGAAGGTTCTACGCCCCGGTGGCGGAAGCCGGCTCCGGCGCGGGGACGATCGGCTGGACCTTCGTGGTGTTTACCGCCCTGGGACTCGTCTGGGATCTCCTGACCATGGGCTACTGGGCCAACGGAGACTCAAGGGGCCTGCCCCAGATCAGCCGCCTCTTCCTGTATCTGGGATTCGTGATCGTGTGCATCACCTCGCTCAACTGGTCCGTGATGGCCCTGGGGAGCTCCGAGATAGAGTCCATCACCCAGGTCATGGCCCCCTTCGGCCTGATCTTCCTCGGACGCCCCCTGATCTACGCCACATTCATCATCACGCTCACGCTTCCGGCAACGAGTGCCGAAACTGGAGAATCGTCAGAGGAAGCCATTAGCAACGAACCGCTATAATCCGGTTCGGAGGTATTCGATGACCGATAGGAAGACGCGGCTCACTCCCACCCGCAAAGGTAAGACCGATCCCAAAGAGTTCGCCCGCAAGGCGCGCGAGTTTCGTGACAGGCTCGCAGCCGAGGGACGCTGGTTCGGCGACTCCACCGAGATCATTCGTCGCGACCGCGACACGCGCGTTTGAGCGAACCGACGGCCCCGCATGCGTTGGTCTATGCCTGAACCGGCGCGTTCTCCAGATAGGGAACGGTCATCGGTCCTTCGGGGAGGACGGCTATGGGTGCGTCTTCGCCGATGGTCTCCAGTTCCTCGGAGATGCGGGCCGTGATGTCCGCGATGGGTTCGAGGTGGACGCGGCGGACGTCGCCGGCTTCGATCTCGCTGAGGAGGGCGACTCGGGCGCGTTGCAGGATCTGGGCGAAGAGCTGCACCTGCCACTGGTCGTACATCGAGAAGCCTGGTGAGTTAATGGCTTCGAGCATGGCCTCCGGCGTGGAGTATTCCAGGAGCATCTTGCGGAAGTTGCCGTGTTCGGGGAAGCCGTCGTTGCAGCGCGAGGCGCAGATTATGAGGCCGCCTTCGGCCACGATCTGGTACGCGGCGGACATGCCCTTGACGGCCTGGTACAGGTTCTGGTCCAGGGGATAGCCGCCGTTGGTGGTGACGACTATCGGGTATTCGCGCTCGCAGGCGACCATCGCTGCGGCCTTGCTCGCCTCGCAGCCCGCGGCGTAGGCCGGCAGCACGTCGCCGCAGTAGAAGCCGGTGATGCCGTGTTCGCGGTTCAGGGTGATGTTTATGCAGAAGTCAACAGGGAGGAGGGAGCCGTTGGAGCGGATCTGGTCCTGCGTCGGGTTGTCTTCGAGGACGCCCCAGGTGCTGCGCTCGTGCCCGATCACCGCCGCCCGGTGATAGTGCATGATGGAGTCCACGTCAGCCACCGCAGGGAAGATGCCCTTGTACCCGCCCGAGAACCCGGCCATGAAGTGAGGCTCCACGAAGCCGAGCACGATCCTGCGGTCCGCCTCCACGTACTCCCGGTTCATGTACACGTCTCGTCCTTCGGAGGACTTTCCAACGAACGCGAGCGTCTCGGGCTCGTGGGCGTTGTGGTTGATGACGCGGTAGCGTTCGTACACCCCGCTCCCGACCATCGCCTCCAACTCCTCCTCGGAGTTGGTCCTGTGTGAGCCCGTGCCGTTGATGATGGTGACGTTCTCCGGCGGGACGTGCGACAGTTCCTCGAAGAGCCACGGCAGCAGGCGGTCGCGGGGCAGGGCGCGAGTGATGTCCGGTATCACGACGGCCAGCTTCTCGGATGAACCTACGATCTCCGCCAGCGGCGCGGACTCTATCGGGTTTCGTACTGCTTCCCTGAATGACGTGGCCTCGTCCGGCAGGCTTTCCTCCGGGTTCGGGGCGAGCACGGTAACGTCGGAGGATGGGATCTCCACGTTCAGGTCGCCCGTGCCGTACTGTAGCTGAACCTTCACCCTGCAAACCTCCCCGGTCTGTTCCCCAATAGTGCGATCCTGGGACCGTTACCAGTTATTCTACCGTGGGCCGCGTTCTCCGAATCTACACGACGGGTTGGTAAGTGCGAAGGCGATCACGGTTTGTCCATTCTTGCGGGTTGAGTTTCCCCGCGCAGATATTACAGTCTTCTGGTGAGCGGCGACGCTACAGTTCCGGTGGGAGAGAGGGCGTCGTCCGAGCGGCTATTTCTGGCCGTGGTCGTGGCTTCGGTCTTCGTCTCCGTGGTGGCCGGCACGATGGTCAACGTCGTGGTGCCCATCATGAGGGAGGATTTCGGGGTGACGGAGGCCCAGATCGGATGGGTCGTCACCTCCCACATGCTCGTCTTCGCGGTCGGCGTTCCGCTGTACGGCAGGATCTCGGACCTCTTCAGCCTGCGGCGGCTCTTCGTCCTGGGGCTCCTGGTGTTCGCGGCGGGGAGCCTGATCTGCGCCCTCGCGCCAAACCTTCCTGTGCTGGTCTTCGGGCGCGTGATTCAGGCTATCGGGGATGCTTCGATTCCGGCACTCGCCGGGGTGGCCGTAGCCAAGGTATTGCCGCCGGGACAGCGCGGCGGGGCGCTCGGCCTGATCCTCTCCAGCGTCGGCCTCGGGGCGTCCATCGGGCCGATCCTGGGCGGGTTCGTCGAGCAGTACGTGGGATGGCACTTCCTGTTCTACGGGGTGCTCGCGATGGCGCTGCTCCTGATCCCCGGCGCCCTCAAAGTCCTGCCGGACGAATCCGAGGGGTTCCGGCGTTTCGATCTTCTCGGAGGCATCTTTCTCGGGCTCGCCGCCGGCCTGTTCCTCTTCGGCGTGACGCAGGGGCAGGGCGCGGGTTTCGCATCGCCTTCATCCTGGGGCAGCTTCGCGATTTCGGCGGTCTCTGCTGTTCTCTTCGCCTACCGCATTTCGAGCATCCCCGAACCCTTCGTCTCGCCCAAACTCTTCAGGAACCGGGCCTACGTGACGGCGACCGCCGCCGGGTTCTTCACGATGCTGGCGAACCTGGCGGCGACGGTTATGGTTCCGCTGCTGGTGACCGACGTGAACGGACTATCGCCCGCGCAGGCGGGGCTTGTGCTCACGCCGGGAGCCGTTGCCGTTGCCATGATCTCACCGCGGGCCGGAAGGCTCTCGGATCGCGTTGGCGCCAGGGTGCTAGTGGTGATCGGGCTGGCGGCGATGGGCCTCTCGCTTTTCGCGCTCTCCACGTTCGGGGCCGGGGCTTCACCGATCTTCTCCGCCGCGGGGATGCTCGGGGTCGGCACGGGCTTCGCCCTCGCCAACCCGGCCACGACCAACGCCGCAGCGAACTCGCTCCCCGATGAGGATGTCGGGGTTGGTCTCGGCATCTACCAGGGGGCGTTCTTTCTCGGCGGCGGGACGGGCCCGGCGCTCATGGGCGCGCTCCTCGCGGCCCGCAGCGAGGGCGAGGCGGGGGCGATCAACCCGCTGTATGCCCTCGACGCCGCACCTTTCTCGGATGTCTTCCTGGCCTTGACGTTTGCCGTCGTGATCGGGCTGCTGGCCGCTTCGAGGCTCCGCGGCGGCCTGGAAGGCAATGACGAAGTCTAGAGGGCAGCCGCGTCCTTCAAGATTTCATCGGCGTGTGTATCCGGGGTAACCTCGGGGTAGGTCTTGGAGATGGTGCCGTCCGGGGCGAGCAGGAAGGTGACGCGGTTGGCGCGTTTACGGTTCTTACGCAAAACCCCCAGCGCCTCAGCGGCCTGACCGCCCTCGTCGGTAAGGAGCGGGAAGTTGAGGCCGTATTTCTCCCTGAATCGGCGGTGCGATTCGGGGGAGTCGAGCGAGACGCCGTAGACCCGGATGCCCGCGTCGCCGTAATCGCCCATCCTGTCCCTGAAGGCGCAGGCTTCTTTCGTGCAACCAGGCGTGTCGTCTTCGGGGTAGAAGTAGAGGACGGTCTTCCTGCCGGCGAGGTCCCCGGCTGAGACCTTCTCCCCATCTTCGGTCGTGAACTCCACGTCTGGAAGACGTTGGCCGCTCTCTGGAATTGTCATGGTCTGGCTCCTTGCGTAGCTGAACTTCCTGCCCAAGTCTAACGCCGCATCCGGGTTGCGTTGCATCGGCGAAAGTATGTGATGTTTTGATCGAGAGGCTGTATGAAAAGTGGTTCTCGGAGGGTATTTCGCTACTCTAGCACGCATGAGAAAGAGATACCCTACGGACCTTTCCGACGCCGAATGGAACTACATCGAACCTCACCTGCCCGCCCCC
>Ga0081539_10000607_pt1 | contig 72839 bp, 66 predicted proteins | sample TabmetS4T2R2_FD_71023 | JGI IMG/M metagenome (GOLD analysis project Ga0081539, IMG submission 71023) | Tabebuia heterophylla rhizosphere microbial communities from the University of Puerto Rico - S4T2R2 | ecosystem: Host-associated > Plants > Roots > Rhizosphere ...
GAGCTGAAGGCCGGGAAGGAAGCCATGGTGATGGGCCGCCTGGACCGGCGGTTGCGCCACCACGGCCTTGCCACGTACGCGGAATACATCAACCTCCTCGCGCGTCACGCCGATCCGTCGGAGATCCGCATCGCGGTCGACCTGTTGACGACGAACGAGACGTACTTCTTCCGGGAGCCGAACCACTTCACCTTCCTGCGCACTACGTTCAGCACGATCCCGTGGCGTGCCGAGCCGGTGCGCATCTGGAGTGCCGCGAGCTCCACCGGCGAGGAGGCGTACACCATCGCCATGACGCTGGCGGGCTGCCTCCCCGACAGGCAGGAGTGGGAGGTCGTCGGCACCGACATCTCCACCCGCGTGCTGGAGACGGCGCGGGCCGGGCTCTACCCGATCGAGGCGGCGGAGAAGATCCCGAACGAACTGCTGCGCGCCTACTGCCTGCGCGGCCGCGACGAGTACGACGGCTTGCTCGCCATCGACCGGACGTTGCGGGCGCGGGTCACGTTCCGGCACGCCAACCTGCTCGAACTGCCCCACGACCTCGGCACGTTCGATGCGATCTTCCTGCGCAACGTCATGATCTATTTCGGCGCGGAAACCAAGAAGGGACTCCTTCGCCGCGTCGAGCGGATGCTCCGCCCGGGCGGCCACCTCCTGGTCAGCCACTCCGAGAGTCTCAACGGCCTGGATTCCGCCCTGACACGGGTGAGCGCGTCGATCTACCGCGCGGGTGACAGGCATGCGTGAACCGGACCCACCGGAGGACGTGCTGCTCTACCCGGGGGATGTGTACTTCGGCGGCGGGAACACCAGAGTCCGCACGCTGCTGGGTTCGTGCGTCGCGGTCACCTTGTGGCATCCCGAAGCCCTCGTCGGCGGCATGTGCCACTACATGATGCCGACCCGTCCCGGCGGCGCGGGCCGGCGCGAGCGCAGCGGCCGGTATGCCGATGAGGCCTTCGACATGCTCCTGGACGGGGTTCGGTTGGTGGGCGTCCCGGCGCGGGAGTTCCAGGTCAAGCTCTTCGGCGGTGGGCGGCAATTCGCTGACCACCCGCCGCGCGCCATCGACGTCGCCGCACAGAACGCCGACGCGGGCCTGCATCTCCTCCAGCGGCACGGGCTGACGGCCACGTCGATGCATCTGCGCGGCAAGGGTCACCGCCAGGTGATCCTCGAACTGTGGACCGGCGACGTCTGGCTGCGGCACGCCGACGCGATGGAGGCGAGCTTTTCATGACAGCGCAGGCGATCCGCGTGCTCATCGTCGACGACTCGGCGGTGGTCCGGCAGGTGCTCACGAGTGTGTTACAGCGCGATCCCGGCATCGTGGTGATCGGCACGGCGGCGGATCCGGTGTACGCCATGGAGAAGATGAATCTGGACTGGCCGGACGTCGTTGTCCTCGACGTCGAGATGCCGAGGATGGATGGCATCACCTTCCTCAAGAAGCTGATGTCGGTGCGCCCGACGCCCGTCGTCATCTGCTCGACGCTCACCGAGAAGGGCGCGCAGACCACGCTGGACGCGCTGAGCGCCGGTGCCGTCGCTTTCGTCACCAAGCCGAAGATGGGCCTGAAGAACTTCCTCGAGCAGGACAGTGCCGACATCGTTCGGGCCGTCAAGGGCGCCGCCCTGGGCAATGTCAGCCGGATGAAGGCGCTGTCCGCATCGATGCAGCCGCCGGCGGGCGCCTCCAACGCGGGCACCACGACCCGGGCCGCGGGCCCAGCCGCGTCCCGTCCCGAGGCGAGCCTTCCCGCGCCGCGCACGGCCATGGCGGTCACCACGGATCGCATCGTCGCACTGGGCACATCCACGGGCGGTACACAGGCCCTGGAGCTGGTGCTCACCGCGCTTCCTCGCGACTGCACAGGAATCGTCATCGTCCAGCACATGCCGGAGAAGTTCACAGCCGCCTTCGCCGAGCGGCTCAATCGCCTCGTACAGGTCGAGGTGCTGGAGGCCCGCGACGGCGAGCGCGTGCTCCCGGGCCGTGCGCTGATCGCCCCCGGCGGCCGGCACATGACGGTCCGCCGTGACGGCGCGCACTACCGGGTCAACGTCGCAGACGGGCCGCCCGTGAACCGGCACAAGCCGTCGGTGGACGTGCTGTTCCGCTCGGTCGCCGAGTGTGCCGGCGCGAACGCCCTCGGGATCATCATGACGGGCATGGGCGACGACGGGGCGCGCGGCCTGAAGATGATGCGCGACGCCGGCGCGCAGACCGTCGCCCAGGACGAAAGCACCTGCATCGTCTACGGAATGCCCGCCGTGGCGATGAGGCTCGGCGCGGCGCAGTCCGAAGCGTCGCTCCAGGCCATACCGGGAATCATCGAACGGTTCTCCGCGAGCCGTTGGGATGCCGCTGCGAGGAGTGCGCGATGACGTACGTGCTGGTGGCGATCCTCGCCGCCCTGGCGGCAGGTGCCACGGGGTACGCACTGGGGTCCGTCGGGAATGGCCGACGGCGGAGCGGCGGGCGGGTCGGGCCGAACGGGGATGACGGGTCCGGCTTGATGGAGTACGTGGAAACCGTCGGACAGTTCGGTCGCTTCGTGGCACCGGTCTGGTCGGCGCACGTGGAGTCCTCACGGCTGCAGATGGAGCAGGCGGTCAGCGAACTCGTGACCACATTCGGCGGGATCGTGCAGTTGCTGGACGTCGCACTGTCGTCGTCTCGGGTCGCCGTCTCCGACTCCAACTCCGACTTGTTCCGCACCAGCCGTGAGCGGTTGGGCGAGGTCGTCGGCGCGCTGGACAGTGCGCTGGAGTCGAAGCGGCGGAATCTGGACGGTCTGCGCGTTCTGCTGAACCTCAACGACGAGATGAAGAAGATGACCACCGAGGTCACCAGGATCGCGGGCCAGACGCATTTGCTCGCGCTCAACGCCGCGATCGAGGCCGAGCGGGTCGGGGCCGCGGGAAGTGCCTTCGGTGTCGTCGCGCTCGAAGTGCGCCAGCTGGCCGACCTGTCCGGCACAACGGGACAGCGGATCGGTCAGATGGCGGAGGAGGTCAGTCAGGCCATCACCGCCACCTTCTCGCTCGCGGAGACGGATGCGCGCCGCGAGGAGTCGATGGTCGCCGACGCCAACCAGCGGGTGCAGTCGGTGCTCGATGACCTGCACGGCCTGGTCAGCACCCTGCAGTCGGCCTCGGATGACCTCGGTCACACCGCTGGGGACATCAAGGATCAGATCGCCGCATCTCTGGTCCAGTTCCAGTTCCAGGACCGCATCGGCCAAACGCTGGAGCACCTGCGTGGCAACATCGACCAGTTCTGCGAGCAGCTGGAAGGCTGTCTGCAGACGGGTCCGCAGGCGATGGGCCCGCAGGAGATCGGCCCGCTGGACTGGTCGGGGCTGCTGGAGTCGCTCAAGAGCACCTACACGATGGTCGAAGAGCATCAGGTCCACGATTCGGGCGCGCCGGTCGTCGCCCGCGAGTCCGAGATCACCTTCTTCTAGGAGCCATCCAGAATGGGCAAGACCATCCTCATCGTGGACGACTCCGCCTCGGTGCGGCAGGTCGTCGGGATCGCCCTGCGCGGTGCGGGGTACGACGTGATCGAAGGAGTGGACGGTGCGGACGCTCTGACCAAGCTCAACGGCCAGAAGATCCACCTCATCATCTCCGACGTCAACATGCCGAGGATGGACGGGATCACCTTCGTCAAGGAGGCAAAGAAGCTTCCGGCGTACAAGTTCACGCCGATCATCATGCTGACCACCGAGTCGGAGGAGAAGAAGAAGCTCGAGGGGCAGGCCGCCGGTGCCAAGGCCTGGGTGGTCAAGCCGTTCCAGCCGGACCAGATGCTGGCCGCCGTCTCGAAGCTGATCTTGCCGTGACGGAGGGGCGGAGGCCGCCGCGACGGTCGCGATCCAGCGCTGCGGATCGCCAGCGCGCCGCGGGCGTGCGGCAGGTGGTGACGATCGAGGGGGAGCTGACGATTCAGACGGCCGCCGAACGCAAGGCTGCCTTGCTGTCGCTCCTGGAGTCCGCGGACGAGGTCGAGGTCCGGTTGTCGGAGATCACCGAACTCGATACCGCCGGGCTCCAAGTGCTGCTGCTGTTGAAGCGCGAAGCCGCGCAGCTGGGCAAGACGGTGCACCTGACCTCGCCCAGCCAGGCCGTGAGCGACGTCCTCGAGATCGCGCACTTGTCTTCTGACCTGGAGCCGGCGCGATGAGCCACGAGGAGGAGATGCGGGCGGCTCTGGCGACGTTCGTGGTAGAGGCCCGCGAGCTGCTCGTGGACATGGAATCGGCGTTGCTCGGTATGGAGGCCGACGACTCGCCGGAGCTCGTGAACGCTGTCTTCCGGGCCGCGCACACCCTGAAGGGCTCGTCCGGTCTGTTCGGCCTGAACCACGTCGTGCGTTTCACCCATGTCGTGGAGAGTGTCCTGGATCGCTTACGCAGCAACGAGATCCCGGTGACGTCCGAGCTGATCGGGGTGCTGCTGCCGTGCCGGGATCATCTGGTGGGACTCGTGGATGCGATCGCGGATGGCGTCCTGGACGAGATGCCGCTGCAGGCGAACCACGCAGATGGATTGCTCGCCCGGCTCCAGCCCTTCCTGGAGGATGCCGGCGGGGGATCGGGCCACGAGCCTCGTGAGGGCTCGGATGCCGAGCGGCCGGACCAGGCCGCCGGTGGACGACGTAACCTGCACCTCAGCTTGCGTTTCGGCCCTGACTGCCTGCGCAACGGCATGGATCCGCTGTCGTTCATCCGCTACCTGTCGACCCTGGGCGAGGTGGTGCACCTGACGACGCTGGCCGACCTGATGCCGGACGCGGCGCAGATGGACCCCGAGTCCTCCTACCTCGACTTCGAGGTGACGCTTCGCAGCGATGCGCCCCTGGAGGCCATCGAGGGCGTCTTCGATTTCGTGCGTGAGGAGAGCGCCATCCGCGTCCTGGAGGCGGACCGCCCTATCGAGGAGTACGTCGCCCTGGTCCAGTCATCCGGTCTGCTGGGCGAGGTCGTGGCCGGGATTCTCGTGGCGACCGGTGCCGTGCCCGGCGACGCGCTCGATCGTGCGCTGTACGGCGAGGGCAAGCAGCCGGCGGCGGCGAGTTCGGCCACCGCCGTGGACCTGGTTCCGCGTCCCCGCTCGGAGGCCGCGGCGTCCGCCGGACCGAGCCGAGCGGCCGAGGCGAAGGCCCGCGAGCCACGCAGCATCCGCATCGACGCCTCGCGGCTCGACCGGCTCATCGACGTCGTCGGCGAGCTCGTGATCGCCGGAGCGAGCGCGACGCTGCAGGCGTCGCACAGCCGTGACGAGGCGACGTCGGTCGCGCTTGAGGAGCTCATGCGGCTCGTCGAGGAGGTGCGCGACAGCGCGCTTCAGCTGCGGATGGTGCCGATCGGCTCGACCTTCAGCCGGTTCCAGCGTGTCGTGCGCGACGTCGGGGACGCCCTCGGGAAGGACGTCGCGCTGGTCATCTCCGGTGGCGAGACCGAGGTGGACAAGGCGCTCGTCGAGCAGATCGGCGATCCGCTGACGCACCTGGTCCGCAACTCGATGGATCACGGAATCGAGCCGGCCGAGGTTCGGGTGGCCCGGGGCAAGCCGGCGCGTGGAACGTTGCGCCTGAATGCCTACCACGACTCAGGCAGCATCGTGATCGAGGTCTCGGACGACGGCGGCGGCATCGATCCCGGGCGGGTGCTGGCCAAGGCGATCTCCCGCGGCCTGGTCGAGCCCGGGGCAAACCTCGGCGAGCAGGAGATCTACGACCTCATCTTCGCGCCCGGCTTCTCCACCGCCGAGGCCGTCTCGGACCTGTCGGGTCGCGGCGTCGGCATGGATGTCGTGAAGCGCAACGTCGTCGCGCTGCGCGGGACGATCGACGTCGACAGCAGGCCAGGCGAGGGCTGCACGATGCGCATCCGCCTGCCGCTGACGCTGGCCATCATCGACGGCTTCCTGGTCGGCGTCGGCGATGCGTCGTTCGTCGTCCCGCTCGAGCGGGTCATCGAATGTGTCGAGCTTCCGGCGTCATCGGCAACCCGCGACTGCATGGACCTGCGCGGGGAGGTGCTGCCCTTCATCCGGCTGCGGTCGTTGTTCGCCATCTCGGGCGAGCGCTCGCGCCGGGAGAACGTCGTCGTGGTCGAGTACGCCGGCACGAAGATCGGACTTGTGGTGGACACCCTGATGGGGGAGTTCCAGACCGTGATCAAGCCCCTGGGTGCCTTGTTCGGTCACGTGCAGGGGATCGGTGGCTCCACGATCCTCGGGAACGGGGATGTCGCCCTGATCATCGACGTCCCGATGCTGGTGCGGCACTACGGCGACCGGTACCGCGCCGGCCACCTGGCCACGCCTGAGTAAGGCGCAACCCTTCCAACGGGCCGCTCGCTTCGATAACGGGTCGCTCGCTACCGGCGGCGCCGGGGCGGCCCCAGCATGTTGAGCGGGCAGTTTTGCCGCGACACGCCCGGCGTGTCGTGCCCAAACTGCCCGCTCAACGGGACGTGCCCGGCTGAAGGGGTACGCGCGGACGCCCACCCCGGGTGGAATCCCTCCAGCCCGTAACAAGTCCGTAACGCGTGGTACGCCCGGCCTTGTGTCCGCCGGCACAGCGGTCTACGCTGCCGACAGCGCTGTCTGACAGCGCTGTCATAGATGTTGGCCGGCTTCTTCCCGCCGAAGTGACCGCTTAAGGCGGTCACTTCGGCGGGAAGAAGGGCCTGAGAGCGCGAGCCAGCGGACAAGGGAGTGCGGGTGCTCGTTGTCGGTGTGAACCTCGCGATGGACCGGACCCTCCGGTTGCCGTCGCTGGTGCCCGGCCACGTGCAGCGTCCGCGCAGTGCCGACGTCACCGCAGGCGGCAAGGCGGTCAACGTCTGTCGCGCCTGCCAGGCGCACGGCGTCCTCCCGCGGCTGGTGGCCAACCTGCCCGGACAGCTCGGCCGGTATGTCGGGGACCTGCTCGATCGCGAGGGGCACGACGTCCGCCGCGTGGTCACGGCCGGAGAGGCCCGTTCCGCGATCGTGATCATCGAGGATGACGCTCGCATCACCGTGCTCAACGAGCCGGGTCCCGTGCTGACCTACGACCACCGCCTCGCCGTGATGCGTGCCGTCGGCGAGGAGGCGCGCGGCCAGCGGGTCGTCGTGATGTCCGGCAGCCTGCCCCCCGGCGCCACGGACGGCCTGTACGCCGATCTCGTCGACGCCGCGCACCGGTGCGGATCCACTGTCGTCCTGGACGCCGCTCGCCGGCCGCTGCGGGACGCCCTGGCGGCCGGACCCGACGTCGTCACCCCCAACCTCGCCGAGGCTCTCGGCGTGCTGAGCGGATCCGGGACCGCAGAGGGGGAGAGCGTCGAGCCGGAAGGCGCCGACGTTCCCGATCAGGCCGTCGGTGCAGCGCTCGCTCTGCGCTCGGCCGGTGCCAAGGCGGCGCTGGTGACGGCCGGTCGCTACGGCGTCGGCGGCGCGGATGCCGAGGGCACCTTCTGGGTGTCCGCGCCGCGGGTGCACGAGGTCAACCCCATCGGTGCGGGTGACGCCTTCGCCGCAGGCCTCGCCGTCGGACTGGAGCGCGGTGCGGATCTCCGCACGTCCGCTCTGCAGGCGGTCGCCACGGCCGCGGCGTCAGTGTCGACGGAGCTTGCCGGCCATGTCGACCAAGACCTGCTACGGACACTGCTGCCCACGCTCGGCTGGGAGCCGCGATGAGCCGCCCCACCCTGGCGGATGTCGCGGCCCGCGCGGGGGTCAGCCTGAAGACCGCGTCGCGCGCGCTGAACGGCGAGTACGGCGTCGCCACGGGAACCTCCGAGCGGGTCCACGAGGCGGCGCGATCACTCGGCTTCCGTCCGAACCACCTTGCCCGCTCACTGGCGTCCTCGCGCACCAGCTCTGCGGTCGGCCTGGTGATCTCCGACGTCTCCGACCCCTTCATCGCCGCAGCGGCCGGCGCCGTCGAGGCGGTGCTCGGCCCGCGGGACCTGCAGCTGGTCTCCGCGAGCCACGGGGACGACGCCGAGCGGCAGCGCCGCCTCGTCCGGGCGCTCGTGGAGCGCCGGATGGACGCCCTGGTGCTGATCCCGGCGCCGGGAGATGCGTCGTACCTCAAACGGGAGATCGACCATGGGCTCGTCGTGGTGTCGCTGGACCGGCCCCTGGAGGGGGTGGACGTCGACACCGTGACGATCGACAACGAGGCGGGGGCGCGAGCGGCCACGAGCGAGTTCTTGGCAGCGGGGCATCGTCGGATTGCCGCTCTCGGGAACGACGCCAGGTTGTGGACCATGCAACAGCGGCACAGCGGCTACGTGCGCGCGCTGGCGGAGGCCGGGGTGGCGGAGGATCCCGACCTGGTGGCTCTGGATTGTCACGGGATCGCGGCCGCTCAGGAGGCCGTGAGCGCCATGCTGCGGCTGGCCGACCCGCCGACTGCGATTCTCGCCGGCCAGAACGTCGCGGGTCGCGGGGCGATTCGCGCCATGCTGGCAACCGGCCGGGTGGTGGAGCTCGCCGTGTTCGACGAGGTGTCCGACCCGGACCTGCTCGTGATCAAGCCGCGAATGGTGGTCGAGTCCGACCCCGTCCGGCTCGGCACCGTCGCCGCGCAGATGACCGTCGAACGGCTCGACGGACGGGCCGATCCGGTCCGCCGAGTGGTCCTTCCGCCGCTCTTCTGGCGCCCGGATGGGTACGTCGCCGCACCGGAGCCCGTGGTGGCCGGAGCGCCCGAGACCACGGCGGACGGAGCACCCGCATGAGCCGGGCGCTGCTGCTCGGCCTCGACGTCGGGACGACTCGGATGAAGGCCGTAGTCGTCGACGAGACCGGCGCCGAGATCGCCTCCGCCGACCGACCCACGCCCTGGGAGCACAGCGACGGTGGGGCGGAGTTGGAGGCAGGCGAGGTGGCCCACCTCGTGCGCGAGGTGACCGGTGATGCCGCCGCGCACGCTCTCGCGATCACCGGCGAACGGCCGGTCGCCCTCGGCGTGACAGGCATGGGCGAGGCCGGCGTTCTCACGGGGCCGGACGACCAGCCGCTGGCGCCGGTGCGTGCCTGGCACGACCGTCGGGCCGACGTCGACCTGGTGCGTGCCGAGCTCGGCGAGCGGGCCTTCCACCAGGCCGTCGGCATGCACCTGGACGCCCAGCCGTCGCTGCCGAAGCTGGTCCGGCTGCGTCGCGACTACCCCGCGACGGCGGGCGCCACCCGCTTCTACTCGATCCCCGAGTGGGCCGTCCGCAGCCTCGGCGGCCGCCCGGTGAGCGAGCTGTCGCTCGCCAGCCGAACGGGCCTGCTCGACGTCGTCAGCGCCACTCCCTGGGACGGCGCCCGGCACCTGCTGGGGGTCGACCTGCTGAATGAACTCGTGCACGCAGGCTCCGAGGCCGGCCGGGCCGGCGCTGACGCCCCGCCCGAGCTGCGCGGCGCGACCCTCACGGTGGCCGGCCACGACCACCAGGCCGCCGCGCTCACGGCCGGGGGCGCCCTCGACGGCACGCTGTTCGACTCGCTCGGCACCGCGGAGGCGCTGCTGCGCTTCACCGCCGGCCCGATCGACCGCACGGTCGTGGGGGAACTCGCGGCGGCCCACCTGACCGCGGGACGAACCGTCATCCCCGGCCAGTGGTGCATCAATCTCGGTCTCAGCAGCGGATTCGTCCTCGAGCGGGTGGCCGGTGCGCTCGGCTCGACCGGCCGCAGCGCACGCGCCGAGCTGGGCCGGCTCGCGGCCGACCGCCTGGAGAGCGGGCGCGAGCCGGCCGGTGCCGTCGAGGTCACGATCGACGGTGAGCAGGTCCGGATTCACGTACTCGCCGACGGCGCTGACCCGGCGGCGGTCTGGGCGGCCGCCGTCCTGGCCGTCGCCGAATCCAGCCGCGATGGGCTGAAGCGGATCGCCGATCTCGTCGGTCCGCACCGGCGCGTCGTCGCCGCCGGAGGATGGCTCGCCAATCCCGCGGTCCGCGCCGTCAAGCAACGCCAGTTTCCCGGCCTCGTCATGAGCGATGCGCTCGAGGCCGGAGCCACCGGCGCGGCCTACCTCGCCGGTGTGGCCCACGGCCTGCTGCCCCGACCTGCTCCCGGGGCGAGCGGGCCGTGGGTCCGCAGACAGGACGCCAGTACTCAGCAATCAACGCTCAGAGAGGTACCACGATGACATCCACCGGACTCGCCGCCCTCGCCGACGACGAAGGCCGCTTCGCCGTCCTGGCCATGGACCAGCGGGCCACCCTGAGGCGCATGCTGGACGGCGCGGGCCGGCCGTCAAGCCTGGCGGATCTGAAGTCCTTCAAGGTCGACGTCGTGTCGGCGCTGGCGCCGCTGAGCAGCGGCGTGCTGCTGGACCCGGAGTTCGGCGTGCCGGCCGTCCGGGAAGCACATGCGCTGCCGCCCGGGGTCGGGCTGCTCATCGCCGCCGAGCCGGTCGACAAGCTCTCGTGGAACGGCGAGCAGCGCACCAGCGCGGACCCGGAGCGCGACGCCGCCTGGGTCAAGGCCAACGGCGGCGACGCCCTGAAGTTCCTCGTGTACTGGAACCCGGATCGGCCGGCGGTGCCGGGCGAGCCGGACCTGGCGACGGAGGCGTTCGACGTAGTGCGTCGCGTCGTCGAGGACTGCCGGGCGACCGGCGTCCCCTCGGTCGTCGAACCGCTGGTGTCGTTCGAGCCCGGCGTTCAGCCGACGGAGGAGGAGAAATACGAGGCCGTCATTCGGTCCGCCGCCCGGCTGGCCACCCTGGAGCCGAGCCTGCTCAAGCTGGAGTGGCCCGGAAGCGCGGCGGGCTGCCGCCGCATCAGCGACGCTCTGGGCAGCGTGCCGTGGGCGTTGCTGTCGGCCGGCGTCGGCTACGAGCAGTTCGTCGACCGCTGCCGGATCGCGCTCGACAGCGGCGCGAGCGGCATCATCGCCGGCCGCGCCATCTGGAAGGAGGCCGTCGATCTCGTCGGTGAGCAGCGGCGGGCCTTCCTGCAGGAGGTGTCGGTGCCTCGGCTGGCCGGGCTCGTCCATGTCCTGGAGCAGCACGGCCGTTCCTGGCAGGAGGTGACGGCGTCGTGAGCGAAGTCGTGGCCGAAGCCACGAGCGGGCGGGCGGACGACGCAGTTCCCGCCGTCGCGGCGGACGGCGTGGTGAAGAACTACGGCCAGGTCCGCGCGCTGCGCGGAGTGTCGTTCGAGGCCTACCCCGGTGAGGTCACCGGCCTGGTGGGTGACAACGGTGCCGGGAAGTCGACGCTCGTGAAGTGCCTGTCCGGCGTGATCCAGCCCGACGGCGGCACGATCAGCGTGGACGGCCGACCGGTCGCCCTGCCGAACCCGGTGGTGGCCAGTCACCTGGGAATCGAGACCGTGTACCAGGACCTCGCCCTGGCGCCGGATCTCGACGCCGCCTCCAACGTCTTTCTCGGCCGCGAGATCCGCCGGCTGCGGCTGCTCAACGATCAGGCGGAGATGCGGCGGCGGACGGCGAAGAGCTTCGCCGAGCTCGGCGTCGGGCTGGTGCAGGATCTGCGCGTCCCCGTGGCGTCCTTCTCCGGTGGGCAACGGCAGTCCGTCGCGATCGCCCGCGCTGCGATGTGGGCCAAGCACGTGATCCTGCTGGACGAGCCGACCGCGGCGCTGGGCGTCATCCAGACCACGAAGGTGCTGGAGCTGATCCGGACTGTGCGCGACCGCGGCCTGGCCGTGGTGTTCATCTCGCACAACATCCCTCAGGTGCTAGAGGTCTGCGACCGCGTCGAGGTGATGCGGCTCGGCGCGCGGGTCGCCCGGTTCAGGGCCGACGAGGCCGATGCCGATCGCGTGATCGCGGCGATCTCCGGCGCCTACACCAACGAAGGCGTTCCCCCGAACGGGACAGTGTCATGAGCGGAGCTGCGTCATGAGTCAGGTAGACCAGAGGCTCCAGGCAGAGGCTGCGGCCGACACCGCCGTGGCCGAGGAGGCCCGCCCATCGCTGGCCAGGCGGCTCGCCGCCACGCCCGTGATCGTGACATTCCTGTTCCTCGTCGTCGTGATGGTCGCGTTCTCGGTGGCCGCGCCCGGCACATTCGCCACCACGTCGAACATCCGCCAGCTGGCGCAGAACGTCGCCATCCTGACCGTGGTGAGCGTCGGGACCACGTTCATCATCGCCACCGCCGGCATCGACCTGTCCATCCCGTCGGGGATCGTGCTCGGCGAGGTGTTCGCCGTGAAGGCGCTGAGCTTCATCCACGTCGGATCGGGCACGGCGGTCGATGCGAACTCCGACCAGACGAAGCTCAGCTACATGCTGGTCGCGCTCGTCGGCTCGCTGGTGGCCGGACTGGCGATCGGTCTGATCAACGGATTCACCGTCGGCTACATGCGGATCCCCCCGATGCTCGCGACGCTGGGCACGCTCGGTGCCGGGCTCGGGGTGGCCCTGCTGATGCAGAACGGCGTCAACATCGCCACGTATGCGCTGAATCCGGTGGCCACCGGCCACGTCATCCCGTTCGCCTCCGGGTTCTCGAACCTGGTGCTGATCGCCCTGGTCGTGGTCATCGTCGGGTTCGTCGGGTTGCACTACACCGTCTTCGGCCGGCACACCCTCGCCATCGGCAGCAACGAGGAGGCGGCCCGTCGGGTCGGCATCAAGGTCGAACGGCACCTGCTGAAGGTTTACGTCGTCGGCGGGCTGGCCAGCGGGTTCGCCGGATACCTGTCGGTGGCCTACTTCTCCACGACGTCGGTCGCGGGGCACTCCACCGACAACCTGCAGGCGATCACGGCCGTCGCGCTCGGCGGGACGAGCCTCTTCGGCGGCATCGCGAACGTCCTCGGAACCCTGATCGGCGTGTGGATCCCGGCCGTATTGCAGAACGGCTTCGTGATCCTCGGCGTCCAGCCCTACTGGCAGATGGTCGCGGTCGGCTTCGTCCTGGTGTTCGCCGTCTGGCTGGACCAGTTCCGCCGCCGCACCCGCAGCCGCAGCTAGTGCCCGAGCACTAGCCCTCGAGCGTCCGGCGCGCCACGGCCGGAACGGCAAGTCAGAACCCTTCTCAAGGAGGAGAACCCGTGAAGACCAAACGGCTCATCGGCGTGTCGGCCGTGTCCATCGTCGCGCTGGCGCTGGCCGCCTGCGGTGGCGACAGCGACTCCGGAGGCAGTGGGGGCGGCGGCGGGGGCGCCAAGAAGATCACCCTGATGGTGGGTGTGAAGGGCGACCCGTTCTACGTGTCGATGCAGTGCGGGGCCCAGGCCGCGGCCGACGCGGCGGGCGCCAAGTTGACCGTGCAGGGGCCCGACAAGTTCGACGCGACGCTGCAGAACCCGCTGCTGGACGCCGTCGCGGCCGCAAAGCCCGACGCGCTGCTGGTGGCGCCGAACGACGTCAAGGCGTCCGCGCCGCCGCTGAAGCGGATCCAGGACGCCGGGACCAAGGTGGTCCTCGTCGACACGATCGTCGACGACACGGCGATCGGCGTCTCCCGGATCGCCACGGACAACAACCTCGGCGGCCAGAAGGCGGCCGAGGCGCTGTCCCAGCTGGGCGTCAAGGGCAAGGTGCTGGTCATCTCCACCGATCCCGGTGTGTCGAGCGTCGACGCCCGGGTGGCCGGCTTCAAGTCCAAGGCGGCCGGGCTCGGCATGACGCTGGTCAGCGACACTCAGTACTCCCACAACCAACCGGCCACCGCGGCCCAGGTCATCTCCGCCGTCCTGGCCAAGAACCCCGACCTCGCCGGCGTCTTCGCCACCAACCTGTTCACCGCCCAGGGCGTGGCCACCGGGGTGAAGCAGGCCGGCAAGTCCGGCCAGGTCAAGGTCGTCGGGTTCGACGCCGGGCCGGACCAGATCAAGCAACTGGAGGCCGGTGACGTCCAGGCCCTCGTCGCCCAGAAGCCGTACGACATCGGCCAGCAGGGCGTCCAGCAGGCCCTGGCGGCGCTCGGCGGCCAGTCCGTGACGGCCAAGATCGACACCGAGTCGCTCATCGTCACGAAGGACAACATGAACCAGCCCGACGTGTCGAAGTACATCTACAAGGCGAACTGCTGACCGGTAGCGCGCACTGGGACGGTGCCGGCACCCGCGCGATCATGGGTGCCGGCACCGGCCTGCGACAAGCAATCCGGAGCCGATCAAGCAATCCGGAGCCGATCAAGCAATCCGGAGCCGATCAAGCAAACCGGGGCCGATCAAGCAAACCACGGACAGTGCGGATCCCGGATCCGGGTATTTCTCCCGGTCCGCTTCGGCGGAACAGCGGGAAAGGTGGATGTCATGTCCGCCTTCGCCTCGGACCTCCCGTCACCGGAGGCCGGATGGTTCGCCGCAGGCGAGGGGATCGCCCGGAAGCGGCTGACCAGGCCGACCGCAGGGGCAGGTACGTACACCGTGGAGAGCCGCCGGTTCGTCCGGCGGGCAGTGCGTCATATCGCCCGTGCCGGCGTCCGGCAGTTCCTGGTCGTCGGGGCCGGGACGGTGACGAGCCCCGCGACACACCTGGTCGCTCATCAGGTGGACCCCGGTGCGCGGGTGGTCTACGTCGACGGCAACCGCCTCGTACTCGCCCTGGCGCGCACACTCAACAGTGGTGGCATCGACGGCACGGTCGGGTATGCCCTCGCCGACATCCGCAAACCGGACGAATTGCTGGCGACGCCGCAGGTGCAGGTGCTGGACTTCACCGATCCCGTGGCCTTGTTGCTGGTCGGCGTCCTGCATCACCTCACCGACGAGGAGGAGCCGTACGTCCGCGTCGAACGACTGGTGCGGGACCTCGCGCCCGGAAGTTACCTGGCCATCTCGCACCTCACGCATGACGGACCGGCTCGTGCGCTGGACGTCGCGCTGCGTCTCTACCGGCGTTCGGGCGTCCCGGTCCAGCCGCGCAGCCGAGCCGACGTCACCCGGTTCTTTACCGGCTTCGATTTGGTGGAGCCCGGGATCGAGCTGGTATCCAGATGGCGGCCGTGGCGGGACGAAGGCCTCGAACTGGCCGGCTTCGCACACGTTCCCTGCCTGGGCGGGCTGGGCCGCCTGCCGTAACGCAACTGGTTCGTGCGGCCGAAGTGACCCGCCTGAGGGTCACTTCGGCTGCACGAATCCGCTTCCTTCCAGCAGTGCGTCGATCTCCTCCGCCGGGACCGCGCGATGCCACAGCCAGCCCTGCCCGACCGGGCAGCCGAGGTCCAGCAGAATTCGGCGCTGTGCCGGCGTCTCCACGCCTTCGGCGATGACGCCGAGGCCCAGGGTCTGACCAAGCGCGACGACACTGGTCGTGATCGCTGTGTCGGTCCGGTCGCTCCCCAGCCCCGCGACGAAGCTGCGGTCTACCTTGAGCGTGCTGACCGGCAGGTGCCGCAGATAGGTGAACCCGGCGTATCCGGTTCCGAAGTCGTCGACCGCGAGCCGGATTCCGAGCCGCGACAAGGCCCTCAGTTCCAGCGCGATCGAGCCGGCGACGTCGATGACCTGCCGTTCGGTGATCTCCAGATGAAGCCGGTCCGGCGGCAGCCCGGTGTCGCGCAGGACGTCGCGGACCCGGCCGATGAGCTCGTTGCGGCCCAGCTGCCGCGAGGAGATGTTGACCGCGACTGCCGGAGCGCGGTCGCCGAATCGCTCGAGCCAGCCCGCGGCCACCCGGCACGCCTCGTCCAGCACCCATGCCCCGATGGGCACGATCAGCTGACTCTCCTCCGCAACGTCCAGGAACTCCTGCGGCAGCAGCAGGCCGCGGACCGGGTGACGCCAGCGCAGCAGCGCCTCCACACCGACCATCCGCCCGCTACGCAGGTCCACCGTCGGCTGGTAGTGCAATACCAGCTCGCCACGGGTCCGCACGGACGGCAGAGCCCGGCGTAGGCCGGACTCCACGTCGACGCGGCGGGCGGCCGCCGCCTGCAACTCCTCGTCCGCCAGCTCCCAGCGCCCTTTGCCCAGCTGCTTGGCCCGATACATGGCGGCGTCGGCATCCCGCAGCAACTCGTCGGCCGTGGCGCCGGGACCGCCCACAGCCACACCGATACTCGCGGACACGCTCACCACGTGGCCGCGCACGATCATCTCCTCCTCCAGCACGCCGAGGAGACGGTCGGCGACCGGGTGGATCTCCTCCGGATCGGTAAGGTCCTCGCAGACCAGGACGAACTCGTCACCGCCCAGCCGGGCGGCGGTGTCGCTTTCCCGCAGCGCGCCGCTCAGCCGCCGACCCACCTGCAGGAGCAGGTCATCCCCGGCGCTGTGGCCGAGCGAGTCGTTGATCGCCTTGAAGTTGTCCAGGTCCAGGAACAGCACGCCGACACTGCCGCCGATCCGGTGGGAGCGGGCCAGCGCGCGCGTGAGGTGGTCGTGCAGCAGGTGGCGATTGGGCAGTCCGGTGAGCGCATCGTGCAGCGCCTGATGGGAAAGCTTGGCTTCCGCCTCTTTCCTGGCGGTGATGTCCTCGATCTGGCTGACGGCGTACGCGGGCCGTCCGTCCCGATCACCGACGACGGCGGTGGAGACCAGCGCCCACACGTCGTGCCCATCCGCGTGACGGAATCGGCGCTCCCCACGCCAGGACGTGACCCAGCCCGACGCCATCCCTTCGTCCAGGGCTGCGACGGCATCCACATCGTCGTGGTGCGTGATCCGCTCGAAGGTCATCTCCAGGAGCGCCGCCTCGTCGTACCCCAGGAGATCGCACAACGCGGCGTTCACCCGCGCGATTCGCCCGCGAATGGCCGGCTCCAGGCTCGTGAGGGCCATGCTGACCAGGGCGCCGTCGAAGGAGAGCCGGAACACGTCATCCGACACGCGCAGGGCCGCCCGCGGCTCGACCGGCGGCGTGGTGTCCAGGAGCGACACCTGGATCGCCAGGCGACCCATGAGCGTCATGCCTACCGCCTGAATGGCGAACGCGCGGCCCGGCTCGCACGGATCCGTGACCCCCTGGACGCCGGTGACGCGGAAGTCGTGCAGGCTTTCGCCGCGCATCACACCGCGCAGGCGCTCGGTGAGTTCCGGTCGCGCGGCCATCGGCATGACGTCGAGGAATCTGAGCCCGAGGAGATCGCCCGCGGCAGTGGCTCCGAGCAACTTGGCCGCGGCACCGTTGACATAGCCGATTGTGAGGTGGGCCGGCTCGGCATCCGCTGCTCGCAGCACGACGACGCCGATCGTGGTTGCCTCGATCAGCTGACGGAAGGCTGCATCGCCGTCTGGGGGCCACGGCTCACCCGGCGGGTGCGGTTCAGGGCCGTGGATGCCGATCTTCTCCTCCCCGGATGCCCGGGCGTCCCCCCACCCCAGACCGCTGGTCAGCGCGCCGCTGAACCGGATTGTGTGTGGTCATTCGAGTACGGACGGAAACCGCCGTCAAGCAAGGATGGCATCCTTTCCGTGTGAGCCCGGCGACCGTGGGTACACGTGTTGGCCCCCTACCGGCCGACGTGACGACCTTCGTGGGTCGCCGCCGGGAGATCGCTGAAGTGAAGCGGTCTCTGGCCACGGGCCGACTGGTCACCCTCACCGGACCCGGTGGCGTGGGGAAGACCAGGCTCGCACTGCGGGTCGCCGGCGACCGGAGCCGGGCCTTCTCCGGTGGCACGGCCTTCGTCCAACTGGCCGACCTCCATGATCCGCGGCTGCTACCGCAGGCGGTGGCGCGGGCCTTCGGGCTGCGGGAACAGCCCGGCGAATCCGCGACGGCGGTCTTCATCGACCGGATGGGCTCTCAGCGGGCACTCCTGGTGCTGGATAACTGTGAGCATCTGCTGGCCGTCTGTGCAGAACTGACCGAGGATCTGCTCCGGGGCTGCCCCGATCTGCGGGTTCTCGCTACCAGCCGCATGCCGCTCAGCATTCCGGGGGAGGTCACGTTCGCGGTCCCACCGCTGGACCTGCCTGACCTGGAGCATCTGCCGGCGCCCGTGGAGCTTCAACAGTGCGAGGCCGTTTCGCTCTTCGTGGACCGTGCCGCGGCGGCGGTCCCGTCGTTCCGGCTGACCCGCGAAAACCACGAGGCGGTGGCGGGCATCTGCTGTCGCCTGGACGGCCTGCCCCTGGCCATCGAATTGGCCGCCGTCCGTCTGCGCGCTCTGTCGCCGGCGCAGATCGCGGAGCGGCTGTCGGACGAGGGCCGGCTGCTGACTCGCGGCCGGCGCACCGGCCCGCAACACCAACAGACGCTGCGCGCCTCCATCGACTGGAGTCACCGGCTGTGCAGCACCGCAGAACAGCGACTGTGGGCTCGCCTGGCGGTGTTCTCCGGGGGCTTCGAGTTGGACGCGGTCGAAGGGGTCTGTGCTGATGACGACCTGCCGGCGGATTCGGTGCTGGACCTCGTCTCCGACCTCATCGACAAGTCCATCCTGATCCGCGAGGAGTACCGGTTCGGGGTTCGCTACCGGATGCTGGAGAGTTTTCGTGCCTACGCCGCGGAGCGGCTCGATGAGTCGGGAGAGACGGCGACGCTGCGCCGTCGGCATCGGGACTGGTACGTGTGCCTGGGCCGCCTGGCCCACGAGGAATGGATCAGCCGTAGGCAGGAGTACTGGCTGGCCAGGATGCCGCACGAGCAGCCCAACGTACGGGCCGCCATCACACACAGTCTCGGCGTTCCCGGCGGGGCGGCGCAGGCGCTCCGGCTGTTGGTGGATCTGCCTCCGGCGTACCTGTGGGCGCGTGACCTGCTGGGTGAGACCCGGCGCACCCTGAAGCCGGTACTGGACCAGGTCACCGAGCCGAGCGCGCTGCGGGCGCACGGACTGGTTCTCGCGGCGCAGCTGGCGATCGCCCAGGGGGACCTGGAGTCGGCTGACGCGCCGCTGGCGGAGGGGTGGGAGCTGGGCCGGCGGTTCGCCGATCCCGCCGTGCTCGCGTTCGCCGGGTACGCCTCCGCGAACCTGACGATGTACCGCGGCGACGCGCTGGCCGCCATGCCGTTCTTCACCGAGGCGCTCACGGCGTGCGACCGGCTGCCGACGCTTAACCAGCGCCTCGACATCCTCCTTGCGATGGCGATCGCCGCCGGGCTGGCCGGCCAGGAGGAACGCGCCGTCGCGTGCCACGAGGAGATCGTGGCCATCACCGAGCCCTTGGGGGAGCGGTTCAACCGGTCCAACTCCCTGTGGGCGCTCGGGCTTGCGGCGTGGCGTCAGGACGACGTCGAGCGGTCCATCGCGCTGCAGGAGCGGGCACTGCGACTGAAATGGGAGATCGACGATCGGCTCGGTGCCGCCCTCTCGGCCGAGGCGCTGGCCGCCGCCACGGTCGCCGAGCAGCCCGAGCGGGCGGCGACACTCCTGGGCATCGCCGATGGGCTCTGGCGCGCGGGCGGCACGCCGCGCGAGTCGCATCGGCACCTCGCGGGGGATCGCGAGGTCTGCATTCGGAAGGCGCGGCAGGCACTGGGTGCCGCGAAGTACCGCGCTGCGTTGGTGTCCGGCCGGGTGCTGGATCCGGACGCCGCCCTCGCCTACGCCGTGGGGGACCTTCTCACGCCGCAGGCGGCGGGCCTCGCGAGTCAGCCCACGATGCCACACCCGCGAGCTGCCGCCGTGGGCAGCGCCGTGCCGTTCGGGAAGACGCCGGATGTGCTGACCAGGCGCGAGCGGGAGGTCGCCGAGCTGATCGGCCGGGGTTTGTCGAACAAGGAGATCGCGAACGATCTGGTCATCGCGCAGCGGACCGCCGAGGGGCACGTGGAGAACATCCTCGCGAAGCTCGGCTTCACATCCCGGGCACAGGTGGCCGCCTGGATCACCACGTGGCGCCACCAGCTCGGCTGAGTGATCAGCCGACCGGCGTCCCACGGATCGAGGCGTCGAGCAACTCCACGGTGTGCATCGCGGGCAACCGCTCACCGTGCTCGCTCATGGCCCGGCGGATCTGCATGAGGCATCCGGGATTGCCGGTGACCAGCAGATCGGCTCCTGTGGCGAGCACGTTGCGGGCCTTGAGCTCACCCAGCTCGGCCCCGGGCTCCGGGTTGAGCACGTTGTAGATGCCCGCCGATCCGCAACAGATGTCCCCGTCCGGGATCTCGGCGATCCGCAGGCCGGGGATGTCGCGCAGCAGCCGCCGGGGCTGATCCCGCACTCCTTGCGCGTGGGAGAGGTGGCATGCGTCGTGATAGGCGACGGTGCGATCGATCGGGTGCCGGGGGGCTCGCGGACCCAGCTGCGCGAGGAGTTCGGTGACGTCGCGCACCTTGGCAGCGAACACGGCTGCCCGCTCGGCCCACTGCGGTTCGTCGGCCAGCAGGTGACCGTAATCCTTGAGCGTCGAGCCGCAGCCGGCGGCGTTCGTGATGACGGCGTCCACCTCCGCCACCTCGACCGCCGCGATGAGGGCCCTGGCGTAGCGCTTCGCCTCTGCCGCCCGGCCGGTGTGCACGGACAGCGCGCCGCAGCAGCCCTGTCTCGGTGGCACGACGACGTCGCAGCCTTCGGCGGCGAGCACGCGCTGCGTGGCGTGGTTGACGCCGGGGAACATCACGCCCTGGACGCAGCCGGTCAGCAGCGCGACCCGGGCCCGACGGGCGCCTTCCGCTCGGGCCCCGCGCGGCGGCCGGGACTGCGCCGCCGGCGGCAGAGGTGGGGCGAGCGATGCCAGCACCGACAGCCGGGGGGCCGCGCGACGCAGTAACCTCGACCGGGTCGTCCGCTCGGCGAGGCCGGACCGTTGCGCGATCCGCAGCAGTGGAGCGAGCGAGCGCAGCCGGCGCGGTCGCGGAAACAGCCCGAACACCAGCCCGCGAACAGCGCGCTCCCGAAGCGGGCGGCGCACGGCGTCCTCCACCTGCGCCCGCGTCGTCTCGATCAGGGCGTCGTACCGGACGCCCGACGGGCACGTCGTCAGGCAGGCCATGCAGCCGAGGCATGCGTCGAAATGCCGCACCGTGCTCGCATCGAGCACGTCGCCCTCACCAAGCCCGCGCATGAGATGGATCCGACCCCGCGGGGAGTCCATCTCCTCGCCCCACAGCACGTACGTCGGGCAGCCGGTCAGGCAGAAACCGCAGTGCACGCAGTCGTCGAGCAGATCGGCATCGGGGCCGGGGATGTGGGTCTCGGTCACGCTCAGATCCCTCCGACGAAGCGCCCGGGAGCCAGCCGGTGATCGGGATCGAAGCGGTCCTTCACCGCCCGCATCAGGGGCAGTCCCCGGACGGGACCCCAGCGGTCCACGGCATCCTCCTCCGCTCCCGGGCGGGCGTCCGGCAGGTGCGTGACCACGGCGGTGCCGTCCAGCTGTTCCAGGTCACGCCGAAGCCGCTCGAGGGACGTCGAGATCGTCTTACCCGCGACGCCGGCGCCGATCTCCAAGACGCCGACGGCGGCCCGTCCGCGGACCCTCAGCCGCTCGGCATCGGCACACGACGCGCTCACCGCGGCGAGTGCCCCCTCCAGGGCGGCCGGCTGGTACGCGATGCGCAGGCCGACATCGTCGCTGGTCCAGGGGTGCCGTCCCCACCAGGCGGGCAGTACGGCGGTGCCGTCATCCCCGGCGAGGTAGTCGCCGTCCAGCAGCAGCTGCGCGGCGCGAGCCTGATGCTCCACCGCCGCCGGCAGGCCCTCGAACAGCACCACGAGGGTCCCGCGGCCATCGCCGCCGTCGAGGTCGACCTCGACGGCGGACGGCTCGAGATGCGTCGCCAGCAACGCCCGCAACGCCGCGCCCGCAGCTGCTGGTCGATCGATGGCGACAGCGACAGCTGCGCCTGCCGCGGGCCGGGGGTGCAACCGAAAGGTGACCTCAGTGATCACGGCGAGCGTCCCGAAAGATCCGGTCAGCAGCTTGCACAGGTCGTAGCCGGCGACGTTCTTCACCACCTTGCCCCCGGCGTGGGCGCCGGTGCCGTCGGCGAGGACGAACGCGGCGCCGATGAGCAGGTCCCGTACGGTGCCGTAGCGATGGCGGCGGGGGCCGCTGGAGTTGGCAGCCACCAGGCCGCCGAGCGTGGCGTCGCGCTCAGGCGGGTCCAGCGCCAGCCACTGACCAGAGCCGCCCAGCAACTCCTGCAGGGTTTCGACCCGCACCCCGGCCTGTGCCCGCACGACCAGGTCACCCGGGTCGTACTCCACGATCCGGTCCAGGGACCCGGTCTCGATCAGCAGGTCGAGCGAACGCGGCGGCGGGCCGAGGCCGGTCTTCGTGCCGCCACCGCGGACGGCGACCGCGGCACCCGACGGCGCGGACGCGCGGAGCACGTCGGCGACTTCGGCGGCCGAGGACGGGACGGCGACCACGGCGGGATCCCGTCCGGCGAATCGGTCGCCGGGATTGCCGGCCCGGCTCGCCGGGCACCCGGCGGCTACCGCTTCCAGCAAGGACGTCGTCGTCACCGCCATCAGAACAGCTCCGCGACGCCGGATTCGACCAGTGGGTGGACGCCGCGCCGCGGGCCTGGGGCCTCACCGCACAACCGCGGGGTCGGGAACACCTTGCCCGGGTTGCACAGGCGCTCGGGATCGAAGACATCACGCAGCCGCTGCATGGTGTCGAGGTCGTCGGCGCTGAACATCTTCGGCATCGAGTCCTTCTTGTCCAGTCCGACGCCGTGCTCCCCCGTGATCGACCCGCCCTGCTCCACGCACAGTTCCACGATGGCGGTGGCGAGTCGTTCCGCGCGTTCTGCCTCGCCCAGCACGCCGCCGTCGTACAGCACGAGCGGGTGCAGGTTGCCGTCACCGGCGTGGAAGACGTTCGCGACGCGCAGTCCCGCCTCGGCGGCCAGCTCGGCGATGCGGGTGAGCGTGGCCGGCAGCGCGGTCCGCGGCACGACCCCGTCCTGCACGTAGTAGTCCGCGCTGATCCGGCCCACGGCGGCGAAGGCGGACTTGCGGCCCTTCCAGATCGCCGCCCGTTCCAGCGCATCCGCCGCCACGTAGATGTCGAACGCGCCCGTCTCCGCGCAGATCCGGCGCACTTCCGTGAACTGGTGCTCCACATCGGCGGCCTGGCCGTCCACCTCGACGATCAGGACCGCCCCGGCACCCTCCGGGTAGCGGTTCCCCACGGTGGCCTCGACCGCCTGCATGGCCAGTGCGTCCATCATCTCGACGGCGGCCGGCACGACTCCCCGGGCGATGATTTGGGATACCGCCACGCCCGCGGCGTCGGTGCTGGCGAAGGCCGCCATCAGCGTCTCCACCGCCTCCGGCGCCCGCAGGAGCCGCAGCGTCACCTCGGTGACGACGCCAAGGGTGCCCTCGCTGCCGACGAATGCTCCCACGAGGTCGTAACCCGGGTACTCGGCTGCGGCGCCACCCAACCGCACCTGGGCACCGTCCGGCAGTACCACCTCCAGCCCGGTCACGTGGTTGGTCGTGAAGCCGTACTTGAGGCAGTGCGCGCCGCCGGAGTTCTCCGCGACGTTGCCGCCGATGCTGCACACCTGCTGGCTGGACGGGTCGGGCGCGAAGTACAGCCCGTGCGGTGCTGCGGCCTTCGTGACCGCGGCGTTCACGACACCGGGCTGGACGACGGCACGCCGGTTCTCGGGGTCGATCCGGAGAATGCTCCGCAATCGCGAGGCCACGATGAGGACGCCGTCCGTACGCGGCGTCGCGCCACCGGAGAGCCCGGTCCCGGAACCACGGGCCACGAACGGAATCCGGTGTCGCGCGCAGGCCGCCACGGCGGTCGCGATGGCGTCGCCGTCGGCCGCCAGCACGACCACAGCGGGAGTCGCGCGGTGGGAGGTCAGTCCGTCGCAGTCGTAGGCGCGCAGGGCAGCGGGTTCGGTCAGCACGGCGTCCCGGCCGAGCTCACGCACCAACTCGGCGACCAGCAGCCGCAGATTCTCCGACATCTGGGTCATCTCGCTCAGCTCAACAGGCGATAGGCGGGCAGCGTGAGGAAGTCCGGGTAGTCCTCAGCCAGCGCAACCTGCTCGAAGAGCTCTCTGGCGCGGGTGAAACGTTGCTCGTCGAACCCGTCCGCCAGATCCCGGCGTGCGGCGTCCAGCTCCTCGGTGACAAGGCGCCGAACCAGGTCCGGGGTCACGACCGATCCGTCGTCCAGCCGCACGCCGTGGTGGATCCATTGCCAGACTTGCGATCGGGCGATCTCCGCGGTTGCTGCGTCTTCCATGAGGTTGAAGATGGCGACCGCGCCCGAACCGCCGAGCCAGGCCGCCAGGTACCGCAGACCAACGGCGATGTCGTTGCGCAGGCCGGTCATCGTGACGCTGCCCGGCGTTCCGGCGACGGCGAGCAGGTCGGGCGCCTTGACATCCACGTCCTCGCGGAGCCGATCCAGCTGGTTGGGTTGCTCGCCCAGCACCCGGTCGAAGACCTCCATCGCGACGGGGACCAGATCGGGATGTGCCACCCATGAGCCGTCGAACCCGTCGTTCGCCTCGCGTTCCTTGTCGGCGCGCACCTTCGCCAGCGCCGTGGCGTTCGCCTCGGGATCGCGCCGGTTCGGGATGAACGCCGCCATCCCGCCGATGGCGAAGGCGCCGCGCTGGTGACAGGTGGCGACCAGCAGCTCGGTGTAGGCCCGCATGAACGGCGCCGTCATGGCGACGGAGTTCCGGTCGGGCAGGATGAAGTCCGGGCCCGCGTCGCGGAAGTTCTTGATGATGCTGAAGAGATAGTCCCATCGGCCGGCGTTGAGGCCGCTCACGTGGTCCCGCAGTTCGTAGAGGATCTCGTCCATCTCGAACGCGGCCGTGATGGTCTCGATCAGCACGGTGGCCCGGATGCTGCCGTGCGGAATGCCGATCACCTCCTGCGCGGCCGTGAACACCTCGTTCCACAGCCGGGCTTCGAGGTGGCTCTCCTGCTTCGGCAGGTAGAAGTACGGCCCGCTGCCCTGCTCGAGCAGGTAGCGGGCATTGTGGAAGAGGTAAAGGCCGAAGTCGAACAAGGCGCCGGCCACGGGTTCGCCGTCGACGAGGACGTGCGCCTCGTCGAGGTGCCAGCCACGCGGGCGGACAAGCGGGATGGCTGGGTTCTCGGCCAGCCGGTACTCCCGTCCGTCCGCGGCGGTGTGGGTGAGCACGCCGCGGTTGGCGTCGATCAGGTTGAGCTGACCTTCGACGAGGTTGGTCCACGTGGGCGAGTTGGCGTCCTCGAAGTCGGCCAGGTGAATCCGGGCGCCGGAGTTCCAGGCGTTGATGAGCATCTTCGCGTCGGTGGGCCCGGTGATCTCGACGCGGCGGTCCAGGAGGTCGGGCGGGGCGGACGCCACCCGCCAGGACCGGTCGTTGCGGATCTCGGCAGTCTCCAGCCGGAAGTCCAGGGCACCGGTGCGAGCGATCTCGGCGCGGCGCACCCGGCGGGCGCGCAGCAGCTCACGCCGCCGGCCCTCGAAACGACGATGCAACTCCACGACCAGGCCGAGTGCCTCCGGCGAGAGCACCTCGGCAAAACGCCCGTCCATCGGCGCCCGGACGTCAGCTCCTGCGATGATCACGGCCCTCCCTTCGCCGTCTGCTCCGGAGCGTTACATGCGTCCTGCTCGATGTCGAGGCGTTGCGCGGGCACCGATCGGGCCAAGGTGATCTTGGGGCCGATTAGCAGGCGTTTTGACCCACAAACAGGGTCAAAACGCCTGCTAATTCGAGCCGGGCGGCGGCGCCCGCGGCGAGCTGCTCACCGTGGCGGATCAGCTCGGCAGCGTCAACTGTGTGGGCGGCGCAGCCCGGCCAGCGTGACGGACACCAGACGGCGCACCGCGGCCCGCGACGGCAGGCTCCCCGCCGCCGTGAGGGCGTGCAGGCAGTAGGCCGCCAGCTCGTCGGCCGGGACGTCGTCCCGCATGCTGCCCTCGGCGGCGCCCGCGACGATCAGGTCGGCCACGAACCGCCTGAGCCGCTGCTGCGCCACAGCCACGTGCTCGCCGCGATGCAGCAGCGCAGCCAGCTCGCTTCCGTGGGCCTGCGACATCTCCGCGTACGCCTCCAGGACGGCGCCCAGCCGCGCCGTCTGGTCACCGGCCCGATCGCGGATCTCGGCCAGCTGCTCCAGATGACCGCTGATCTGGCGCTCGTGCCACGCCACGAGAATCGACTCGACGTCCGGGAAGTACTTGTACAGCGTTGCGCGCCCGATGCCGGTCTCCTCGGCGATCCGTGACATCGTCACCGACGCCAGCCCGTGCTGCGCCACCAGTGTCGCGGCGGTGTCCAGCGTGGCATCCCGCACCGCGCGACGGTGCGCATCGATCGTCTCGCTCCACAGCTTCGGCACAGTTCCATTGTACGAATCGACGACAGTGTGACACCCTGACGCATTGGATACACACTGTATCGGAAATGACGAGGTGGGAGAGAGGCATGAACGACGACGGCATGCCGCGGTGGGTCAAGGTGTCCGGGCTGATCGCGCTCGTCCTTCTAGTGCTAGGCGCCGTGATCGCCCTGAGCGGCGGCAACCACGGCCCGCAGCGCCATTTCGGTTCGCCGGTGTTCTCCGCGGAGACTCCGTGACGGCCGGTTAGGCCGAATAAGCCCGTGAGTGTCATGACACCGGGCCTGCGCAAGCTCGCCCTCACCACGCACGTCACCTGCTCGGTTGGCTGGCTCGGCGCGGTCGCGGCCTTCCTCGCTCTCGCCGTCGCGGGACTTGCGACGCGGGACGCCGCGCTGGTGCGGGCGACATCCCTGGCCATGGGCGTGATGGGTTGGTATGTGATCCTGCCGTTGAGCGTCGCCTCCTTGCTCAGCGGCCTTCTCCAGTCGCTGGGCAGCGCGTGGGGGCTCGTCCGCCATTACTGGGTCGTGGCCAAGCTCCTCATCAATCTGACGGCCACTGGCGTCCTCCTGATGTACACCCGCACTCTTGACTACCTGAGCGCGCGTGCCGCCGACCCGGCCGTGACGGAGGCTGAGCTGCTGTCCACGCGGGATCCGTCTCCCGTCCTGCACTCGGGTGTGGCGCTCGTTCTCTTGGTGCTGGCTACGGTGCTGGCGGTGTACAAGCCTCGCGGCCTGACCCGCTACGGGCGGCGGCGCCTGCCGAGCCGGCGAACCTCCACAAGCCCAGCGGTGTAACACAGGGATAGCACAGGCAGGACGTCGGGCGCGGCGCAGCGACCAGGAAGGAGCGGCGACGGACGACGGCGTGGCGGTCTCGCGAGCCCGAGACGGCGATCTCGACGCGTACGAGGTGATCGTCGCCCGGTACACCGCGGCCGCGCACCGGACGGCTCTGCTGTTCGGTGCCGGTGACGACGCCGAGGACGTCGTGCAGGAGTCTTTCGTCAAGGCATACCGGGCGCTCGGCCGCTTCCGGGTCGGCGAGCCGTTCCAGCCATGGCTGCTACGCATCGTGGTGAACGAAACACACAACCTCACCCGGTCCCGCAGTCGCCGCGGGCGGCTGGCGGCGCAGCTTGCCACGCTGCGCCCCGATCGGGCCGAACCCGCCGACCCGGAGCTGAACGCCGTCAGCCGGGAACGCCGGGAGGCGCTGCTGGAGGCGGTTGCGGCGCTGCCGGACAAGGAGCGGCAGGTGGTCACCTGCCGGTACCTGTTGGAACTCTCGGAGGCCGAGACCGCTCAGGTCCTCGGCTGGCCGGCGGGCTCGGTGAAATCGCGTCTGTCGCGGGCGCTGTCCCGGCTGCAGACGCCGTTGGCGGCACGACTGGGTGAGGCGGCGGGAGGTGAACGATGACCGATCGTGACCGGCGCGAGGTCGAAGGGGAATTGCGGGCTCTCGGCCGCACGCTGCGGTTCCCCGCCGAGCCCGACGTAAGGGCCGCGGTCCGGGCGCGGCTTGCGGGAGAGCCCCGGCCGACCGGGAGATCGGCTCGCATCCTGGCCTGGCCCGCCCGGATTCCCCAGCCGCGGCGTCCCGGCCCTCGCCGCCGTCTCGCCGTCGCCGTCGCGGTCCTCACGGCGCTGGCGGTCTTCGCCGCCACCCCGCCCGGTCAGGCGGCGGCCGCCGGGCTGCTGCGCTTGTTCGGCGTGGAGTTCCGACAGGGCTCGATCCCGGTGGAGCCGAAACCGGCGCCGCTGCCGGGCGAGACGGCGATGTCGCTGGACGCCGCTCGGCACCGCGTCCCGTTCCGGATCCTCGTGCCACGAGCCCTGGGCACACCGGACGTCGTCACCGTCAGCGACTCCGGCCGCGTCGTCTCCCTCATCTACGGCGCGGCACCGGGACGACCGAAGGCCGACGCCGCGGGGGTGGCCGCCCGGCTGGACGAGTTCGACGGCACGATGAACCCCGTGTTCCAGAAGTTCCTCCAGGGCGGCGTCGAGGAAGTCAGTGTCAACGGCAGCCCCGCGGCGTGGGTCCGCGGCCCGCACGAGGTGGTGTATCTGGACCGTCAGGGCGAGTTCCGGCAGCAGTCGGCACGGTTGGCCGCGAACACACTGATCTGGCAGGTGGGCAACGTCTCGCTGCGGCTGGAGGGGGCGTTCGAGCGGGACGACGCCCTGCGCGTCGCCCGCAGCGTGGCGTCGGGCTGACGACTGCGGTCTTCCCGCCGAACCGACCCCCATGGTGGGTCAGTTCGGCGGGAAGGAAGGACGAATCGGTGATGCGCGGTTACTTCTGGAGGAATCCGGCGTCTACCGGCAGCGAGACACCCGTGACGTAGCGGGCCTCGTCGGAGGCCAGCCAGACGATCGCGTTGGAGATGTCGACCGCTTCCACCATTTCCACCGGCAGCGCGTTCTGCATGTTGCCGGCCATCTCGGCGTTGCTCTCCAGGAATTGCGCCATGTAGTCGTTGACCACCATGGGCGTGTCCACCCCCGTGGGATGCACAGTGTTTACCCTGATCATGTGGGGAGCCAGCTCATTGGCCAGGGTCCGGGCCAGCCCCACCACACCGTGCTTGCTCGACACGTAGTGGGCGATCCGTGCCATGCCCTTGATTCCGGCGGTGGAGCTCGTGATGACGATAGAGCCGCCGTTCCCGGCCGCGATCATGTGCGGAATGGCGGCCTTGAGAGTCTTCCAGACGCCCGTGAGATTCACCGCGATCAGCTCGTCCCACTCGTCTTCGGTGATCGTCCAGGCGTTCTCGGCGAACGTCGCGATGCCGGCGTTGGCGCAGACGATATCGAGCCGCCCGCCGAGTTCGGCGACGCCCTCCTCCACCACCGCGCTGACTGCCGCCGCATCCCGGACGTCGGCCTGACGTGCCACGATCCGGCGGTCGAGCTTCTCCACCAGCCGGGTGGTCTCCTCCAGGTCCTCCGGAGTGGCCATCGGATACGGAACCGTCTCCAGTTGCCGGCACACGTCGAAGGCGATGATGTCGGCGCCCTCCTCGGCCAGCCGCACAGCGTGTGAGCGGCCCTGACCCCGTGCGGCTCCCGAGACCAAAGCGACTTTGCCGTTGAGTCGTCCTGCCATGTCCGGACCTCCTTGTCGTTGCGGTTTCTATGGACAGCCGCCGGCTGGGGTGGGCGTCGGCGGTCTGAGTGGTCAGCGCGCCAGTGCGCCTCCGTCGACGGCTAGGCAGTGACCCGTGACATGGCGCGCCGCGTCGCTGAGCAGCCACAGCAGCGCGCCGGTGACTTCCTGAGGGGGGATGACCTCGACAAGAAGCTGCTCACTGAGCCAGCGCTTGTGTACGTCGTCCGGCGTGAGACCAAGTTCGTCGGCGAGCCCGGCCAGCATCGGTGAGTCGACTGCGCCGGGCAGGATCGCGTTCACCGTGACCTGATCGGCGGCGAGCTCGATCGCCATCGCGCGGGTGAGCCCGACGACGCCGTGCTTGGCCGCGACGTAGTGCGCGAATTCGGGCACAGCTCGGACTCCGCCGGTTGAAGCGATGTTGACGATTCGTCCGCGTGGGGAACGGCGGAGCAGTGCTGTGGCCGCTCGCGTGGTGCGCCAGACGCCTGACAGGTTCGTCTCTATCACCGCAGACCACTGCTGTTCAGACAGCTCCCAAAAGGGCGCGCTGGTCACGATGGCCGCGTTGTTCACCAGCACGTCGAGGCGGCCGAATTCGGCCTCGGTGTGCCGCACCGCGTCTTGCACCTGCTTCGGGTCGCGAACATCCGCGACCAGGGCGATCGCGCGGCGGCCGCGCGCCTCGACCTCCGCGATGACGGCGTCCATTTCGGCGCGCGTCGCCAGGTGATACGCCGGGACGTCAAGGTCGCGGCAGATGTCAAGCGCGGCGATGTCCGCGCCCGCGTCGGCCAGAGCCAGGCAGTGCGACCGGCCCTGTCCTCGGGCAGCCCCGGTGACCAAAGCGACCTGACCGGCGAGGTCAGGCGTCGTCGAGGGCCGCATGGGTACCTCTCCTGTGGAACCGGCCAGAATCGTCTGAAATCAGTTCGCACACCGTGGACGCTTTCCGGGATCGGACGGTTCAGGTGGCGCTTTTCGTGGCATTTTGCCTCTTGGCGCACTAGCGTTCTAACAGCAATGTTTTGGTCTGACAAGTCGCTTCTGGACGGTTCGCCGGGCTGTCGAGGTCTGATATAGCTGGAGGGCGCGATGCCGGGCCACGGGACGGCCCACGAGGAGGCGTCGGACTGGCTGTCGGTCGGTGACGCCGCCCGAGTGCTCGGGATGAGTCGCACGACGCTGTTGGCGGCCGAGGACGCCGGCATGATCTCGCCGTACCGGACGCCGGGAGGGCACCGGCGGTACAGCCGTGCAGCGGTTCGCCAATACCTCGACCGGGTCGGTGGTTCAGCCGGTCCTGAGCACGATCCGGCCTTGGAGGCCTCCCCTGTGGGCACCAGCCACCACCGCAGCGAACTGCACCGGGCGTCAGGTGGTGGACTCGACAGACACGACCTCGCCGCGACCGTGCGCCAGGCGTTGCGGCCGGTGGTCCAGGCGCTCGACGGTGACAGCGGCGGGGTTTACCTCCTCCGGGAGGACCGCCTGGACTTCTGCGCGGCGTTCGGTGTGCCGAGGTGGCTGACCGAGCGCTTGGCCGAGGCAGAACCGCCGCAGCCCGTACGGCAAGCGGCACGCACTCACGGCGTGCAGATCTTCCGGCCGGTGGAGATCGAATTCCCCGGCCCCCGCTCGACGGGCCATGGTCTCGCGATGGCGTTGCGCCGGGATCGGCAGACGGTGGGTGCGCTATTCCTGGTCACCGCACGCGAGATCATCTCTGCCGAGTTGCGGATCGTCGAAGCCTTCGGTGACCTGATCTGTACGGTGGTAGAGCAGCAACGCCAGGTGGCCGATCTGGAGCGTCGGCTCCGCCGGATCGCCGCATTGTGCACGGACTGACGTTGCCCGCCCGGGTGAGCCGGGAGTGGGGATGCTTCCGTGGACTCCTACAAGGGACGAGCGAAACGGCAAACATCGGGTGAATAGTCCGGCGTCGCCGCACAAGTGGAGTGGAGGGGATTCCCGACCGGCCGCAGGGTGAAGCCATGGACGGCAATACCATCCTCCTTGTCACAGTGATTGCCACCGCCTTGGCCTTCGACTTCACGAATGGATTCCACGACACCGCCAATGCGATGGCGACATCGATAACTACCGGCGCCTTATCTCCGCGGATAGCTGTTGCGCTCTCCGCGGCGTTGAACTTTCTCGGCGCGTTCCTGTCGCTGTCCGTGGCTGCGACGATCGCCAAGGGCATTGTCGACTCCGGCGCCATCACGCTGACCGTCGTCTTCGCCGGTCTTGTGGGCGGGATCTGCTGGAACCTGCTGACCTGGTACCTGGGAATACCGTCGAGCTCATCCCATGCGTTGATCGGTGGGGTGGTCGGCGCTACGTTCATCGCCGCCGGCCTCGACGCGATCAAGGGCGATGGGCTGATGTCCAAGGTGATCGTGCCCGCGCTTCTGGCCCCGTTCGCCGCCGGCCTGGTGGCCGCGATCGGCACGTTCAGCGTGTACCGCATCACGCAAGCAATCTCGACCCGGGTCCGCGACCGAGGTTTCCGGATCGGACAGATCGGGTCGGCGTCACTGGTGTCCCTGGCGCACGGCACGAATGACGCGCAGAAGACGATGGGCGTGATCACCCTCGCGCTGGTCACCAACCACACCCTGAACGAGGACGCCGAGACGCCCCTCTGGGTCATCGTGTCGTGCGCGCTGGCCATCGCCGCAGGCACGGCGGTCGGCGGATGGCGGGTGATCCGGACCCTGGGTAAGGGACTGGTGGAGATCGAGCCTCCGCAGGGCTTCGCGGCGGAGAACTCGTCTGCGGCGGTCATTCTCGCGTCCAGCTACTTCGGATTCCCGCTGTCCACGACACACGTGTGCAGCGGATCCATCATCGGCTCCGGGGTCGGCAGGCGGCTCGCCGAGGTTCGGTGGGGTGTCGCCGGCCGGATGGCGACGGCCTGGGTGCTCACCCTTCCGGCCGCAGCGGCGGTCGGCGGAGCGGCGTTCGCCGCCGCGAACGGCATCGGCGGCACGGTCGGCGCGGTCGTGATCTTCCTGGCGCTGGCCTGCTTCTGCGCCCTGCTGTGGCTGGCAGCCCGGCGCGCACCTGTCAACCACCGGAATGTCAACGATGAATGGACGGGCTCGGTGGCGCCGACGGTCGAGCGCACGCCGTCCCTCGTGTGACGGTAACGGCGCTCCTGCGGCCGGTTTCCATGTCTCCATACGAAAGGCAGTGCGATGTCTGACCTGATCGATGTCACGGCCCTGTGGCAAGGCCTGGTCGCCTCCTTGGTGGCCGGAGTCGGAATCGCGGCGGTGTTCGCGGTGGGACTGCTCGGCCTCTCGATGTACGAGGGCTGGACCGGCGACGCAGACTCGGCTCCCGCTGGAACGACGGCCATCCGCCCGTCCCAAGGGGCGGGGCCGCGGAGTGCCGGGCTGGTCCTCGCCGTCCTCTCGTTCGCGCTGGTGCTGGGAGGCATCGGCCTGGGGATTTACGCCATGCTGACGGCTGCTGGATGACATCCGGCTTCTGGTGGGCCCTGAATCATGGCATCGTGAAGTGAGCCGTCCCAGGGAGCGTCATGGCCGACGAGATCACCGACCAGCCCGACAGTCGGACCGCATCCGTGCCCGCAGCCGGTAACGGCGCTGCGGCACAGAGTGATCCGCCGGCTGCATCGGGCGACGGGATGCGACAGCTGCTGGACACCGACGATCTCGACGAGCTGCGCGACAAGCTCCTCGTGGACGACTCCGATGATGACGACCCGGTTTTGCTGTATCCCGACGGCCGCCCGGTGGACACGTGGCGTGAGGGCTATCCCTATGACCACCGGTTGCCGCGCGATGAATACGACGGTCACAAGCGGCTGTTGCAGATCGAACTGCTGAAGCTGCAGAACTGGGTGAAGGAAACCGGAGAAAAGATCGTCATCCTGTTCGAAGGCCGTGATGCGGCGGGGAAAGGCGGCACGATCAAGCGCTTCACGGAGCATTTGAATCCGCGCGGGGCGCGCGTTGTGGCGCTGGAGAAGCCGACGGAGCGCGAGCGGGGCCAATGGTATTTCCAGCGCTACGTCGAACAGTTGCCGACGAGTGGCGAGATCGTCCTGTTCGACCGCTCGTGGTACAACCGGGCCGGCGTTGAGCGGGTCATGGGGTTCTGCACTCCCACGGAGTACCTGGAATTTATGCGCCAGGCCCCCGAGTTGGAGCGAATGCTGGTCCGCAGCGGGATTCGGCTGGTCAAGCTGTGGTTCTCGGTGTCCCGTCTTGAGCAGCGCACACGGTTCCTGATCCGGCAGGTGGATCCGGTTCGCCAATGGAAGCTTTCACCGACGGATCTCGCCTCGCTGGACAAGTGGGAGCACTACACCGAGGCCAAAGAGGCGATGTTCTTCTACACAGACACCGCGGATGCGCCGTGGACTGTCGTGAAGAGCAACGACAAGAAGCGCGCCCGCCTCGAGGCGATGCGGCACGTGCTCAACATGTTCCGCTATGCCGACAAGGACGACGAGATCGTCGGCAAGCCCGACCGGGTCATCGTGGGACCGGCTGCCGATGTCTTCGAGCACGGCGAGCGGAACGACCGGCACTTCCCCCGTTTGTGACCGCCGGCCCTCGGCTCAAGGGGCGACGTCGTGGCGTCCCTGCCACCCTCCTTCATGATCAAAGGGACGTTGCCTTGATCAGGTGGACGTTAGCTTGATCACGGGGACGAAGATGCTGCCCCGAGGCTTGCTGACCAGCATCTTCGTCCACCTGATCAAGATGGGACCGGATCTTCCGTGATCATGGAGAGCCGGTCGGCCAAGCACGTCATCATCGGCGCCAGTACTGGATGCGATGGTGGTCGGGTGTGAAGCCGTGGGCCACCCCCCAGAGCACCGCCTGGGTCCGACTGGCAACGTCGATCTTGCGATAGATGCTGCGGATGTAGGACTTCACGGTGTTGGGGCTCAAATACGTCAGCTCCGCGACGTCGGCGTTGCTCATGCCCTGGGTGATCAGTGCCAGGATCTCCGATTCCCGGTCGGTCAGTCCCTCGGCGCGTCCCGGCCAGTCGAGCCCGGGCGCGCTGCGTGGCCGCGCCGGTGGGTCACTGATCACCAGACGGCCGGCGTGCACGGCCTCCAGGGCCGCGACGAGTTCGCGAGCAGGCAACGTCTTCGACAGGTACCCGCTGACGCCTTTGCTGCGAGCGCTGTCGATGAGCTCCGGATGGAAGTTCCAGGTATAGATGACGACGCGCCGCGCGCGGCGATTGGCGACCAGCGTGCTGACCTCGTCGCGATCCGACTCCGGTTGCGCGAAGTTGTCGTACAGCACGATGTCGACGCGATCCTGCACGGGCTCGTTCGTATCCATCTCGGCCACGACGATGCGATCGCGATAGGCCCCGAGCATGCTCATCACACCGGTGACCACGACGTCGTAGTCGTTGACCAGGGCCACGACGATCGGCGGCCTGGATTCGGCCGGTGTCATCGGTCGACCGTATACCTCCCTTGGGGTGTAGTGGACCCGCCCTAGGGGTGGTTATCTCGACGGATCATCCGCGATAAGGCGCGGCAATCCGGAAAGAGGTTTCACCATGCTGGGTCTCATCATCGGCTTCATCATCGTGGGCTTGATCGCGGGCGCGCTGGCCCGTCTCATCGTCCCGGGCAGGCAACCGATGTCCATCCTGATGACGATCGTCCTGGGAATTGTCGGATCATTCGTCGGCGGATTCCTGGGTTACCTGATCTTCCACAAGGATGCTGACGAGGGGTTCTTCCAGCCGGCGGGAATCATCGGGTCGATCATCGGTGCGATCATCGTCCTGCTCGTATGGACCAGAATCGGTGCCGACCGCACGACGCGAATCTGATCTTGCGGCGTCCAGGCGCGATGCTCCCGCCGCCACCGGAGCGCCGCCGATGGAAGCGTTTCCACGGTGGCTCCCGGGAGCATCGCAGGGGTCTGCGGACGGCACGGCGCGCCAGTCCGGCCACGGGCGGCAAGAATAGACTCGCTCGATCGACCTGGGACGGGACGCAGCCATGACCGAACTGCTTGACCACCGCCGCGTCGACACGGCGGACCTGGACCAACTGTCTGTCAACACCATCCGCACACTGGCCATGGACGCCGTTCAAGCGGCGAACTCCGGGCACCCGGGGACGCCGATGGCGATGGCGCCCGTGGCGTACACGCTGTGGCAGCAGTTCCTGCGCTTCGATCCCGACGACCCGATCTGGCCCAATCGAGATCGGTTCGTCCTGTCGGCAGGACATGCCTCGACGCTGTTGTACGCGCTGCTGCACCTCGCTCAGGTGAAGGCCGTCAACCCGGCGTACGAGGCACTGGGCCAGCCGTCGGTGCCATTGGACGACATCCGTCGTTTCCGGCAGCTGGACTCCAAGTGCCCCGGGCACCCGGAGTACCGCTGGACGTCGGGCGTCGAGGCGACGACGGGGCCGCTGGGCACCGGCGTCGCGACCACCGTCGGCATGGCGATCGGTGCCCGTTGGATGGCGGCCTACTTCAACCGGCCCGACTACCAGCTGCTCGACTACGACACGTACGCCATCTGCGGTGACGGAGACCTTATGGAGGGACTCTCCGGCGAGGCGGCGTCGCTCGCGGGTCATCTGCGGTTGTCGAATCTGTGCTGGATCTACGACAACAATCGGATCAGCATCGAGGGCTCCACCGGCCTGGCGTTCACCGAGGACGTGGCCACGCGCTTCATCGGCTACGGATGGAACGTGACCCGGGTGGGCGACGCCAACGACCGGCAGATGCTGGCACGGGCGTTCGAGACCTTCCGAGCGGAGAAGGAACGTCCCACGCTGATCATCGTGGACAGCCACATCGCCTACGGCGCGCCCACCAAGCAGGGCACCGCGGCGGCGCATGGGGAGCCGCTGGGGGAGGAGGAGATCCGGGCGGCGAAGCGGTTCTACGGGTGGCCGGAGGACGAGCACTTCCTGGTGCCGCTGGAGGTGTACCAGCACTTCGCCGACGGAATCGGCGCTCGCGGCAAGGCGGCACGGGATGAGTGGATGGAACGGTTCGACCGCTATCGCGGCGACTTCCCGGAGCTGGCCGATCAGCTGTTCCGCATGCAACACCGCCAGTTGCCGGAGGGCTGGGACGCCGACCTTCCCGAGTTCCCGGCGGACGCGAAGGGGCTCGCCACGAGAGACTCCTCGGGGAAGGTCCTCAATGCGATCGCCCGCAACGTGCCGTGGCTGATCGGAGGATCGGCGGATCTGGCGCCTTCGACCAAGACCCGGCTGACGTTCGACGGTGCCGGTGACTTCGAGCCGGGTAACCCCAGCGGGCGCAACATGCACTTCGGCGTCCGCGAGTTCGCCTCCGCCGCCGTCGCCAACGGACTGTCGCTGACCAAGCTGCGGCCGTACTGGTCGACGTTCCTGATCTTCTCCGACTTCGCCCGCGGAGCCATCCGGCTCTCGGCGTTGATGGAGATTCCCGTCATCCACATCTTCACGCACGATTCGATCGGGGTGGGAGAAGACGGACCGACGCACCAGCCGGTGGAGCAGATCGCCTCGTTGCGCGCCATCCCCGGGCTGGTGACGATCCGGCCCAGCGACGCCAACGAAGTGGCCGAGGCCTGGCGGGTGATCATGCAACTGCGCCACGAACCGGTGGCCCTCGTGCTCAGCCGCCAGGCATTGCCCACGCTGGACCGCGGTCGGTACGCGCCCGCGAGCGGGCTCGCCCGCGGCGGGTACGTGCTGGCCGATCCGCCGGACGGCGACCCGCAAGTGATCCTCATCGCCACCGGAAGTGAGGTGCACGTCGCGCTCGGAGCCTACGAGCAGCTCACCTCCGAAGGGGTTCGCGCCAGGGTGGTGAGCCTGCCCAGCTGGGAGCTGTTCGAGATGCAGCCGGCCGAGTACCGCGCCGAGGTCCTGCCACCGCAGATCACCGCGCGGGTCGCCGTCGAGCAGGCCGCGACCCTCGGGTGGGAGCGCTTCGTGGGAACGTCGGGCACCGTCGTCGGCATGAACACGTTCGGCGCGTCGGCGCCACTCAAGGCGCTGGCCGGGAAGTTCGGGTTCACTCCCGAGGCGGTGGCCCGCGTCGCGAAGGAGCAGGTGGACGCCGCAGATTGACGCGGGAACCGGCCGTCGCCAGCAGCGACGCCGCGAACGCGACACCGGTCGCGACGGTGATCGTGCCGCCGGCGGCGACGTCGTAGCGAGTTGAGATCCACACGCCGGCCACACCACAGCCAACTGCCGCGAGAACCGCAAGGACCGTCATGGCGACGATGTTGTGCGTCCAGAGCCGCGCGATGGCGGCCGGGGCGACCAGGACGGCGACGGCGAGGATAGCGCCCACGGCTGGCACCGCCACCACGATGACGGCCTCGATGGTGAGCAGGAGCGCCAGGTCCAGCAGCGCCGGTCGATGGCCCGCCGCGGCATAACCCACCGGGTCGAAGGCGCGGAAGCTCAGGCGGGGTCCGGCAACCACCAGCAGCGCGGTCACCAGCAGGCCGACGGCCGCCACGGCGATCAAGTCGGGCGGGCCCACCGTCAGGATCTGCCCCACCGTGTACGCGGTCAGGTCCTTGGTGAACCCGTCCCGGGACGACATGAGCACCACGCCGAGGGCGAAGCCACCGGACAGCACGATGCCGATCGCCGTCGTCGTGTCGTGATCCGGCCGACGGGACAGGAGCAGCACGCCCAGCACGATCAGAACGCCGAAGGCCCCGGCGCCGAGGTACAGGTTGAGTCCGGCCAGAGCCGCCAGGACGACACCGGGGAAGGTCGCATGGGTCATGGCCAGCGTGAAGAACGGCAGACGCCGCACCACGACCTGCACGCTGATCAGCCCGCCGACCGCGCCCAGGAGCGCGGCTTCGATCATCGCCGCCTGGATCGGCGTCATCACCGCACCCCCACGTCGCCCGTCATCACGGACGCTTCGTGGACAGAGCCGGGGTGCGCCGCCCTGCGCCCTGCCAGCTGCCGCCACACCGCCCCGCCCCCGAGGGCCACGCCGTAGACAGCGATCAGCACGAGGACCACGGTTGCGCCGGACGCCAGGCGCAGGCCGTGGTGCAGCGAGACGTCGTAGCTGACTGCCAGCCCGATCCAGCCGGCCGATGCGCCGAGCAGTGCAGCGGCCACAGCGATGACCGGCAGCCGGTCAGAAAGCACCCGGCCGGTCGCCGCCGGAACGATGAGCAGGGCGATCACGAGCATGGTGCCCACGGCGCGGACCGAGGCCACCACGACGAGCGCGACGATCCCGTTGGTGACCAGGTCGAGCAGGCCCACCCGATATCCGGCGGCCTGAGCGCCGATCCGGTCGAACGTCGTGACCAGCAGTGGACGGCGCAGCACCGCCAGGACGACGAGGACCGCCCCGGCGACGGCGAACGTCTGGACCAGCTGGCCGGACGTGACGGTAAGGATGCGGCCGAACAGAAACGCGGTCAGGTCCGCCGTGTACCCGGACTCCCGGGAGACCAGCACGACTCCGACGGCGAAGAAGGAGGTGAGCAGCACGGCCAGCGCGGCGTCCTCGCTCACCGCTGGGTGCCGGGTCAGCGCCGTCAGCAGCAGGGCGGTTGCCATGCCCGCGACGAGCGCTCCGGCGAATATGCCGCCCTCACCGGCCAGCAGGTAGCCGATGACGACCCCGGGAAAGACGGTATGGGTCAGCGCGTCGGTCATGAACGCCAGGCGGCGCAGCAGAATCAGCACGCCGACCGTGCCGGCCAGTGCGCCGAGCATGAGCAGCTCCATCAGGGCCCGGGTCATGAACGGGTACCGGAACGGCTCGATCAGAAGCTGGTACGCCGCGTTCATGTCGCTCCGCTCAGGCGTGCGCGACGATCACACGGTCGCCGCGCAGCTCCAGCGCGTGGCCGCCGTAGGTGGCGCGCAACCGCTCGGGGGTCAGGGTGGCCTGGGGCGGGCCGAAGCCGAACTGCCGCCGGTTGAGCAGGCACACCTCCTCGCAGGCCAGGTGGGCGAGCGCGAGGTCGTGCGTCGCCATGACGACGGCCGACCCGCTCTGCTTCAGGCCGGCGATGGCGTCCAGCAGCGCCTGCTCACTGACGGCGTCGACGCCGTTGAAGGGCTCGTCCAGCAGCAACAGCCGTGGCTGCGCGGCGATGGCCCGGGCGAGCAGGACCCGTTGCCGCTGCCCGCCGGACAGTGTGCCGAACCGGTCACGGGCCCGCTCCGCGAGCCCGACCTGCTCCAGCGCGTCCGCGGTTGCCTGCCGATCCACGGCGGACGGACGGCGCAGCCAGCCGATCTGCCGGTAGCGGCCCATCAGCACCACCTGGCTGACGGAGACCGGGAACTGCGGATCCAGGGTGTCCTGCTGCGGCACGTAGGCGACCTCTCGCCGAGCCTGCTGCGGGCTGGTGCCGAGCACCCGGATGCGGCCCCCGGCCAGTGGCACCAGGCCGAGAACCGCCTTGATGAGCGTCGACTTGCCGGCGCCATTCGGTCCGATCAGCGCAACCGCCTCACCGGCCGCGACCGTGCCCTCGACACCTTCGAGGGCGGGGACGGACCCGTACGCGACCTGCACGCCGTCCAGCTCCAGCACTGGTGACGGCAACGGGGTGGCGATGGCGCGCCGTCCGGCACCGCCGGCGTTCCACGATTCACCGTCCACTTCTCAGCCCTTCAGCGCCGTGACGATCGTTGTGGTGTTGTGCCGCTCCATGTCCAGGTACGTCGCCCCGGAGGAGCCCGCCGGGCCGAGCGTGTCGCCGTACAGGGAGTCCGCTCCAGCCTCGACCCTGACGCCGGCCCGACGGCCGATGGCTTCGGCGGTCTTCGGGGGGAGTGATGATTCCGAGAAGATCGCCCTCACCCCGGTAGACTTGATCTTGGCCACCAGGTCGTTCAGCTGCTTGCCGGAGAGTTCGGCGGATGTGTCGAAGCTCGGGATGATTGAGCCGACGAACGTCAAGTGGTAGCGGTCGATGTAGTAGCCCAGCGCGTCGTGATTGGTGACGAGCTTGCGCTGCTCGGCCGGGATCGAGTCGATCTGCTGGCTGATCCAGGTGTCCAGCGCGGTGAGCTGCGCCATGTACGTCGCCAGGCGCGCGGCGAAGTACGTCGCGTCGGCGCGATCGGCGTTGCTGAACGCCGCGGCGATGGTCCGGCACATGATCAATGCATTTTGCGGGTTGTGCCAGATGTGCGGGTCGCCCGCGGCCTCCTCCTCGCCGCCGTCTCCGTGGCGAATCTGCAGGCCGGTGCTGGTGTCAGTCACGGCGCCGTCGAACCCGGAGGCACTGATCAGCTGGTCCAGCCAGCGCTCCAGTCCCACGCCGTTGTCGACCACCACGTCCGCGTCTGCGACGGCCTGGACATCGGCGGGGGAGGGCTCGTAGTCATGCGGATCGACGTTCGGCTTCAGGATCTGGGTCACCTCGACCCGGTCGCCGCCGATATTGCGGGCGAAGTCCGCGACCTGAGTCGTCGTCGCCACCACCCTGAGCTTGGCGCCACCGCCCTCTGCGCCGCTCAGGCCCGTGCCGCCGGTGGTCGACGAATCGGACGGGCCGCACGCCGCCAATCCCAGCAGCATCAGAGCGGACGCCAGAACGACCGCCGCCCGAATGGCCGAACCTTGACGTCCCCAACACACCATGGCCTCCCGGGCAGACAACTGCATATGAGAATCGGTCTCATCATGGGCTTCATGAGAACAGTTGTCAATATCGCGCGGTCCACGTACCGTCGAAGGAACGTCAAGGCGCGGGCTGGCACAATGCTTGATCTGGATCGGCAGGGGGCGAGTGGAGGCCGGGATGATCGCGGTACCCGACGCTGCGGCGGGCAGACCCGCCGTTCGCTCCACGCGGCAGAAGGCCGCCATCACCGCCATGCTCGACGAGGTGGAGGAGTTCGTCACCGCCCAGGAGCTGCACGAACTGCTGCGCCAGCGCGGCGATCGCGTCGGACTGGCCACGGTCTACCGCTGCCTGCAGGGCCTGGCGGGCGCCCACGAGGTCGACGTGTTGCGCACCACGGAGGGTGAGGTGGCATACCGGCGATGCTCCCGGGGGCACCACCATCACCTGGTCTGTCGTGGATGCGGCCGCACGGTCGAGGTGGACGGACCGGCCGTGGAGCGCTGGGCCGACCGCATCGCCACCGCCAATGGCTTCACCGACGTGAGCCACACGCTGGAGATCTTCGGAACCTGCTCCGGCTGCGCAAAGCGCGCCTGACGCGGTTGCGACGTAGCATCCGAGCGTGATCGAGACTCGTAGCGGGCTCGACGAGCACTTCGCCGCAGATGCCCTCGATCTCGATGTCTGGTTCCCCTACCACCTGCCGCACCTTCGTCGTGTCGCGCCTGCTGTGGAATGCCAGCTTGCGGCGGTACCAGGGCGTCAACGTCTGATGGATGACGTCCAGCGGGCAGTTCGGCCGCGACACGCCATCCTGAAAGAAGCGCGTGTCGCGGCCGAACTGCCCGCTCAGCCTGGAATTGAGCTTCGTCAACCCACCCTTGCCTCGCTCAGCACCTCGCGCAGTCGGGCGGCAAAGGGCTCCGGAGCGCCCTGCTGACCGTACTCGCCGCCGAGGAAACCGCCGTGGTTGCTGGGGAAGACGATGGGCGCCAGGCCCAGTCGCTCGGCCGTTGCCTCGCCGCCCCGATGAGCCATCTCGCCGTCAGACTCCTCGCCGACCGCCACGACGATCCGCGTCGGTGCCGAGCGCAGGGCCGCGAAGTCCGGCTGGTAGTGGGTGCACGAGATGATGTTCTGACCCACGAGCGGGTCGTTGCGCGAGCCGTCGTCCTCTGCCGGCAGCCCGAACATGGCTGGGTCGGGACCGGGCTGGTCGGCGAAGCCGGCCGGGATCGGCCCGCGATGCATGACCAGCGCGATGAACTTCGCCATCGCCGGCCCGAGACCGTTGGTCTGGTACGTCTCACGGATGCCCCGTGCCGCGGCGAGGGCGGCATCCCGGTCCGGGAGGAGCTGCCCGAGCGGCGGCTCGTGCGCGACCAGAGTGCGCACGTCCTCGGGGTGGCGGGCGACGAGGGCGAGCGCGTTCACCGCCCCCCCGCTGCTGGCGAAGAGGTCAACCGGTCCGCCGCCGACGGCCGTGATCACAGCGTGGATGTCGTCCGCGTGTTCCTCGGGCGTGGACGGCGTCAAGTCGTCCGTCTTCCGGCTGCGCTCGACGCCCCGGGGGTCGTAGGTGACGATCGTGCGGTCGGTGAAGTGGCTGGCCAGGGAGCCGAAGCCGGCGGCGCCCATCGGCGACCCGATCAACATCAGCACCGGCTCAGTGCTCTCGTCATTTCGGCGGATGTCGTAGGTGAGCACGGCGCCCGGCACGTTCAGCGTCTGCGTCGTCGGCTCGGTCATGGTGACTCCTTGGTGGCTTGCGAACCTGTCACCCTTCCAGACTGGCGATGGGGAGGAAAATCATCGGTCAATGGCGAACGCCGGACTCTGTCGCCGCAGCAGCGGATTACTCGAGCGCCTCAACCCACTGGGACCGCCATTCCGCGGGCTCTGACCTCTGCCCGTAGTAGCGCGTGTCACGCAGGATCCTTCCCTGATCGTCGAGCTCGAGGATCAGAACGACATTCCACACGTCCCCGTTGTAGTCATTGACCCCCTCGACAACCCACACCGAACCGGACCCAACGACTCGGCGTAACGCGACGTTCGGCGGGGTCGGAAAGGCCTCCTGCATGGATCGCATCGCTTCACGCCCGCGAATGCGCTCACCCGACTGCGGCATATCCATCACGTAGTCGGGATGCCGGACATTGAACTCCTGCTCGGCCGACAGACCGGTTCCATCTGAGAGACCGAGCAGCAGTTCGACGCCGGTGCGCATGGCGTCCGCGTCGTTGAGCGTGCTCGCTCGGCGAAAGTGTTCCAGCACAACGGCCTCGTTCACGTTCCCTCCCGGCTCACGTCGTCCTTGGTGGCCCGAGTATCGACCTCGACATAGTCACCGGTCCACCGTTGCCTCTGGTGGCCCGTCGAGTTCGGCCCAGCGCTGCGGGTGCGTGCGCTGTCGTAGCGCTGTGCCAGGCTGCCGACATGAACGACTCTGATCGGCCTTTGCCGGACAGCCACCTGGTCACCATCCTCACCACCGAACACTTCACGCTGCAGACCGCCCGCGGTGGAACGATCGGCGAGGCGAACGGACGCGCCTCGATCTATCTGGGCGCCGTATCGAGCGGCTTGATCGCCCTCGGCTTCGTCGCTAACGACAGCGATCGGTTCGGCCTGTTCGCCGCCGCCGTCCTGCCGGCCATCCTGATGCTCGGCTGGTTCACCTTCGCCCGTCTGGTGGAGACGGGCGTGGAGAGCCTGCGGTACCTGGTCCGGATCCAGCGGATCCGTCGTTGGTACGCCGATGTCGCGCCCGCCGGGTCGCCCTGGTTCGCCGATCTGACGGCCGGCGGCGGGGAGCCGGATGAAGCGGCCGCCGCGGTGCGCAGCATGGGCATGAAGCCGTCGTTCGTGCAGATGCTCTACACGGCCGCCAGCATGGTGGGCGCCCTGAACTCCCTCATCCTGGGCGTGGCGGTGACCCTCGCGGCCCGGGGCGCGGACGTGCTGCCCCTGGCGTGGGCGACCGGCGTCGGCGTCGTGGTGGCCCTGCTGGCCCTGGCGGCACACGTCAGCTACGAACGTCGCGAGTTCGGCCGGGGTGTTGTGTAGGAGCGAGACATCAGATGCTCCCCGTGCGCGGTTTCCGGCATCCTGACCGCCACGACGACGCCGACCATCAGCCGAACTGCCCGCTCAAGCAAGCTCGGCACGTCCCGCCTTGACGTGGCGGCATCGCCTGGCACTGTGGAGCCATCGCGCTACGACGTCGCTCCAGACAGGGGGTCATGATGAACACCCATCACCGGATGATCCTGGAGTCGGACAGCGGCGAGGAGCTGCTCTTCACCTGCCCGCACGAGGGGTGTGGTCGCCGACTGGTGCTCCAGCGATCGGGCGGGTTGGTGGTGCTGGATCGGGGCGACTTCTTCGCGCTTCACTCCGGCGGCACGGAGGGCCTGGAGATCTCGGGCGAAATTGCCAGCTGACCAGGCCTCCTACGCTTAGCGAATGCTGAGCGCGCCCGCTCAGCGCTGGTATGGGCGTCACCTCAGCGTGGCGCGGCAACCTCGTGACAGACGAGACCCGGACCCGGGCCGTCCAACCGCACGAGGGAGCTTTCCATGCAGCAGTTCGACCCCAACATCCCCGGCCTCATCGGTGGCGACGTCACCACCGTGGTAGTCATCGACCCGGCCGGTACGTTCCCGCCCTTCGAGGTGGGCAACCACGTCCTGAACGCCAACGACGCATTTCAGGTCAACGTCGCCTGGACGGTCAACGGCCTGCTGCGCCCGCTGTGGCTGGCCGCGCTGGGTGGCAACTGGAACGTCCAGGTGTTCGCCGAGTCGCTCGGTGGCGGCCCGGAGATCCTCATCGCCAGCGACAACACCGTGGCGGCTGACCCGGCAGTGGCCAATTACTCCGTCACGTTGAACGTCCCGCCGAGCGTCTTGGAAGAGGGCAATCCCGGCAGCAACACCAGCGGCATCTACAAGCTCGTCGTTTCGGTGTTCCTGAACAGCAACCTGGGCGCCCCGGGCTTCGACATGACGGGGTTCAACGAGGGGCCGATCATCCAGGTCGAGAACCCGGTCTGACCCGGCGGTCCGGTCCTTCAGGAGGTGGATGCAGGATGAATGAGCAGCTCGCGAGCTTCCGTGATCTCAAGGGCATCGGTCCAGCCACCGAGGCCCGGCTGCATGAGGCCGGCATCTACACCTGGGAGGCGCTGGCCACCGCGGCGAGCGCCATCGCGGCGGTCCGCGGCAACGGCGACACCCTTCGCGAGGTGGCCAGCCGGATAGCGGCACGGCGGACTGAGGCGGGGGGCCCGGCGGCCCCCCGCCTGCACGACAGTGAGCACATCGAAGCCTTCGTGCTGCGGATGGCGCTGACGCAGGACGGGGCGCCGCTGCGCAGCACGGTCACCCACGTCCGGACGATGGACGAGCACAATTGGGCCGGCTGGGCGCCGGCGGAACTGATGGGATTCGTCGAACAGCGGTCCGGTTTCGAGCACGACCTCCGGCGAGGTCTGCAGCAGGACTCGCCCCAGCAGTCATCCGACGGGTCGCCGCCTGAGCCGAGTGGGGAATCAGCGGCGACCGTACCGGCTCAGGAATCGGCGCCGCCCCAGCGGCGCCGGGTCGCCAAGGCAACGCCCCCCTCGAGGAACCACGTCGTCGTCCTCGATGCGGGCAAGGCGCTCGGCGGAGCCGACCGGGAGATCCGCCTGACCGTGACGAGCACGCGGCCCATGGGGTTCGAGTACCGCGCGGTGCTGGCCGCACGTCCGCTCGGGATGGTGTCCGCCAACGGCGAGGGCTGGAGCGAGCTGGCTCAGGATGCCGGCACCGGCTCAGCGACCAGAGAGCTTGTGTTGTCCTTCCCGGCCGTGCCGCTCCCGGCCGGCGTCCACCGCTTGCGACTGCGTATGGAGTTGACCATGCCGGCGCCGGTCGGACGGCCGCCGACCCTGACCCTGGCGTCGGCCTAGCGCGCTGACCCGGCCGGCTGGCGTTCGGAACTCAGGCGGATCGCATGGTAAAGCCGGGTGGTGTCGGCCGCTGGGTCGACATCCACGGTGGCCCTGAGGACGCGGGCGCAGAACGTGTACTGCCGCAGCGCCAGGTAGACCCGGCCCTGCCCGGCATAACAGCGCATCAGCAGACGGTGCGCGTCCTCACGGCACGGGTCGATGTCCAGCATGCGATGCGCCGTGGCGATGCAGTCATCGAAGCTGCGGTCGTCGAACTCCATGCGGCTGAGCCGGTCCAGGGCGTCAACGAGTTGGAGGCGCATGCTCTCGCGGGGTAGCAGCGTCCACTGCTCGAACGGCGCGTCGGCCGCGAAGTCGCCCCGGTACAGCGCGACGGCCTGCCGGTAGGCCCTCCGGGCGCCTTCCCGGGCCCCTGCTCGCTCGGCCGCATTGCCGGCGCGCACGAGCGCTTCGAAGGACTCGATGTCGAGCTCGACCCGCAGTGTCGGGTTGACCCGGTAGCGCCCGTCGGCGTACTCCACGACGTTGAGGCCCGTGACGTCGAGGAACGCGCGGCGCAACCCGCTGACGGCCACTTGTAGCCGGTTGCGGGCGGCGCCCAAGGCCACATTCGGCCAAAACTCCTCTAGCAGCTCATCCCGCGAGCAGGCGTACCCACGCCGGGACAGCAGGTAGCGCAGCACGCTCGTGCCTCGCTGGCCGCTCCAGGAGTGGACCGGCGAACCATCCACCCGGACCTCCAGGGGGCCGAGCAGCCGCGCCTCGAGCACGGTCTGATGTGTCGTTGTGACCGTCGCGGGCAGGGTCTTCGTCGGTGCGGGTCGGTCCGGCCCGGCTCGGTCCCGGGCCGCCCCGGCGCCGGCCGCAGATGACCCGAAGCCAGCCGCAGATGACCCGAGGCCGGTCGGCCGCGCCAGCTCGGCGCGCAGCGGACGAACCCAGATCGGGCGCAGCCAGCCCCACTGCTGCTCCAAGGGAACCAGCCACGGCCGTAGCTCGTGCGCCGGTACCGGTCGTGCCCCCAATTGGGGATGCCAGTAGCCGGTTGTCAGCGCCACATGGAGGGCGCTGCGCTGGTCCGGTGTCAGCTGACGGACCAGGACGGCGGTGAGCCGATCCAAGAACGAGCCGAGGCCGTGGGAGCTGTCGAGGGCTTCGCTCACCGCGTCCTGGGACCACAATTGCGCGGCCGCCACCACGTCGTGCAGGACTGCCGTGCGCCGTCCGGTGTACCGGAACAGCCGGGATCGGTTCAGCTCGAGTGCACAACCCTCGAGAGCCTCCCGGTCGATCAAGTCGGACGTCGGGACCGCCCAATCGGGCCGGCGGCCCGTCATGGGCTGGAACCAGCTCTCGGCCACGACCACAACGCTGACCCCGCGGTCCACGACGGCCGGCCGGATCGATCGCACCAATCGCGTGACCGCTGGGGTCAGCCGCCCGCCGAGATCGAGAACGATGACGGCGCCCTCGGGCGCCCGCTGGATGTCCTCGCCAAGCCGTGCTCCGGGTCCCGATGCGGCGACGTCTTGCGGCGACCACCGGTGTCGGCAGGCGGCGGCCAGGGATTGCGCCAGTTCCACTGGGCGGGCGTCGCCTGCCCGCAGCCACACGCAGTCCTGCAGGCGATCCCAGCTGTCGATGACGCCCGCCAATCGCTCCGCCACGTAAGAACCCCGAACTCCACGGACCACGGAGAACGGCGACTCCCCGATTCGCTGAACAGCCGGCGTGATGGGGCCGGCGGCGGCCACCGGCTGAAGTACAGGCGGCAGAAACATCGGCGGCTCCCCCGGGGCCGTAGGCGGGACCATTCGGGCACGCCTCGCCATCGTGAAGAGATCGGAAATCGCCGGCTGATACCACCTTCACGAGCTGCTCTTGTCTGCGCTCGAACCTCCGGGCGTGACGTAACCTGTGGCGAGGCGCCCTGCGACGCCCGACCGACGCCGAAGAACCTGAGGACAAGCGTGGACAAGCGCACACTCGGCCAGAGCGGCTTGGAGGTGTCGGCCATCGGGTTCGGCTGCATGGGCCTCAGTTCCGGGCTCGGCCCCGCCGCCGACCGCCAGGACGGCATCGCGGTCATCCGTGCGGCCGTGGAACACGGCGTCACCTTCTTCGACACCGCCGAGGTGTACGGCCCCTTCGTCAACGAGGAAATCGTCGGTGAGGCCCTGGCCCCGTTCCGTGGCCAGGTGGTGATCGCGACGAAGTTCGGGTTCGCCATCGACGCGGGTGGAAGGCAGCACGGCCTGGACAGCCGTCCTGAACACATCAAGGATGTCGCGGACGCCTCGCTGAAGCGGCTGCGCATCGAGGCGATCGACCTGTTCTACCAGCATCGGGTGGACCCGAACGTGCCGATCGAGGACGTCGCCGGCGCGGTCAAGGAGCTGATCCACGCCGGGAAGGTCAGGCACTTTGGCCTGTCCGAGGCCGGCGTCCGCACCATCCGGCGCGCTCACGCCGTGCAGCCGGTCACGGCCTTGCAGAGTGAGTACTCGTTGTGGTGGCGCGAACCTGAGGCCGAGATCCTGCCGACGCTCGAAGAACTCGGCATTGGTTTCGTCCCGTTCAGCCCGCTCGGCAAGGGCTTCCTCACCGGCAAGATCGACGAGGGAACCGCGTTCTCCGGGTCCGATCTCCGCAGCACCATGCCGCGCTTCACACCCGAGGCGCGCCACGCGAACCGAGTCCTCGTCGACGAGCTGCGGGCCCTTGCTGCACACAAGGCCGCCACTCCCGCCCAGGTAGCGCTTGCATGGCTGCTCGCGCAGAAGCCCTGGATCGTGCCCATCCCCGGCACCAGCAAGATCCGTCGACTCGTGGAAAACCTCGGCGCGGCCGAACTGAGGTTGGCCTCGGACGATCTCGCTGAGATCGACCGCGCCGATGCCCAGATCCAGATCCAGGGGGACCGTTATCCGGCTGCGCTGCAGCGGCTGATCGACCGCTGAGGTGTCGGATCGCTGCATCCAAGACGATGGAAACTTCCGGGCGCATACGCCCGGAAGTTTCCATCGTCTTTCAGGGGCCGGTCCGGTGCGGTGCTGCCGTGACCGTCCGGAGTCGCGAGGACAGGGCCGGTCGGCCCTGAAGCTCAGGCACGTTCCCGCCGTTCTGACCCAGCAGACGGGTCAGAACGGCGGGAAGGATTAGTGCTGCCTCATTGCTCGGGTCCTCCGGGCCTTGACGGCGCTCGCAATTCGGGCGCACAGTGTTGCATCTGGTGCATTGAGTTGCTAGATACGAAACAGCCGCAAGGAGACCGCCGTGCGCACCCGCGACCGCGTCGCCGTACTGCACCGTCTGCTGACTCACTCCCGTTACGAGGTCCTGCCGACCGCCAAGATCGAGGGCATCGTCACGGAGTACGTTCCGGCCGGCCGCAGCGTGACGGTGACGGCGTCGCCGGCCAAAGGTCTGGAGGCGACGCTCGCCCTGACCGAGCGGCTGGCGGCGCAGGGATACGAAGCGGTGCCGCATCTCGCCGCCCGGATGATCTCGGGGCGAGCGGAGCTGGCTGAGATCGTCCAGCGGATGGAGCGGGCCGGGGTTCGCACGGTGTTCGTTCCGGCCGGTGACCAGGACCCGCCGGCGGGCCCGTATGCCGGTGCTCTGGACCTGCTGGAGGACCTCAATGCGCTGGGCAACCCGTTCCCGGACGTCGGCATCACCGGATACCCCGAGTCACATCCGGCCATCCACGACGACGTCACCATCCAAGCGATGTGGGACAAGCGCCGGCACGCCACCCACATCGTGAGCAACCTGACCTTCGATCCGCGGGTGCTGGCGACATGGGTGCGCCGCATGCGCTCCCGCGGAGTGACGATCCCGGTGCTGGTGGGACTTCCCGGACCGGTGGAGCGCGCCAAGCTGCTGACCATGGCGACGAAGATCGGCGTCGGTGAGTCGACGAAGTTCCTGGCAAAGAACCGCGGCATGTTTGCCCGCATCGCGGCCCCCGGCGGCTACGACCCGCTTCGTTTTCTCGGCAAGGCAGCGGCCGTGCTCGATGACCCGGCGATGTCCGTGAAGGGGCTGCACGTCTTCACGTTCAACCAGGTCGCGGAGACCGAAGCATGGCGCACCGAGCAACTGGAGCGCCTCGGAGAGCGGCTCACCTCAGCCGTTTAGCACGTCTGTCAGCAGCTCACGGAGGGCGCGATCGAACCGCGCCTGGCCGGTTCTTACGACGGTCAACGGCAGACCGAGCATCGCAGCCGCCTGGTCCGCCAGCTCATCCAGGTCTGGATCGTCGTCCTGCCGGAGCCAGATCACGCGCGTGTAGTGCCGGAAGTAGTCCTCACGCAGGTCCGGCCGCCGGTCGAGCCCGAGTTCCTGGAGCACAGTGCGCGCGAAAGAACGGACCAGGAAGTCTGTGAGCAGGTAGGTGCCCGGCTGGTCGGCGAAGAACGAGCGGACCCGCTCGGCACCGGCGTAGAGGTCATAGCAGTGCAGGCCGGCCAGCCGTCTGAGGCCGAGCCGCGCGCAGACGTCGTCCAGCGCACCGTAGGTGCCGCAGTCGGCGTATGCCACGGCGACCGCGGCGTAGGACGAACGCAGGCGCATGGCGAGTTTCTCGACCTCGCCGGCGATGCGGTCCGGCCGGTTGTGGAGCAGTGGAGGCAGCGGGTGCACGTGGACGGGCCAGCCGTTGTCCGACACGGCCCTCGCCGCCGGTTGGGCGATGGCGCCGCACGCGATCAGAGCGATGTTATTGCGGGAAGGCGAGCTGATCGACGAACTTGTCGTTGAAGTCGGAGCGGTCGGACAGCTCGACATAGCGCACCTCCTCCAGGAGAGTCCTGGCGCCCGTGCGCTCGCGGAGACTGAGCAGCACCATCTTCGCGCCTTCCCCTGCCACGTTTCCGGCCGAGACGATGCGCAGCACGGGCAGCTTGGGCACCAGACCGATCCGGATCGCCGATGCGGGGGAGAGGTAGCTGCCGAAGGATCCTGCGAGCAGGACCTGTTGCACGTCGCGGGGGGCCACGCCAAGCTCTTCGAGCAGCAGCGACCAGCCGGTGGCGATGGCGGCCTTGGCGAACTGCAGCTCGCGGACGTCGCGTTGAGACAGGTACACCATGTCCGCGGTCTCGGTGGCGCCGTGCGGCCGGTGCAGGACGAACACCCGCTCCTCGCCGACCTGGGAAAATCGCCCGGCAAGCGTCGGCGCGATCTCCGTGGCGGCCTCCTCGGTGACGAACCGGCCGCCGGCGTCGAGCAGACCGACCTTGACCAGCTCCGCGACGGCGTCGACAAGACCCGACCCGCACAGGCCACGTGGCTCGACGTCGCCGATGACCTGGAGTGTGACCTCCTCGCCGAGCTTGACCACCTCGATGGCGCCCTCGGCGGCCCGCATGCCGCAGCGGATGGCACCGCCTTCGAAGGCCGGTCCCGCAGGAGCGGCCGTGGACAGGATGCGGTCGCCGTCGCCGAGCACGATCTCGCAGTTGGTCCCGACGTCGATGAACAGGCGCAGCCGTTTGTCGCGATCCATGCCCGTGGCGAGCATCCCGGCGATGATGTCGCCGCCCACATAAGCGCCCAGTGCGGGGAACAATGTCGCTCGCGCTCCCGGGTGAAGGCGCAGGCCGAGATCTGACGCGCGCAGGCCCGCCGGGGCCGCTGTCGCCATCACGAACGGCGCCACGCCCAACGGTTCGGGGTTGATGCCGAGCAGCAGTGCGGTCATCGTGGCGTTGCCGGCGACCGCCACTTCGTACACGTGGCTGGGATCGACGCCCCCTTCCTTGCAGACGTCGGCCGCGAGTTCGGCCAGGGTCAGCTGCGCGAGCTCCTGCAGCTTTCCGAGCGCTTCGGGGTCGAGCATCGTGCTGCTGATCCGGGTGATGACATCACCACCGAACGGCTGCTGCTTGTTCAGCATGGAGTGCACGGCGACCGGGGTCCCGGTCGCGAGATCGAGCAGCGTGGCCACCACCGTCGTGGTGCCGAGGTCGAACGCGATCGCGTATCGCAGCGCGGTGGTGTCCCCGGGTTCCACGTCGATCAGATCCTCGTCGACGATGACCGCCGTGGCCCTGAAGTCGGACTCGCGCAGCACCGTCGGCAGCCTGCGCAGGGCGTACAGATCCGGCTTGAGGTCGATGTCGTCGATGCCGTCGCTCAGCCGAGCCAGGTCGGTGCGCTGGTCGGCGAGTGACGGCTCGTCCAGCTCGACGTACCGCTTCTGGACGGCGGGACGCAGGATGACCTGCCGGCCGACGCCGACGGTCGCCGCCTTGGGCCGGGTCACCAGGGGCGGCACCTCGAGCGTCAGGTCCTGGGTGGCCTGGGCGAGGCAGGCCAGCCGCCAGCCTTCCTTGAGCTGATCGGGGGTGAAGGACCGGACATCGAGCCGAGAGACCGGGACGCTTCCGTCGATCACCCGGATCCGGCACTTCTTGCAGGTGCCGTGCCCACCGCACGTGGAGTCGATGGCGATGCCGTTCCAGCTGGCGGCGTCGAAGACCGACACCCCCGGCGGCACCCGAACCGACCGCCCGGACGGCGTGAACGCCAGCTCGACCCGGCCGGTGCCGTCGTGGGCGTGACCACCCCGCCCTGCGGGCGGCTCCAGGAGACCTTCCCGTCTGACTCTGTCGACGGAGAAGTCCTCCCGCTCGTATGCCTCGTCCGGGTCGGTCTCGCTCATCGCTGGGTTATCCCGCCGGGTCCGTCTGCTTGGCCCGGTGTGCCGCGATCCAGTTCATTCCCCACTCGTCGTGGCCGAGCAGCAGGTCAGCCGCCTTCACGGCCTCGATGATCTGTGGAGTACGGGCATCCATGATCGCGCTGGTCAGGCCGCTGGTCATGGCCATCGGCAGGAATGTGGCGTTCAGGGCGTGCCGGCTCGGCATCCCGAAGGACACGTTCGACGCGCCGCAGGTCATGTTCACGCCGATCTCCTCGCGGATCCGGCGCATCGTCTCGAACGCCGTCACGCCGACCGAGGTGTCAGCCCCGATCGGCATCGCGAGGGGGTCGATGACGATGTCCTCGACCGCGATGCCGTACTCCTGCGTGGCGACGCGGACGATCTTGTGAGTGAGCTCGACCCGCTTCTCGACGTCCATCGGGATCTCGTCGTGGTCGTTCGGCAACGCGATGACGGCGGCGTCGTACCGCTTGACCAGTGGCAGGATCAGCTCGAGGCGGTCGTCCTCGGCGGTCACCGAGTTGACCAGGGCGCGGCCCTCGTACACCGATAGCCCCGCCTCGAGCGCCTCGACGACCGAGGAGTCGATGCAGATCGGCAGGTCCGTCAGCGATTGCACGAGCTTGATCGCCCGGGACAGCAGTTCCGGCTCGTCGGTCAGCGGGACACCCATGTTGACGTCGAGGACATGGGCGCCACCGGCGACCTGAGCGGCGACGTCGCGGTTGATCGCCGACAGGTCACCCGCGCGCAGCTGCTCCTGGAAGATCCGCCTGCCGGTCGGATTGATCCGCTCACCGATGATGCAGAAGGGCTGATCGTGCCCGATCACGACCTCTTTGCTCGCCGACCGCAGCCGGGTCTCGTGCCGGCCCGTCATGCCGACACCAGGCTGCGCCGCTTGTTCAGCAAATCCTTGGCGCGCTTGACGCACGCCGAGGCGTCGGCGGCGTAGCCGTCGGCGCCGACCGCATCCGCGTACTCCTGGGTCACCGGTGCGCCGCCGACCATCACGATGACGGAGTCGCGCAGACCCGCCTTCTGGAGGGCGTTGATGTTGGCCTTGAACATGGGCATGGTGGTCGTGAGGAACGCCGAGAAGCCGACGATGTCGGGCTGGTGTTCCCGGACCGCCTCGACGAACTTCTCCGGAGCCACCTGGACCCCGAGGTCGATCACTTCGAACCCGGCGCCCTCGAGCATGATGTCGACCAGGTTCTTCCCGATGTCGTGCACGTCGCCCTTGACCGTACCCATCACGAACTTGCCGATCGTCTCCACGCCGGTTTCGGCCAGCAGCGGACGCAGGACCGCCATCGCGCCCGCCATCGCCTTGCCCGCGATCAGCATCTCCGGCACGAAGAAGTCGCCCCGCTCGAAGCGGGCACCGACTTCCTCCAGGGCCGGGATGAGTGCGTCGAACAGCAGGCTCTGCGGTTCCATTTGCTGGGCGAGCGCCTCGTGAGTGAGCTCGAGCACGGCTGGGCCGTTTCCGACCAGCGTCTTGTCATAGAGACCTTGCAGGATCTCCTCGGGTGAGTTCATGCGGCGCCCTCCTCAAGCATTCGGGTCCGAAGCAGGCCCGAGAGGGCCTCGGCCTGCTGCTGCAGGTGCCGACCGACCTGGTCGACACGGTCATCGAGGCGCGCGGTCGGTCCGGAGACGCCGAGCGCAGCCACGACGGTGCCGGCGCGATCGCGGACGGGTACCGCCACGCCGGACAGCCCGATCTCGAGCTCTTCGCGGGTCGTCGCGTAGCCGAGCCGGCGCGCGCGACGGATCTCGTCCTGCAGCCGCTCGAGCGAGCCGATGGAATGTTCGGTCGGTGTCGCCAGCGGTTCGCGGGGGAGCGGAAGGCCGTCGAAGGCGTACATGACCTTGCCGAGGGCCGAGCAGTGCGCCGGAACGTCGACGCCCACCCAGTCGCGGGCACCGAGGACGTACCGGGTGGTCTCTTGTGCGATCTGGACGACGGTGTCGCCGCGGGGGATGCCGAGGTTGACGGTCTCGCCGGTCTCCTGGACGAGCTTGCGCAGAGTCGGCCTCGCCAGCCGGACGACGTCGCTCCACGGGTCGTGTCGCGTGGAGTACAGCGCGAAGAGCGCGCCCGGGAGGTAGGCCCCGGCGTCGTCGCGCTCGACCAGCCGGCCGCGCTCCAGGGCGGAAAGGAGCCGCGATGCCGTGGATCGCGCAAGGCCGGAGGTCTCCGCGAGGTCGGTAAAGGTGATTGGCTCGTCGGCATGGACGACCATGGCGACCAGCGCTATGGCGCGGTCGATTGCCTGGGTTCCCGGTTGTTCCTGGGTGCGTCCGGTCATGTCCTTGCCTCTGAAGGAGTTCCATAATATGGAACTGCGGTCCCATATTATGGGGCTATGATGTCCGTTGCGTCACCTTGGGGTCAAGAAGGAGGACCGGATGTTCCGCAACTCGATGCCTCGCTATGAGGTGCTCTCTGCTGACGCGATGGCGACCTTGGACAAGGGCTGGCGCCGGCTCGTCTCCGAGATCGGGGTCGAGTTCATGAGCGAGCGTGCGCTCGACCTCTTCCGCAAGGCAGGCCAGAAGGTCGAGGGCAACGCCGTGTTCTTCGACCCGGACTTCGTGCTTGCGCAGGTTGCGAAGGCACCGCGCGAGTTTGACGTGGCCGCGCGCAACCCCGAGCATTCCATCCACATCGGTGGCGACTCGATGGCCTTCGGCGCGGTGTACGGGCCGCCGTTCGTGCGGCAGGGCGATGTGCGCCGGGACGCCACCATGGACGACTTCCGCAACTTCACCAAGTTGGCCCAGTCGTTCTCGGTGCTCGACTCCGCCGGTGGCGTCATCTGCGAGCCCAACGACGTCCCGCTCGACTCGCGGCACCTCGACATGACCCTGGCCCTCCAGACGCTGACCGACAAGGTGTACATGGGCAACGTGGTCTCGGGCGTGAACGCCCGAGACACGATCGAGATGGGAGCGATTCTGTTCGGGGGGCGGGACGTCATCGAGCAGACGCCGGTGTCGATCTCGCTGATCAACTGCAACTCCCCGCTGCGCTGGGACGATCGGATGCTGGACGCGCAGTTCGAGTACAGCGCCGCGAACCAGCCGGTGGTGCTCACGCCGTTCCTGCTCATGGGCGCGATGTCGCCGGTGACGGTTCCGGCAACCCTGGTCCAGCAGATGGCGGAGGCCCTCACCGGCATCGCGCTCTCGCAGTTGATCCGTCCAGGCTGCCCGGTGATCTTCGGGTCGTTCCTGTCCAACATCGACATGCAGTCCGGCTCGCCGATGTTCGGCACGCCGGAGTCCGGCCTCGGTCTGTTGTGCACGGGGCAGATCGCCCGGCACTTCGGACTTCCCTTCCGGTCCGGAGGCGCCCTGACCTCCTCCCAGGTGCCCGACGCCCAGGCGGGCTACGAGGCGCTCATGACGATGCTGCCGACGTTCCTCGCGGGGACCAACTGGGTGATGCACTCGGCGGGCTGGCTCGAGGGCGGCCTCGTGGCCGGCTACGAGAAGTTCATCGTCGACGTCGAACTCGTGCAGATGCTGCAGTGGGAGTTCAAGCCGCTGGAGATCGACGAGGCATCGCTGGCCTTCGACGCCCATGCCGAAGTGGGTCACGGCGGTCACTTCCTCGGCGCCGCGCACACGATGGAGCGGTTCCGTACCTGTTTCTACCGTCCCATGCTGTCGTCGTCGGAGAACTACGAACGCTGGATGCGCAACGGCGGCGTCGACGCCGCAGGGCGGGCGGCGAAGATCTACCGGCAGAAGCTCGAGCAGTACGAGCAGCCGCCGTTGGACGACGCAGTGCGCCTGGAGCTGGAGCACTACGTCGAGCGCCGTCGCAAGGAACTCGGCGACTGATCCGAAGCGCCCTCGACCCACGCGGGTCGAGGGCGCCTCTTCGCCTGTGCGCCCGGCAGCTCAGCGGAAGACCACGGTGCGGTGGCCGTTGAGCAGAATCCGGGTCTGGGCGTGCCAGGCGATGGCACGGGCGAGCACCTGGCACTCGACGTCGCGGCCCGCCGCCACCAGCTGCGCCGGAGTGGCACGGTGGTCGACGCGGACGACGTCCTGCTCGATGATCGGCCCCTCGTCCAGGTCGCCGGTCACGTAGTGGGCGGTGGCGCCCACGAGCTTGACCCCACGGTCGAACGCCTGGTGGTAGGGCTTGGCCCCCTTGAAGCTGGGCAGGAACGAGTGGTGGATGTTGATCACCCGGCCCTCCAGCTGCTTGGACAGGTCGTCGGAGAGCACCTGCATGTAACGGGCCAGGACCACGAGGTGGATGCCGAGCGAGTCGACCAGCTGCATGAGTTCCTTCTCGGCCGCCGCCTTGGTCTCGGGCGTCACGGGGATGTGGTGGAAGTCCACGCCGTAGGCCCGGGCGAGCGGCTCGAGATCGCGGTGGTTGGAGACGATGACCGGGATCTCGATCTGGAGACCGCCGGTCTGCCAGCGGAAGAGTAGATCGTTCAGGCAGTGGCCGAACTTCGAGACCATGATCAGCGTGCGGTACGGCGCGTGCGCGTCCCACAGTTGCCAGTTCATCGAGTGTGCGGCTGCCACGTCGTGGAACGCCCGGCGCAGGTCGTCCAAGGTGATGCCGCCGTCGGAAAGCTCGAAGTGGATCCGTGCGAAGAACCGGCCGCTGAGCGTGTCGTCGAACTGCTGGCTCTCCAGGATGTTGCCCGTGTGGTGGGTGACGAAGCCGGAGATCGCATGCACCAGACCGGGGCCGTCCGGGCACTCGACGGTCAGGACGTACTCGCGGTTCGCGGCGGCCGGGCTGGCGTCGATGTGGCTCATGGGGCCTCCTCACTCCTTGGTGCGTATTATGCAACCAATAGCGATATCTGCAACAGATAACGATTCGTCGGCACCCGCATTGAGGCCTTGACGTGCTTGGATCACGCCGCGATGCTGTTGCGCACGCCACATTTAGTTGCGATATGAGCAACAACGAGTTGCGGCAGGGGCAACAACGGACGGTGTGGGACGGAGCTGGCACGGATGCCTGACATCTTCATCGGCGGAGCCTGGACGCCCGCGCTGTCCGGCCGCCGCCGGGAGATTCGCTGTCCGGCGGACGGGTCGCTGGTCGGGACTGTCGACGAGGCCGGTCCCGAGGACGCCAGGGCCGCGATCGCAGCTGCGCGGGAGGCCTTCGACCGCGGGGACTGGTCCCGAACGTCCGCGCAGGAGCGAGGACTTCTCGTGCACCGGGTGGCCGACCTGCTGTCCCGCGACAAGGCCATCCTGGCCGAGGCCGAGTCCCGCGACACGGGAAAGCGGCTGGCGGAGAGCGGACTGGACGTCGACGACGTCGTCGCCGTGTTCCGGCACTACGCGCGGACCGCCGCGGAGGAGGCAGGCCGCGTCATCGACACAGGGCGGTCGGACGTGGTGTCACGCGTCGTCCACGAGCCGGTCGGCGTCTGCGCCCTCATCACCCCCTGGAACTACCCACTCCTGCAGACCTCCTGGAAGGTGGCCCCCGCGCTCGCCGCCGGTAACACGTTCGTCCTCAAGCCCAGCGAGCTGACTCCCCACACCGCCATTCACTTGATGCGCCTGCTGCAGGAGGCCGGACTCCCGGATGGTGTTGCGAATCTCGTTCTCGGAGCGGGCCCCGAGGCCGGGGCTCCGCTGGCCGAGGATCCCCGCGTCGACCTCGTGTCGTTCACCGGGGGACTGGAGACCGGGAAGCGGATCATGGCCGCCGCGGCGGGGACGGTGAAGAAGATCGCCCTTGAGCTCGGCGGCAAGAACCCCAATATCGTCTTCGCCGACGCCGACCTGGACACGGCGCTCGACTTCGCCCTCACGGCGGTGTTCCTGCACTCGGGCCAGGTCTGCTCGGCCGGCGCCCGGCTGCTGATCGAGGAATCGATCCACGACTCCTTCGTCGAGGAGTTGGTGAACCGTGCGGGTGCCATCCGGCTCGGCGGGCCATTTGACGACAAGGCCCAGACCGGACCACTGGTGTCGGCAGCGCACCGCGACAAGGTCGAGCAGTACGTCGCATCCGGTCTCGCGGAGGGAGCGGTGCTGCGGTGCGGTGGCAGCCGCCCCTCCGACCCGGCTCTCGTCGACGGGTTCTATTACCTGCCCACCGTCCTGGACGGCTGTCGCTCGTCGATGACGGTGGTGCAGGAGGAGTCCTTCGGTCCGGTGCTGACCATCGAGACGTTCACCGACGAAGCCGACGCCGTGGCCCTGGCCAACGACTCGATCTACGGGCTCGCCGGTGCGGTCTGGACGCGCGACGCGGGCAGGGCGGAGCGGGTCGCGGCCCGGCTGCGCATGGGCACCGTCTGGATCAACGACTACCACCCCTACGTGCCCCAGGCCGAGTGGGGTGGGTTCAAGCAGTCGGGCATCGGTCGCGAGCTGGGTCGCGCCGGATTGGAGGAGTACCGCGAGACCAAGCACATCTGGCACAACATTGCGCCGCAGCCCTCGTACTGGTTCGGCGAGTAGAGCGACAGGATCGGGGAGCAGGGTTGGAGAAGCACTACGACTTCGTCATCGTCGGGGGCGGCTCGGCGGGCAGCGCCCTGGCCAACCGGCTCAGCGCCGACCCGGCCATCAGCGTGCTCGTGCTCGAGGCCGGCCGGTCCGACATCAAGCTTGATCCGTTCATCCACATGCCGGCCGCCTTGCCGATCCCGATCGGCAACCGGTTCTACGACTGGAAGTACGAGTCGGAACCCGAGCCGTTCATGCACGACCGGCGGATCTACCACGCGCGCGGCAAAGTGCTCGGCGGATCCAGCAGTATCAACGGAATGATCTTCCAACGGGGCAACCCGCTGGACTACGAGCGCTGGGCCGCCGACAAGGGCATGGAGACCTGGGACTACGCCCACTGCCTGCCCTACTTCAAGCGGATGGAGACCTGCCTCGCCGGTGCCGACGAGTGGCGCGGTGGCTCCGGGCCGCTGGTCCTCGAGCGTGGACCCGCGACCAACCCTTTGTTCGGCGCCTTCCTCGAAGCGGCGCAGCAGGCCGGGTATCCACTGACCGACGACGTCAACGGCTACCGGCAGGAGGGATTCGCGAGGTTCGACCGCAACATCCACCGTGGACGCCGGCTCAGCGCAGCGCGCGCCTACCTGCATCCGGTGATGGGTCGCCAGAACCTGACCGTCCGCACCCACGCGATGGCCACGAGAATTCAGTTCGACGGCGCCCGCGCGGTCGGCGTGGACTTCCTGCATCTCGGTCGCAAGCGCTCGGTGCGCGCCGGAGAGATCATCCTGTGCGGCGGCGCCATCAACACTCCGCAGCTGCTCATGCTCTCAGGCGTCGGGAACGCCGATGAGCTCAAGCAGCGCGGCATCGACGTCGTCGCAGACGTCCCGGGAGTCGGGGAACACCTCCAGGACCACCTCGAGGTCTACATCCAGTACGCCTCCAAGCTCCCGGTCTCGATCTCCCCGGGGCTACGGTGGCGCAACCGTCCCCGGGTGGGCCTGGAGTGGCTGCTCTTCCGCAAGGGCCTGGGCGCCACCAACCACTTCGAGGTGGGCGGGTTCGTCCGCAGCAACGAGGACGTCGACTACCCGAACCTGATGTTCCACTTCCTGCCCATCGCGATCCGGTACGACGGATCCTCACCCATCGAGGGCCACGGATATCAGGTGCACATCGGGCCGATGTACTCCGACGCCCGGGGGACGGTGAAACTGAAGTCGGCAGACCCGTTCGAGCACCCCGCCCTGCGCTTCAACTACCTGTCCACCGAACAGGACCGCCGCGAGTGGGTCGAGGCCGTGCAGGTGGCTCGCGGCATCCTCAACCAGCCCGCGTTCGCGCCGTTCTCGGACGGTGAGTTGTCACCCGGACCGTCGGTGGAGACACCCGAGGAGATCCTCGACTGGGTGGCCCGCGATGCCGAGACCGCGCTGCACCCCTCCTGCACGGCTCGGATGGGGGTCGATGAGATGTCGGTCCTCGACCCGACCAGCATGCGGGTGCACAAGGTCGACGGTCTCCGCGTGGTCGACGCCTCCGCGATGCCCTATGTCACCAACGGCAACATCTACGCCCCCGTCATGATGCTCGCGGAGAAATCCGCGGACCTGATCCTCGGCAATACGCCACTGCCGCCGTCCGACGCGCCGTTCTACCGTTACCGCGATGGCACCCCGCTCTATCCTGACGGATCGCGCCTCACCCCGGGAGGCAAGGCATGACCAGGACCATCTCAGAGACAGCCACGGAGAGGCCGCGACATCAGGACTCCGCCGAGTCCGCCCTCCGGGTGCACGAGCTGTGGAAGATCTTCGGGCCGAGGGCCGACCGAATCATCGGCACGCCGGACGCCCAGCTGTCCCGCAACGAACTTCAGGCGAAGACGGGCTGCGTGACCGCCGTCAAGGACATCTCGTTCACGGTGGCGCCCGGTGAGGTCTTCGTGGTCATGGGCCTGTCCGGGTCCGGCAAGTCCACTCTGGTCCGGCTGCTCACGCGCCTCATCGAGCCCACATCGGGCTCTGTGCACATCGGCGGCCATGACATCACCTCGGCGGACGACGCACGCCTGCGGGAGTTGCGCCGCACGCACGTGGGCATGGTCTTCCAGCACTTCGGTCTGCTTCCGCACCGGCGGGTGATCGACAACGTGGCGTTCGGTCTGGAGGTCCGCGGCGAGGACAAAGCCCGGCGGCGGCAACGGGCGCAGGAGATGGTCGACCTCGTCGGCCTCTCAGGCTACGAGCGCTCGTACCCCGACCAGCTGTCCGGGGGAATGCAGCAGCGGGTCGGTCTCGCACGGGCCCTGGCCAGCGATCCTCAGGTGCTAATGTTCGACGAGCCGTTCTCCGCGCTGGACCCGCTGATCAGACGCGACATGCAGAACGAGGTCATCCGGCTGCACCACGAGGTCGGCAAGACCATGGTCTTCATCACCCACGATCTGAGCGAGGCCCTCAAGCTCGGCGACCGCATCCTGATCATGCGGGACGGCGAGATCGTCCAGATCGGCAGGCCTGACGAGGTCGTCGGCGCTCCGGCCGACGACTACGTCCGGGACTTCACCAGCGACGTGCCGAAGTCGCACGTGCTCACCCTGCGCTGGGTCATGCGGCCGCCGGAACCCGGGCAGGCCGACTCCGGCCCGGTGCTCTCCAGCGACACGGTGGTGCGCGAGGCTGCCCGGCACGTCCTGGCCACCCGGGGGCATGTCCGCGTCTTCGACGGCGACCGCTGCGTCGGCGTCGTGGACGACGAGGACATCCTGCGCGTCGTGGTCGCGGAGGAGGAAACCCCGTGAGCGCCGCCGTCCAGTTGGCGCCGGAGACCAAGGAGGAGCAACCCCGAGTCGAGACCGCCCCGAAGCGACATGTAGCGCTGTTCCTCGGTGCGATCGCGGCGGTCTGGCTCATCGGCTGGCTGGCGCTCCGCGGCGACAACACACTGGCCATGGCCTTCCGCGACCAGAACTCATTTCATAACTGGATCAACGGGCTGCGCGACGACATCCAGACGTCGGCCTCGCACGGCAACTGGTTCTTCGACGGCGTGATCGGCCGGTTCTCCGACGGCATCAACTGGGTGGTTGAGCAACTGCAGCGGCTGATCAGCACGAAGGCCTTCCCGCGGCCGGTGCCGCAGATCGGGTGGCTCGGCGTGCTCGCTATCGGCGGATGGCTGGCGCTGCTCTTGGCCGGGATTCGCTCCATGCTCCTGGTGCTCGCCGTCGTGGTGTCGTTCGGGCTGCTCGGCTACTGGCAGGACAGCATGGACACGCTGATCATCACCATCGTGTCGGTGATCATCTGCATCGTGATCGGCATGCCGCTCGGGATCGCCATGGCCCGCAGGCGCTCCGTCTCCGCGGCAGTCACACCGGTTCTCGACCTGATGCAGACGATGCCGGCGTTCGCCTACCTCGCCCCACTCGCGCTGCTCTTCGGCATCGGCGCGTCGACGGCGGTGGTGTGCACCCTGATCTACGCGCTGCCGCCACTCGTGCGGATCACCGAGCACGGTCTCCGCTCGGTGCCGTCCACGACGGTCGAGGCGGCTGACTCGCTGGGCGTGAGCAGACGCCAGTTGCTGATGAAGGTCCAGCTGCCGATGGCCCGCCGGACCATCGTGGTCGGCGTCAACCAGTCGATGATGGCGGCGCTCTCGATGGCGACCATCGCGGCCCTCGTCAACGGGCCGGGGCTCGGCCAGCCGGTGGTCGCGGCCCTGCAGATCCTCGACGTGGGCGGTGCCGCCGTCGCGGGTCTCGCCATCGTGCTGATGGCGATCATGCTCGACCGAACGACGACAGCCGCCAGCCAGCGCCGCGATCCCGAGCATCACCGCGCCGCTGGCGCCGGCCGGACCGCGGATGCGTTGGCAGCGCTCCTGCGGCGGCTGCCGGCCTGGACTCGCGAGGAGGTAGGACGGCGAGTGCAGGCCTCCGGTGCGGGCAAGCTCGGTGGGCTGCTCCTCGTGCTCGTCCCGGTGCTGATCTGTGTCCAGTTGTCGCGCCAGTACATCGGTCTGGCGCAGTTCTCAGGCGGCGCCAACATCGGTCCCGACTTGGCCAAGTGGATCAACGACGCGACCGATTCGGTGGTCAACGTGATCGAGCCGATCACCAGCGGGTTCAAGAACGCGATCAGCTACGGCTTCCTCAACCCGTTGCAGTCGCTGCTGGGCGAGACGCCGTGGTGGCTCATGGCGCTGGTGATCCTCGCAGCAACTCTGGTGATCGCCGGCTGGCGGGCGGCGGTCGTGACGCTGGCCTGCGAGGGGATCATCCTGGGCACCGGGCTGTGGCACGACTCCATGGTCACGCTGACCACGACGATCGTCGCCACCGTGCTGGTGATGATCGTCGCAATGGTTCTCGGCGTCGCGATGGGGCGAAACAGGCGGGCGGACGCGGTGATCCGGCCGGTGCTCGACACCTTCCAGGTGATGCCCCCGTTCGTCTACCTCGTGCCCGCACTGGCGTTGTTCAGCGCCACCCGATTCACCGCCATCGTGGCCGCGGTCGCGTACGCCGTACCGATCGCCACCAAGCTCGTCGCGGACGGCATCCGCGGTGTCTCGCCGACCACGGTGGAGGCCGCTCAGTCTGCCGGCATCACCCGATGGCAGATGATCAGCAAGGTCCAGTTGCCGATGGCTCGCGAGTCGTTGGTGCTGGCGGCGAACCAGGGGCTGCTCTATGTGCTGTCGATGGTCGTCATCGGCGGAATGGTGGGGGCCGGCAGCCTCGGCTACATCGTCGTGACCGGCTTCTCGCAGACTGACCTGTTCGGCAAGGGATTGGCCGCAGGTATCGCAATCACCGCCATGGGGGTGATGATCGACCGCACTGCCCGCCATGCAGCCGCTCGTATCGGCAGTGCCTGACCCCCGCATTCCCTCCGAAAATCGAAAGGAACCCGATGAGAACCAGACGAGCCCTGGTAGGCCTGGTTGCGGCTGCCGCGATGCTGCTGGCCGGCTGTGGCGGCGGCATCGAGAGCAGCGGCACCGACTCCGGCGCAGGCGGGGGCAAGGACTGCGGCAACCTCAACATCGCGGTCAACCCGTGGACCGGCTACGCCGCCAACGCCTACGTGATCGGGTACGTTGCGCAGACCAAGCTGGGTTGCAACGTCGCGTACAAGAACGTCAAGGAGGAGATCGGCTGGCAGGGTATGGCATCCGGCTCGATCGACACCGTCGTCGAGAACTGGGGCCACCAGGACCTGGTCGCCAAGTACATCACGCAGCAGAGCACGGTCGAGGATGCCGGGTTGACCGGCAATGAGGGCCTGATCGGCTGGTTCGTGCCGCAGTGGATGGTGGAGAAGTACCCGGACATCACCGACTGGAAGAACCTCAACAAGTACGCCAGCTTGTTCAAGACGTCGGAGTCGGGCGGCAAGGGCCAACTGCTCGACGGTGACCCTTCGTACGTCACCAACGACGAAGCTCTGGTGAAGAACCTGAACCTGAACTTCAAGGTCGTCGTCGGTGGCAGCGAGGCGGCGCTCCTCCAGAGCTTCAAGAACGCCGAGAAGAACAAGACGCCGCTGCTGGCGTACTTCTACACCCCGCAGTGGTACGCGGAGGTCAACGGCCAGGCAACGCCCGGCGTGAAGGACCCGATTCAGATTGCTCACGTCGAGCTGCCGAAGTGGACGGAGGGATGCGACGCCGACGCCGCCAAGGTGGCTTGCGACTACCCGCCGTACCACTTGAACAAGCTGATCTCGAAGAAGTTCGCCGATTCCGGCTCCCCGGCGGTCAGCCTGATCAAGAACTTCAAGTGGACCAACGAGGACCAGAACACCGTGTCTTCCTACATCGGACAGGACGGCATGAAGCCTGAGGACGCGGCCAAGAAGTGGGTGGACGCGCACTCTTCCGAGGTGGACGCGTGGATCGGCTGACCCGCTGACGGGGCCCACCCCAGCGGAACCGTGACGATGGAGACTTCCGGTCATATACGACCGGAAGTCTCCATCATCACGCCTCGGTAGGTCTGAGCGCGATGACCATGAGGTGGTTGCGTCGGTCAGATGGACGTTGCGTCGGTCAGATGGACGTTGCGTCGGTCAGATGGACGTTGCGTCGGTCAGATGGACACTTCCTTGATCAAATGGACGAAATTGTGCTCGACACCGCCGCGGACCAGCCCAAACGTCCATGTGATCATGGCAAGGCCCATCTCGCGTGCCTACCTGATGACGCGACACCCAGCGCGACGTGGGTCGGCCGTCTTTGTGTGATGGAGATCCTTCCCGCCGAAGTGACCCACTGAGCCGGTCACTTCGGCGGGAAGGATCTCCATCAGCTCGCCTCGGTAGGTCTGCGTGCGGTCGACACTCGGCGCAGGCAGCTCGCTCAGGATCCGACGTAGCCGAGCCGGTGACTGATCTGCAGCCCGGCGTCCTTCATGGTCGGGACCAGCTCGTCCATCCGGTGCGAGGTGAAGCGGTACGACGGGCCGGACGCGCTGAGAGCCGCCACCACTGTGCCTTCGGCGTCCCGAAGGGGCACCGCGATGGCGTTCAGCCCCTCTTCGTACTCGCCGACCGTCTTGGCGTAGCCGCGCTCGAGGGTCCTCTGGAGCTCCTTCTCCAGCTCGCCGGTCCGGGTGATGGTGTCTGCGGTGAACGCCGGGAGCCCGTAGGACTTGATCAGCCGGCTTCGCTCCTCGGCATCCACGTGCGCGAGCAGGATCTTGCCGCTGGACGTGGCATGCAGCGGGGTCAGCTGGCCGACCCAGTTCTGTGCGGCCACGGCGGCCGGGCCGAGGGCCTGGTCGACGTTGACGGCGTAATGCTCACGCAGCACCGCGACGTTCACCGTCTCGCCGATGTCATTGGCGAGCCGCTCGGCCAGCGGCCGGGTCTGCCGTGTGATGTCCATACGCCCGGAGACCGCGCCCGCCAGGCGGACCAGTCCAAAGCCGAGGCGGTACTTTCCGCGGTCCTCCGTCTGCTCCACCAGGCCGTGCGACTCCAGCGCGCCGAGGAGGCGGAAGGCTGTGGACTTGTGGACGTCGAGCTCGGCAGCGAGTTCGGAGACGCCGCCGCTGCCCCAACGGGCAAGGAGCTCGAGCACACTCAGCGCGCGGTCCACCGACTGCAGGCCACTGGCTGCCTTGTCGCCGAGGCTCACGCTGGCGTTGCTCATCGTGAAACCCTTTGCCCATAGCGCATCTAGTCAGTCTAATGGATGGCAGTCTTCGGGCGCCGTGATGACCGAATCGCCGCGCATCCGTGCCGCCATGTGGCTTGGGCTCTGCGTCCCGCTCACCAGCACATACGCTGATGGCCGGGCGCTGGAGCCCTTGACGCGGCAGCCATGGGCGGGCATCGTTGCATCTACCGCAAATGCGTGCAGAGGATGCAACTGGAGGAACGCATGGCCGGGCCCCCGACCGTCATCATCGGCGCCGGCGTGGTGGGAGCCGCGTTGGCCGACGAGCTCTCGGCGCGAGGGTGGACCGACATCACCGTGGTCGATCAGGGCGACCTCCCCGCGACCGGCGGGTCCTCCTCGCATGCGCCCGGGCTCGTCTTCCAGGCCAACGGCTCCAAGGCCATGACGCAGATGGCTCGCTACACGGTGGAGAAGCTCGTCGCGCTCCAACACGACGGCGCCTCCTGCTTCCTGCAGGTCGGCGGCCTGGAGGTTGCGACGACTCCGGAGCGGCTGGCCGAGCTGCACCGCAGGCACGGCTGGGTCACCGCCTGGGGCGTCGAGGCGAGGGTGGTCGATGCGGACGAATGCGTCCGGCTGCACCCGCTGCTCGACCGCGACCGAGTCCTCGGCGGGCTGCACGTGCCGACCGACGGCCTGGCCAAGGCGCTCTGGGCCGTGCAGGCGCAGATCGACCTGGCCACCTCCCGAGGCGTCCGCTTCCTGGCGCGTCACGAGGTGCTGGGCATCAATTCGCAAGACGGCCGGGTCGTCGGCGTAGTGACCGACCAGGGTGAGCTGCCCGCCGAGGTCGTGGTCTGCTGCGCCGGCATCTGGGGGCCGAAGGTCGCCGCGCTTGCCGGACTGTCGCTTCCGTTGACCCCGCTCGCCCATCAGCTCGCATGGACCGGCCCGATTCCGCAGCTAGCGGGACAGACCGAGGAGGCCGTGCGCCCGATCCTGCGGCACCAGTCCGCCGATCTGTATTACCGCGACCGGTACGACGGGCTGGGCATCGGCTACTACGGCCATCGTCCGATGCCGCTCGACGCGCGCGATTTGCTCTCGGTCGACGAGGCCGAGGTGATGCCGTCCGTTCTCACCTTTACTCCTGACGACTTCGCGCCGGCCTGGCAGGAGACGCTGTCCCTGCTCCCTGCGACCAGTGACACGAAGGTCGAGGAAGGGATCAACGGAATCTTCTCCTTCACGCCGGACGGCATGCCGCTTATGGGCCAGGCCCCCGACCTCGCCGGGTTCTGGGTCGCCGAGGCGGTGTGGGTCACCCACTCCGCCGGGGTCGGTCGTGCGATGGCCGAGTGGCTGGTGGACGGCCACTGCTCGAGCTTCGACCTGCACGAGTGCGACCTGAGCCGGTTCGAGGAGTTCCAGCTCAGCCCGGCGTACGTGCTGGAACGTGACTGCCAGAACTACATCGAGGTCTACGACATCCTGCACCCGCTGCAGCCGATGGAATCGCCGCGTCCGCTGCGCACGTCGCCGTTCTACCCGCGTCAGCAGGAGCTGGGCGCGTACTTCCTGGAGGCCACGGGCTGGGAGCGCCCGCAGTGGTACGAGGGCAATCGCTCGCTGCTCGAGGGGCGCGACATCCCGCAGCCCAACCCGTGGGCGGCCCGCTACTGGTCGCCCGTCGTGGGCGCGGAGGCGCTGACGACCCGCGAGTCGGTGGCGATGTATGACATGACGGCGCTGAAGCGAATGAGTGTCACCGGGCCTGGTGCGGCTGCCTTCCTGCAGCGGATGACCACCGGCGACGTGGACAAGTCCGTGGGCTCGGTGACCTACTGCCTGCTCCTTGACCACGACGGCGGGATCCGCAGCGACATCACCGTTGCCCGGCTCGGCGCCGAGCACTTCCAGGTCGGCGCCAACGGCCATCTCGATGTCGACTGGTTCCGCCGCCACTTGCCCGGTGACGGCTCGGTGCAGGTCACCGACATCACCTCGGGTAGCTGCTGCATCGGCCTCTGGGGGCCGAAGGCGCGCGACGTGCTCGGCCCGCTGACCGACGCCGACCTCACGAACGATGGCCTGAAGTACTTCCGCGCCCGGCGCCTGCACGTCGGGAGCGTGCCGGTGACGGCGATCCGGCTGTCCTACGTCGGCGAGCTCGGCTGGGAGCTCTACACGACGGCAGACCTCGGCCTGCGGCTGTGGGACACGATCTGGGAGGCAGGGAGCGGGCACGGGATCATCGCCGGTGGTCGTGGCGCCTTCTCCAGCCTGCGGCTGGAGAAGGGCTACCGATCCTTCGGTGCGGACATGACGTTCGAACACGACCCCTACGAGGCCGGCCTCGGCTTCGCCGTCAAGCCGAACAAGGGCGACTTCATCGGCCGCGACGCCCTGTTGCGCCGCAAGGAGTCTCGGGTCCGCAGCCTCGCCTGCCTGACCATCGACAACCCGGCAGACGTGGTGATGGGCAAGGAGCCGGTCCTTCGCGACGACCGAGCCGTCGGCTATGTCACGAGCGCGGCGTACGGCTACACGATCGGCAAAGGCATCGCCTACGCCTGGCTGCCCGCCGACCTCGCGGTCCCCGGCGAAGAGGTGGAGATCGGCTACTTCGACCGTCGCGTGCGGGCCGTCGTGACGGCCGAACCGCTCTTCGATCCGTCGATGACGCGCCTTCGCAGCTGACTCAGCCCGACCACTCAGCGACACCTCGACAAGGGGCCTTCATGACTGCGCAACTCCTCGACGGCAAGGCGACCGCCGCGGCGATCCGGGCAAGCCTGCGTTCGCGCGTGGCCGAACTGGCTGAACGCGGCGTGCGGCCCGGCCTTGGCACACTGCTCGTGGGTGACGACCCCGGCAGCGCCGCGTACGTCGCCGGCAAGCACCGCGACTGCGCCGAGGTCGGCATCGCCTCGATCCGGGAGGACCTCCCCGCCACCGCGACGCGCGAGGAGGTCCTCGGCGCGGTGGACCGGCTCAACGATGATCCGACGTGCACCGGTTTCATCGTGCAGTTGCCTCTTCCGCGCGGACTGGACTCCAACGAGGCACTGGAGCGCATCCAGCCTGCCAAGGACGCCGACGGCCTCGCGCCGGTCAGCCTGGGCCGGCTCGTGCTCGGGGTCGACGGGCCGCTGCCGTGCACGCCGCGCGGCATCGTCGTGCTGCTGCGCACGTACGGCGTGCCGCTCGCTGGTGCCCGCGTCTGCGTGATCGGCCGTGGCGTCACGGTCGGCCGACCGCTGGGTCTGCTGATGACACGGCGTTCCGAGAACGCCACAGTGACCCTCTGCCACACGGGCACGAAGGATCTTGTCGCAGAGGTGTCGCGCGCCGACGTGGTGGTCGCCGCGGCCGGCTCGCCGCACCTGATCACCCCGGGCATGGTGAAGCCCGGCGCCGCCGTGCTCGACGTCGGCATCACCCGCACGGACGACGGCCTGCTCGGCGATGTCCACCCGGACGTCGCGGAGGTCGCCGGTTGGCTCGCCCCGATGCCCGGCGGCGTCGGTCCGATGACCCGGGCCATGCTGCTCACCAATGTCGTCGAGGCCGCCGAGCGAGCAGTCGGCCGCCCGCCGACTCCTGTCCCGAGCGAGGCGTCGTGAACACTCCCGCCCTCGCGCTCCCGAGCCTGGAGGTGGAGTGATGGCCAAGCCTCTGCCCGAGCATCCGGAGTGGCTGTGGCGCAACCCGGAGCCGAAGCCGTCGTACGACGCGGTCGTCGTCGGCGGCGGCGGCCACGGCCTGGCCACTGCCTACTACCTGGCGCGCAACCACGGGCTCACCAACATCGCCGTCCTGGAGAAGGGCTGGCTGGCGGGTGGAAACATGGCCCGCAACACCGCGATCATCCGATCCAACTACCTGTGGGACGAGAGCGCGGCCATCTATGAGTTCGCGCTCAAGCTCTGGGAGACACTGCCCGCGGAGCTGGACTACGACTTCCTGTTCAGCCAGCGCGGCGTGCTCAACCTGGCCCACACGTTGCAGGACGTGCGGGAAGGCACCCGGCGGGTCAACGCCAACCGGCTCAACGGCGTGGACGCCGAATGGCTCGAACCCGAGGAGGTCGCGAAGGTCTGCCCGATCGTCAACGTCTCGCAGGACGTCCGCTACCCGGTGCTCGGCGCGACGTTCCAGCCACGCGGAGGGATCGCCAAGCACGACCATGTCGCCTGGGCGTTCGCGCGGGCCTGCGACTGGATGGGCGTTGACCTGATCCAGAACTGTGGGGTCACCGGTTTCGTCAAGGACGGGGACCGGGTTGTCGGCGTGGAGACCACACGGGGCCGGATCGCCGCCGGCGCTGTCGGGTTGGCCGCCGCCGGTCACAGCAGCGTGCTCGCCGAGAAGGCGGGGTTCCGGTTGCCGGTGCAGTCGCATCCGCTGCAGGCGCTGGTGTCCGAGCTCTACGAGCCGGTCCATCCGACCGTGGTCATGTCCAACCACGTCCATGTCTACGTATCCCAGGCGCACAAGGGCGAGCTGGTGATGGGTGCCGGGGTTGACGCCTACAACGGCTACGGCCAGCGCGGCTCGTTCCACGTCATCGAGCGCCAGATGGCCGCGGCCCTCGAGCTCTTCCCGATCTTCGCGCGGGCCCACCTGCTGCGCACCTGGGGCGGCATCGTCGACGTGTCCCCGGACGCCTCGCCGGTGATCGGCCCGACGCCGTACCCGGGCTTGTTCGTCAACTGCGGGTGGGGGACCGGTGGGTTCAAGGCCACGCCGTCCGCCGGCTGGGTGTTCGCCCACACGATGGCCACCGGCGAGGCGCATGAGCTCAACCGGCCGTACGCGCTGGAGCGATTCGTCACCGGCGCGCTGATCGACGAGCACGGTGCCGCCGCCGTGGCGCACTGAGCGGGAGAGGACCACCGGCAATGCTGCAATTGACCTGCCCCTGGTGCGGCCCGCGGGACGAGACCGAGTACCACTACGGCGGCCAGGCGCACGTGCCGTACCCCGAGGACCCGGCGGCGCTCTCCGACGAGGAGTGGGCGCAATACCTCTTCTACCGGGACAATCCCGCGGGCCCGTTCGCCGAGCGGTGGGTCCACAGCATCGGGTGCCGGCGATGGTTCAACGTCGTGCGCGACACCCGCACGTACGAGGTCCTGGCCGTCTACACCGGAACCAACCCAGATGAGGACACGGCCGGTGCGCTTGCTGGAGCCCCATCATGAGTGCAGGCATGGGTCAGCAGCCCTACCGCCTGCCGTCGGGTGGGCGGATCGACCGCAACACCGTGCTGACCTTCACCGTGGACGACGTCGAGTACACCGGGCACCCGGGCGACACGGTCGCCTCGGCGCTGCTGGCGAACGGCCGGATCCGGGTCGGGGACTCGATCTACCGGGGCCGACCACGCGGCATCGTGGCCGCGGGCGTCGAGGAACCCAACGCCCTGCTGCAGATCGGCGGCGACCGATCCGAGCCGATGGTGCCGGCGACCACCCGGCCACTGGTTGACGGACTCATTGCCAGCACCCTGTCCGGCCTCGGCCGGCTGGACCCCACGCCCGACGATGCCGTCTACGACAAGAAGTTCGTGCACACCGACGTTCTGGTCGTGGGCGGCGGGCCGGCCGGGCTCGCCGCGGCGCTGACCGCTGCGCGCTCCGGCGCCCGCGTCATGCTGCTCGACGAGCAGAGCGAACTGGGCGGCTCGCTGCTCTCCGGACGCCGGGAACAGGTGAACGGCCGCCCGGCATTGGACTGGTTGGCCGACGTCGCGGGCGAACTGGCTGCCGCGGCGGATGTCACCGTGCTCACCCGGACGAGCGCATTCGGGTCCCACGACGGCAATTACGTGCTGGCCGTGGAACACCGGACGGACCACCTGGCCAGCCCACCGGCAGGCATGTCCCGGCAACGGGTCTGGCACATCCGGGCCCGGCAGGTGGTGCTCGCGACCGGCGCCCACGAGCGGCCGCTGGTGTTCGCCGGAAACGATCGGCCGGGCGTCATGCTGGCGGGCGCGGTGCGCACCTATCTCAACCGGTACGCCGTTCGGCCCGGCGACCGGGTCGTCGTCGCCACGACCAATGACAGCGCCTACGACACTGCCGATGACCTGGCCGCTGCGGGGATCGATGTCGTCGCCGTCCTCGATGCTCGCTCGGTGATGTCCGACCGGGCCGCCGAGCTGGCGTCCCGGGGAATCCCGGTTCTGCTGTCGAGTTCCGTGCAGGGGACGGAAGGGGATCCCGCAACCGGGCGGATCTCGTCCGTGCACGTCGCAACGCTCGGCGATGGCGACGTCGCGACCGCGGGGGAGAGCCTGCCCTGCGATCTGCTGGCGGTCTCCGGCGGCTGGAGCCCGGTCGTCCACCTGCACAGCCAGCGACAGGGGTCGCTGCGCTGGGACGACGGCCTCGCCGCGTTCGTACCCGAGAGGCCGGTCCGGGATCAGCAGATCGCTGGTGCCGCCGCGGCCACGGTGACCCTCGACGCGTGTCTTCGTGACGGCGCGCTGGGCGGGGCGCATGCCGCCACCCGGGCCGGATACCCGACCGACCCGATACAGGTGAACGGCTCCGTGCCAACGCCGGAGACCGGTGAGATCCGTCAGCTCTGGCTGGTGCCCGGCCTCACGGGCACGCCGGGGGAGTGGGACGAACACTTCGTCGACCTCCAGCGCGACGAGACCGTCGCCGACGTCTGGCGGGCGAGCGGGGGCGGGATGCACAACGTGG
>Ga0081539_10000608_pt1 | contig 72799 bp, 58 predicted proteins | sample TabmetS4T2R2_FD_71023 | JGI IMG/M metagenome (GOLD analysis project Ga0081539, IMG submission 71023) | Tabebuia heterophylla rhizosphere microbial communities from the University of Puerto Rico - S4T2R2 | ecosystem: Host-associated > Plants > Roots > Rhizosphere ...
GGTGGGGGGTCTGGGGGGAGGGAGTTCATCTCCCTCCCCCCAGTTCTTCACTCCGCTGCTTTCGGCTCCGGCAGCGCCGGCGCGCTGGTCGGCAGCCGCCCGCGGTCGCGCTGCGCGGCCAGCGAGCGCAGCTTGTTCATCACCGACCCCGTGCCCGCCGGGATCAGCCGCCCGACGATCACGTTCTCCTTGAGCCCGCCCAGCGTATCCACCTTGCCGGCGGTCGCCGCCTCGGTCAGCACGCGGGTGGTCTCCTGGAACGACGCCGCGGAGATGAAGGAGTTGGTCTGCAGCGACGCCTTGGTGATGCCCTGCAGCACCGGCTCGCCCCGCGCCGGGCGCTCCTTCGCCTTCAGCCGCTTCTCGTTCTCGATGTCGTACTCGATGCGGTCCACCTGCTCGCCGATCAGGTAGGTGGTGTCGCCCGGATCGAGGATTTCCACCTTCTGCAGCATCTGGCGGACGATGACCTCGATGTGCTTGTCGTTGATCTTCACGCCCTGCAGCCGGTAGACGTCCTGGATCTCGTTGACGAGGTAGTTGGCGAGCGCCTCCACGCCGAGCACGCGCAGGATGTCGTGCGGCACGCGCGGGCCGTCGACCAGCGGGTCGCCGGCCTTCACGTAGTCGCCTTCCTGCACCGAGACGTGCTTGCCCTTCGGCACCAGGTATTCGCGCGGCACCGGCGCCTCGTCGCCCACCTGCTCGGGCACCACCAGGATGCGGCGCTTCGCCTTGTAGTCCTTGCCGAATTCCACGCGGCCGTCGATCTCGCTGATGATCGCGTGGTCCTTCGGCCGCCGCGCCTCGAACAGCTCCGCCACGCGCGGCAGACCGCCGGTGATGTCGCGGGTCTTCGAGGATTCGCGCGGCAGGCGGGCGAGCACGTCGCCGGCGTTCACCTTCGCCCCGTTGTCCACCGAGAGGATGGTGTCGGGGGCGAGGAAGTAGCGCGCCTCGCCGCCGTTCGGCAGGCGGACGATCTCGCCGCGGTCGTCCTTCAGGATGATGCGCGGACGCAGATCGGCGCTCTTCGCCCCCTGCTTGTAGTCCACCACCACCTTGGAGGAGAGGCCGGTCACCTCGTCGGTGCGCTCCACCAGGGTCACGCCCTCGATCATGTCGGCGTATTCCACGCTGCCGGAGCGCTCGGTGATGATCGGCAGGGTGAAGGGATCCCACTCGGCCAGCTTCTGGCCGCGCGTGACCTGCGCCCCGTCATCGGTGAGCAGCCGCGCGCCATAGGGCACGCGGAAGCGCGCGCGCTCGCGGCCCTGCGCGTCCGACAGCACGATCTCGCAGTTGCGGCTCATCACCACCGGCACGCCCTGGCTGTTCGCCACGACGTTGCGGTTGTTGACCTTCACCGTGCCGTCGTAGCTCGCCTCGACCGCCGACTGCTCGACGCCGCGCTGCGCCGCGCCGCCGATGTGGAAGGTGCGCATGGTGAGCTGCGTGCCCGGCTCGCCGATCGACTGCGCGGCGATCACGCCCACCGCCTCGCCGGCATTCACCGGCGTGCCGCGGGCGAGATCGCGCCCGTAGCAGGCGGCGCAGACGCCCTGGCGCGAATCGCAGGTCAGCACGGAGCGGATCTTCACCGCCTCCACGCCGGCCTTCTCGATCTGCTCCGCCTCGACCTCGCTGATCAGCGTATTGCGCGGCACGATCACTGCGCCACCCGCCGGATCCACGATGTCCTCCTGCGCCGTGCGGCCCAGGATGCGCTCGGCGAGCGAGGATACCACCTCGCCGCCATCCATCACCGCGCGCACGGTGAGGCCGCGCTCGGTGCCGCAATCATCCTCGACGATGATGCAGTCCTGCGCCACGTCCACCAGGCGGCGGGTGAGGTAGCCGGAGTTCGCCGTCTTCAGCGCGGTGTCGGCCAGGCCCTTGCGGGCGCCGTGGGTGGAGTTGAAGTACTCCAGCACGGAGAGGCCTTCCTTGAAGTTGGCGATGATCGGCTGCTCGATGATCTCGCCCGAGGGCTTGGCCATCAGGCCGCGCATGCCGGCGAGCTGGCGCATCTGCGCCGGCGAGCCGCGCGCGCCGGAATGCGACATCATCCAGACGCTGTTGATCGGCTTGCCGGCCTCCTGGCGCGAGATCTCCTTCATCATCGCACTCGCCACCTCGTCGGTGCAGCGCGACCAGGCATCCACCACCTTGTTGTAGCGCTCGCCCGCGGTGATCAGGCCGTCGAGATATTGCTGCTCGAACTCCTTCACCTCGGCCTTGGTGCGTCCGATGAGCTCCGCCTTCTCGTTCGGGATGACCATGTCGTCCTTGCCGAAGGAGATGCCGGCCTTGGCCGCCTGGCGGAAGCCGAGGCCCATCAGCCGGTCGGCGAAGATCACGCTCTCCTTCTGGCCGCAGTGGCGATACACCGCGTCGATCACGTCGGAGATGTTCTTCTTCGTGAGCTGACGGTTCACCAGGCTGTAGGGCACCTGCGGATGCAGCGGCAGCAGCGCGCCCATCATCATGCGCCCGGCGGTGGTCACCACGCGCTCGGTGATCGGCCGGCCCTCCGCGTCCACTCCCTTGCGGCGCGCGCGGATCTTGGAGTGGAGCGTGATCGCCTTGGCTTCCAGCGCCTGCTCGATCTCGCCCATGGTCGCGAAGGCGGGCGCCTTCTCGTCCTCGGTCGCCTTGAACTCCGGCGTCTCCAGCGAGAGGTAGTAGAGGCCGAGCACGATGTCCTGGCTCGGCACGATGATCGGCTTGCCGTTCGCCGGGCTGAGGATATTGTTGGTGGACATCATCAGCACGCGCGCCTCGAGCTGCGCTTCCAGGCTGAGCGGCACGTGCACCGCCATCTGGTCGCCGTCGAAGTCCGCGTTGAAGGCGGTGCAGACCAGCGGGTGGAGCTGGATCGCCTTGCCCTCGATCAGCACCGGCTCGAAGGCCTGGATGCCGAGGCGGTGCAGCGTCGGCGCGCGGTTCAGCAGCACCGGATGCTCGCGGATCACCTCCTCGAGGATGTCCCACACCTCCGGCCGCTCCTTCTCGACCATCCGCTTCGCGGCCTTGATGGTCGTCGCATGGCCGTACTTCTCGAGCTTCGAATAGATGAAGGGCTTGAACAGCTCGAGCGCCATCTTCTTCGGCAGGCCGCACTGGTGCAGCTTGAGCTCGGGGCCGACCACGATCACCGAGCGGCCGGAATAGTCCACGCGCTTGCCGAGCAGGTTCTGGCGGAACCGGCCCTGCTTGCCCTTGAGCATGTCGCTGAGCGACTTCAGCGGGCGCTTGTTGGCGCCGGTGATGGCGCGGCCGCGGCGGCCATTGTCGAACAGCGCGTCCACCGCCTCCTGCAGCATGCGCTTCTCGTTGCGCACGATGATGTCGGGGGCGCGCAGCTCGATCAGCCGCTTCAGGCGGTTGTTGCGGTTGATGACGCGGCGGTAGAGGTCGTTGAGGTCCGAGGTCGCGAAACGCCCGCCGTCCAGCGGCACCAGCGGGCGCAGCTCGGGCGGGATCACCGGGATCACGTCCAGGATCATCCATTCCGGGCGCGCGCCGCTCTCGCCGAAGCTCTCGATCAGCTTCAGCCGCTTGACGAGCTTCTTGCGCTTCGCCTCGGAGCTCGTCTCCTTGAGCTCGCCGCGCAGCTTCACGCCTTCCTTCTGGAGGTCGATGCCGGCGAGGATCTGCTTCACCGCCTCGGCGCCGATGCCGATCGAGAAGGCGTCCTCGCCGAACTCGTCGAGCTTCGCCTGGTACTGGTCCTCGTTCAGCAGCTGGTGCAGCTTGAGGTCGGTCAGGCCCGGCTCCAGCACGACATAGCTCTCGAAGTACAGGACCTTCTCGAGCTCCTTCAGCGACATGTCGACCATCAGGCCGACGCGCGAGGGCAGCGACTTCAGGAACCAAATATGCGCGACCGGCGAGGCGAGCTCGATATGGCCCATGCGCTCGCGCCGGACCTTGGCGAGCGTCACCTCGACACCGCACTTCTCGCAGATGATGCCGCGGAACTTCATCCGCTTGTACTTGCCGCACAGGCACTCGTAGTCCTTGATCGGGCCGAAGATGCGGGCGCAGAACAGGCCGTCCCGCTCCGGCTTGAAGGTGCGGTAGTTGATGGTCTCGGGCTTCTTGATCTCGCCATAGGACCAGGAGCGGATCTGCTCCGGGGAGGCGATCGAGATCTTGATCTGGTCGAAGGTGAGCGCCTGGCCGGTCTGGCCCAGGATCTTCATCAGCTCGTTCATGCGGCCATCCTCTTGGGTGCCACGGCCGCCCCGCGCGGGGACGCGGGGCGGCTGAGCAGTCGTTGTTGGTGTGCGCGCGGTCCCGTCATCAGGCCGGGCGGTTTTCCAGATCCACGTTGAGGCCGAGCGACTTCAGCTCCTTCACCAGCACGTTGAAGGATTCCGGAATGCCGGCCTCGAAATTGTCCTGGTCCCTGACGATCGCCTCGTAGACCTTGGTGCGGCCCGAGACGTCGTCCGACTTCACCGTCAGCATCTCCTGCAGGGTGTAGGCGGCGCCATAGGCTTCCAGCGCCCAGACCTCCATCTCGCCGAAGCGCTGGCCGCCGAACTGCGCCTTGCCGCCCAGCGGCTGCTGGGTGACGAGCGAGTACGGCCCGATGGAACGCGCGTGGATCTTGTCGTCCACCAGGTGGTGCAGCTTCAGCATGTAGATGTAGCCGACCGTCACCTTGCGCTCGAAGGGCTCGCCGGTGCGGCCATCCACCAGGGTGACCTGGCCGGAGGTATCGAGCCCCGCCTTCTCCAGCATGGTCTCGATGTCGGACATGCGGGCACCGTCGAACACCGGCGTCGCGATCGGGATGCCCTTGCGGAGGTTCTCCGCGAGCTCGACGAGCTGGTCGTCGGACATCTGGGCGATGTCGCGCTCGAACACCTCCTCGCCATAGACGTCGCGCAGCCGCTCGAGCAGCTCGTCGCGCATGCGCCCGCCGCGGCGGTAATCCTCGACCAGCTCGCCGACCTGGCGCCCGAGCGAGGCGCAGGCCCAGCCGAGATGGGTCTCGAGGATTTGCCCGACATTCATGCGGCTGGGCACGCCGAGCGGGTTCAGCACGAGATCGACGCTGGTGCCGTCGTCGAGGAAGGGCATGTCCTCCACCGGGACGACGCGGCTGACCACGCCCTTGTTGCCGTGGCGGCCGGCCATCTTGTCGCCCGGCTGCAGCTTGCGCTTCACCGCGACGAACACCTTGACCATCTTCATCACGCCGGGCGGCAGCTCGTCGCCGCGCTGCAGCTTCTCGACCTTGCTCTCGAAGCGCTTCTGCAGGCGCTCGACCGCGGCGTCGAACTCCCGCTTCAGCGCCTCGATCTCGGCCATCGCCGCATCGTCGGCGACGCCGATCTGGCGCCAGGTCGCGCGGGCGAACTGGTCGAGCACCTCGTCGGTGATGACGGTGCCGGACTTCACGCCCTTGAAGCCGCCCGATGCCTTGCGGTTGAGCAGCCGCTCGCGCAGCCGCGAGTAGAACGACCGCTCCTGGATCGCCTTCTCGTCGTCGCGGTCCTTGGCCAGCCGCTCGATCTCGGCGCGCTCGATCGCCATGGCGCGCTCGTCCTTGTCGACGCCGCGGCGGGAGAACACGCGCACATCCACGATGGTGCCCGACACGCCCGGCGGCAGCCGCAGCGAGGTGTCGCGCACATCCGAGGCCTTCTCGCCGAAGATCGCGCGGAGCAGCTTCTCCTCCGGCGTCATCGGGCTCTCGCCCTTCGGCGTCACCTTGCCGACCAGGATGTCGCCGGGGTTCACCTCGGCGCCGATATAGACGATGCCCGCCTCGTCGAGGTTCCGGAGCGCCTCCTCGCCGACATTCGGGATGTCGCGGGTGATCTCCTCCTGCCCGAGCTTGGTGTCGCGGGCCATCACCTCGAATTCCTCGATATGGATCGAGGTGAACACGTCGTCCCGCGCGATGCGCTCGCTGATCAGGATGGAGTCCTCGAAATTGTAGCCGTTCCACGGCATGAAGGCGACGAGGACGTTGCGCCCCAACGCCAGCTCGCCGAGTTCGGTCGAGGGCCCGTCGGCGATGATGTCGCCGGCCGCCACCGTATCCCCCACCTTCACCAGCGGCCGCTGGTTGATGCAGGTGGACTGGTTGGAGCGCTGGTACTTGCGCAGGCGGTAGATGTCGACGCCGCGCGTCGTGCCGTCATCGCCGGTCGCGCGCACCACGATGCGCGCGCCGTCGATCGAATCCACCACGCCGTCGCGCCGCGCGACGATGGTGGCACCCGAATCGCGCGCCACCGCCGCCTCCATGCCGGTGCCGACCAGCGGCGCGTCGGCGCGGATCAGCGGCACCGCCTGGCGCTGCATGTTGGAGCCCATCAGCGCGCGGTTGGCGTCGTCGTTCTCGAGGAACGGGATCAGCGCCGCCGCCACGCTCACCAGCTGCTTCGGCGAGACGTCGATCGCGGTCACCTCCTCGGGCTTCACCAGGCGGAAATCGCCGCCCTGGCGCACCGAGACCAGCTCGTCCTTGAACGATCCGTCGGCATCCACGTTGGCATCCGCCTGCGCCACCACCAGCCGCTCCTCCTCCATGGCGGAGAGGTAGCGCGGGTCGCCCACGATCCGGCCGTCGCGCACCAGGCGATACGGCGTCTCGATGAAGCCGTACTTGTTCACCTTGGCGAAGGTGGCGAGCGAGTTGATGAGGCCGATATTCGGGCCTTCCGGCGTCTCGATCGGGCAGATGCGGCCGTAATGCGTCGGGTGCACGTCGCGCACCTCGAAGCCGGCGCGCTCGCGCGTGAGCCCGCCCGGACCCAGCGCCGAGAGGCGGCGCTTATGCGTCACCTCCGAGAGCGGGTTGGTCTGGTCCATGAACTGCGAGAGCTGGCTGGAGCCGAAGAACTCGCGCACCGCGGCCGCCGCCGGCTTGGCGTTGATCAGGTCGTGCGGCATGACGGTGTCGATATCGACCGACCCCATGCGCTCCTTGATCGCGCGCTCCATGCGCAGGAGGCCGACGCGGTACTGGTTCTCCATCAGCTCGCCGACCGAGCGCACCCGGCGGTTGCCGAGATTGTCGATGTCGTCGATCTGGCCGCGCCCGTCCTTGAGGTCCATCAGCACGCGCAGCGTCGCGATGATGTCGTGCTTGCGCAGCACGCGGATGGTGTCGGGCACCTCCTCGGCGGAGAAGCCGAGGCGCATGTTCATCTTGACGCGGCCGACCGCCGAGAGGTCGTAGCGCTCGGCATCGAAGAACAGCCCGCGGAACAGCGTCTCTGCGGTCTCCGGCGTCGGCGGCTCGCCCGGGCGCATCACCCGGTAGATGTCCATCAGCGCCTCGTCGCGGTTGGAATTCTTGTCCACCGCGAGGGTGTTGCGCATCCACGGCCCGACCGTCTGGTCGATCGCGAGCGTCGGCAGCCGGTCCACCCCGGCCGTCTCGATGGCGGCGAGCTTCGGCTCGGTCAGCTCGTCGCCGGCCTCGGCCCAGATCTCGCCGGTCTGGCGGTCCACCAGATCCTCGGCGACGTAGCGGCCGAGCAGGTCGGCACGGCCGACCAGCACCTCGGTGGTGCCGGCCTCGGCGATCTTGCGCGCGACGCGCGGCGTCAGCTTGGCGTCCTTCTCCGCCACCACCTGGCCGGTCTTGGCATCGACGAGGTTCTCGGCGAGCTTGACGCCGCGGAAGGCCTCGGGGTCGAAGGCGCGGCTCCACCCCTTCGGGCCGCGGCTGAACACCACCTGGCCGTAGAAGGCGTTGAGGATCTCCTCGGCATCCATCCCCCGCACCTCGTGCGGCTCCACCTGGCGCTGCTTGCGCAGCGCCTCGGTGTTGGCGGATTCGAGCGCATAGAGCAGCGTGCTCGACGGCAGCTTGCGCTTGCGGTCGATCCGGACATAGCAGATGTCCTTGGCGTCGAACTCGAAATCGAGCCAGGACCCGCGATAGGGGATGACGCGCGCGGCGAACAGATACTTGCCCGAAGAATGTGTCTTGCCCTTGTCGTGATCGAAGAACACGCCCGGCGAGCGGTGCATCTGGGAGACGATGACGCGCTCGGTGCCGTTGATGATGAAGGTGCCGTTGTCCGTCATGAGCGGCATGTCGCCCATGTAGACATCCTGCTCCTTGATGTCGCGGACGGAACGGCTGCCGGTATCCTCGTCCACGTCCCACACGATGAGGCGGAGGCGCACCTTGAGCGGCGCGGCATAGGTCATGCCGCGCTGCATGCACTCCTCGACGTCGTATTTCGGCTCCTCGAGCTCGTACTGGACGAATTCCAGCCGGCCGCGGCCGGCGAAATCGTCGATCGGGAAGACGGATTTGAAGACTTCCTGAAGGCCGGTCTGCGAGCGCGAATCCGGATTGACCTCCATCTGCAGGAAGGCCTCATAGGAGGCGCGCTGCACGTCGATGAGGTTCGGCATCGGCGCCACCTCGGGCAGCCTGCCGAAAGACTTGCGAATGCGCTTGCGCCCGGTGAACGACTTGGTGATAGCGTTCATGCCCGTCCTGCTTCCCTCTTCTCCCCGGCCAAAACCCCCGGCCGGCGGGGAACCCACTGAGCCTGCCCCGGCGCCGGGATCCTGAGGATCCCGGCCGGGAAATGCCGGCGCGGGCGGGAACCACCCCTTTTTCCGGAGGGTTCCCACCCGATCCTGCGTCTGGCGTCGCCCGGCCCCGGCAGCGGATCGCCCGGGGCCGGACGGAAGATCACTTGATCTCGACGGAAGCGCCCTGCTCCTCGAGAACCTTCCTGATCTTCTCGGCTTCGTCCTTGTTCACGCCCTCCTTGACGGTCTTGGGCGCACCCTCGACCAGGTCCTTGGCCTCCTTGAGGCCGAGGCCCGTGATCGTGCGGATCTCCTTGATCACGTTGATCTTCTTGTCGCCGGACTTGGCGAGGATGACGGTGAACTCCGTCTTCTCCTCGGCCGGGGCGGCCGCGGCAGCGCCGCCGCCAGCCGCAGGCGCCGCCGCCACCGCGACCGGGGCCGCGGCGGAGACGCCCCACTTCTCTTCCAGCAGCTTCGAAAGTTCTGCCGCCTCCAGGACGGTCAGGCTGGAGAGTTCCTCGACCAGCTTCGCGAGATCGGCCATGTCTGATTGCTCCTTGATCTAGTGGCTTGACTGAATTCTTGCAACACCCACCGGGCGATTCGGGTACAACCCATGGCTGTATCTCCGGGGGTGATCTTCGCTTCAGGCCGCCAGGGCCTCGTCCTTCTTGGCGTATGCCGCCAGCACCCGGGCGATCTGCCCGCCGGGAGCCTGGAGGATGCCCGCGATCCGCGTCGCCGGGGTCTGGATCAGACCCAGGAGCTGCGCCCGCAGCGTCTCCAGGGACGGCAGCTCGGCCAGCGCCTTCACGCCTTCGGCGTTCAGCGTCTGGGTGCCGAGCGCACCGCCCAGGACCACGAATTTCTCGTTCGTCCTGGCGAACTCCATGGCGGTCTTCGCCACTGCCACCGGGTCCCTGGACCACGCGAGCGCGGTCGGACCTTTCAGCAGCGGCTTGACGCCCTGGAACCGGGTGCCGTCGAGGGCGAGGGTGGCGAGCCGGTTCTTCGCGACCTTGTAGGTCGCGCCCGCGCCCCGCATGCGGCGCCGAAGCTCGCTCACATCCGCCACCGTCAGCCCGTCATTGCGGGCGACGAGGAGGAAGGAGGTATCGGCGAACACAGCGGCGAGCGAGGCGACGAAGGCCTGCTTCTCCGTACGGTCCACGCATCGTCTCCGTCGGTGGCCTGGACCTTGTGGAAGGGCCCCGGCCGGTTCACGCGGGGGTGGAGCACCCGGAACGGGCACCACACCCCGGTTCGCCTGTCAGCCGGAACACCAAGCCAAGCCCGATCGGGCCTCGCGGCCCGGGGAGCATTCGCTTCGGCACCCCGTCTACCCCTTGCGAAGCCGAAAGCTTCTTCAAGGCCCCGAAGGGGCCACAGGAGGTCTCCGACAGGTTCGGGAGCGGTTGCCCACCCCCTGCCCGCCCCGGCCCGAAAGCCGGGGCGTATCTCTTAGCCCGAGCGGCTTGCCGCCCACATCGCCCGCGCGCGCAGGGTTGGTGTGGCGGCTGCGCGCGCGGGCGAAAACAAACTCACGCCCCGGCGAGGGTCGCCGGGTCCACCTTCACGCCGGGCCCCATCGAGGAGCTCACGGCGACCTTCTTCACATAGGTCCCCTTCGCCCCGGTCGGCCGCGCCCGCTGGATCGCCTCGATGAAGGCGCGCGCATTCTCGAGCAGCTTGCCTTCGTCGAAGGAGGCCTTGCCGATGCCGGCATGCACGATGCCCGCCTTCTCGGCGCGGAACTCGACCTGGCCGGCCTTGGCGGCGCTCACCGCCCCCTTCACGTCCATGGTCACGGTGCCGAGCTTCGGGTTCGGCATCAGCCCGCGCGGGCCAAGGATCTTACCGAGGCGGCCGACCACGCCCATCATGTCGGGCGTCGCGATGCAGCGGTCGAACTCGATCTGGCCCTCCTGCACTTTCTGGGCGAGGTCCTCGGCGCCGACCACGTCCGCGCCCGCCGCCAGCGCCTCCTCGGCCTTCGGGCCGCGGGCGAAGACGCCGACGCGCACGCTCTTGCCTGTGCCGTTCGGCAGCCCGACCACGCCGCGCACCATCTGGTCGGCATGGCGCGGATCGATGCCGAGATTCATCGCGATCTCGATGGTCTCGTCGAACTTCGCGCGGGCATTGGACTTGGCGAGGCGGATCGCCTCGTCGAGCGCGTAATTCCTGCTGCGGTCGAAGCCGGCATAGATCGCCTTCAGCCGCTTGCCCTGCTTGGCCATCGCCTCAGCCCTCCACCACGGTGAGGCCCATCGAGCGCGCCGAGCCCGCCAGCATGCGGACCGCCGCCTCGACGTCGTTGGCGTTCATGTCCTTCATCTTGATCTCGGCGATCTGGCGCAGCTGCGACTGGGTGACGCGGCCGACCGGGCCGGACTTGCCGGTGGTCTGGCTGCCCTTCTCGACCTTCGCCGCCTTGAGCAGGAAGTAGCTGTTGGGCGGCGTCTTGGTGACGAAGGAGAAGCTGCGGTCGGAATAGGCGGTGATGACGACGGGCGTCGGCGTGCCCGGCTCCATCTGCTGCGTCGCCGCGTTGAACTCCTTCACGAATTGCATGATGTTGAGGCCGCGCTGGCCGAGCGCGGGACCCACCGGCGGCGACGGGTTCGCCTTGCCGGCCGGGATCTGCAGCTTGATGTAGCCGACGATCTTCTTCGCCATTCGATCCAGTCCTCTGTGCGTCAGAGGCCCGCGGTGCCTGCGAGGAGCTTGCGCACCTCTCCCGCGTTCCACGCATATGCGCGCGGCCGGGAACCGCCCCGGCCGCGAGGGGCGGTCCTATAGCGCCGCGCTTGGCCGCGGTCCAGCCCTTTCGATTTCGACCCCAGAGCGTGGCGAGCTCCGTTCTCGGCCCGACGACGGCGTGGGGCCTGAGCGCACGGGACGAGGCCAGCGCCAAGAAGCCAAAAAGAGGAGGTGGGGGTGTGGGGGGTCGCGGCACTGCCGCGACGTGAACTCCGCCCCCACTCTTTCTCCCGACACCGGTGCCGCGCGGACCCGAACCGTGCATGCAACCGCCGGCGATCGTACCGGTTCTGTCTCCGTCCAGCCGCACGGTCACAACAAGGCTGTGACACCGGGAGATCCGCAGCGATGAAGAGCTTCGACGACCTGTTCCTCTTGACCCTCAAGGACGTCTACTACGCCGAGCGCCAGATCCTGAAGGCGCTGCCCAAGATGGCCCGCGCCGCCCAGAACGACCAGCTCAAGCAAAGCTTCCTCAAGCATCGCGACCAGACCCAGGGCCAGGTCGAACGCCTTCAGCAGGTGTTCGAGAGCATCGGCAAGCGCGCCCAGGGCCAGACCTGCGAGGCCATCCAGGGCCTGATCGAGGAAACCGAGGAGCTCCTCGATGAAGCGAAGGAGGCGGGCCCGGTGCGCGATGCCGGCCTGATCGGCTGCGCCCAGGCGGTGGAGCATTACGAGATCGCCCGCTACGGCACGCTGGTCGCCTGGGCCAAGGCCTGCGGGCACAAGGATGCGGTCGGGCTGCTCGAGGCGACCCTCGAGGAGGAGAAGGAGACCGACATCCTGCTCACCAAGATGGCCGAAGGCATCGTCAACCCGGAGGCGCAGAAGGCGGCCTGACGCCCCATATCTGCAGAACGCCGGCGAGGGCACGGCGCGCCCTCGCCGCCGCGGCAGAAGGAGATGCCATGCAACGCCCTCTCGAGATCGCCTTCCATGGCGTGACCCCCTCGGCGGCGCTGGAGGAGGATATCCGCGGCCGCTTCCGCAAGCTGGAATCCCGCTACAAGCGCCTGACCGGCGGCCGCGTCTCGGTCGAGGCCCTGCACCGCCAGCACCAGACGGGCAACATCTACGACGTCCACATCGTGCTTTCGGTGCCCGGCCGCGACATCGCCGTCACGCGCGAGCCCAACCGCGCCAAGGAACACTTCGCCAACCCGGACGTCTATGTCTCGGTCCGCGAGGCCTTCGACACCGCCGAGCGCCGCCTGCGCGCCTATGCCGAGCAGCTCCGCGAGGACACCGCGAAGCCGACCGCTTCCGCCGTCACCGGCCAGGTGACGCTGATCGAGCCCGGCGCCGATCATGGCTTCGTCCTGACCAACACCGGCACGCAGCTCTACTTCCACCGCGATTCGGTCACCAACGGGCGCTTCGAGGATCTTCGCGAGGGCGAGACGGTGCATTACGTGGAGGAGCAAGGCGACGCCGGCCCCGTGGCGACCAAGGTGCGGATCGCCAACCACAAGCCCAACGGCGAGTAGCGTCCGGCCCGCGAAGAAAGTGGGGGCGGAGAGAACTCCGCCCCCACACCCCCACCTCCTTTTTTTGGCGACTTGGCACTGAGTGGCTCCCTCACTCTCAGGCGCCGGGCCGTTGTCGGGCTGAGAACGGAGCTCGCCACGCACTGCCGCGACGTGAAGCTCCGCCCCCCAGCCTTCCTTAGGTTCGGCAGCGTGACCCTCGGCCTTCCTTGAGCGAAACGGGACAGGCGTGGCAAGGAGGCGCCTGCCCCCATGTTCTGGCTCGATCGCGCGGGACGCTTCTCGCCCCTGAAGGTCGCCGCCTTCCTCGCCCTGCTGCTCCCCGCGGCCTGGCTCGCATGGCGCTGGGGCGAAGCCACGCTGGGCCCGCGCCCCTACGAGACGGTGATCCGCGACACCGGCGATTGGGCGGTGCGCATCCTGCTGCTCTCCCTCGCCGTCACGCCGCTGCGCCAGGTCCTGCGCGCGCCGCGCCTCGCGCTGCTGCGGCGGATGATCGGCCTGTTCGCGCTGACCTACGCGCTGCTGCATCTCGCCCTCTACGCGGCGGACCAGGCCTTCGACCTCGCCAAGGTCGCCTCCGAGATCGCGCGCCGGGTCTATCTGGCGATCGGCTTCGTCGCGCTGCTCGGCCTCGCCGCCCTCGGCATCACCTCGACGGACGCCATGGTCCGCCGCCTTACCGGCCCGCGCTGGCGCGCCCTGCACCGCCTGGCCTACCCGATTGGCCTGCTCGCCCTCATCCACTTCACGCTGCAATCCAAGGCGAACGTGACCGAGCCGATGCTGATGGCCGGCCTCTACGCCTGGCTGATGCTCTACCGCGCCACCGAGCCGCGCGGCGCGGCGTCGCTGCTCGGGCTCGCCGTCGCGGCCTGCGTCTTCACCGCGGCGCTGGAATTCGCGTGGTACGCGCTTGCGACGGGGATCAACCCCTGGCGCGTGCTCGCGGCGAACCTGGATGTCGGCTTCGGGCCACGCCCGGCAGTCTGGGTGCTGATCGCTGGAATGGCCGCCATGGCGCTAAAACTCGTCAGACAGGACCGGAGAAGGGAGATGCCGATGGATCGCCTCGGCCCCTTCCCCGGCCCTCATCCCTCCTCTCCCTGGCTTCCTGGCGCCGGCGGCAAGCGCAAGCCGAAGCCCAGGCCGCGACCCCACTGAGAACGGAACACGGCTGAAACACCGCGCTCCATCCCGCAACGAGGCGCCGCTGAGCACGCCCGCCTCAGCGGCGCCAAGCTGGAGGGTCGCGGCAGGGCCGCGACATGAACTCCACCGCCACGTCGCCACGGCACCGATGGCAAGGAGCGGCATGCGCCGCCCCTCGCCTCCTCAGCAGAAATGCGCCCCGCGCACCTCCACCGGCACCATGTAGAGCGACTGGCTCGCGGTCATGAACAGGATGTTCCGCCGGCTGCCGCCGAAGCAGAGATTGGCGCAGATCTCCGGCAGCCGGATCAGCGCAATGCGCTGCCCGTCGGGCGCGAAGACATGCACGCCGTCATAGCCCTCGCCCACCCAGCCGAGGCCGGCCCAGAGATTGCCCCGCTCGTCGCAGCGTATGCCGTCGGCGAAGCCGCTCTTGCCCTCGAGCTCGGTGTTGGCGAAGACGCGCGGGTTCCTGAGGCGCGGCCCATCCACGTCATAAGCCCAGATGACGTTGCGCGCCTGCTCGTAATGCGTGATGCCGGTATCGGCGACATAGCAGGTGCGGTAGTCCGGGCTGAAGCACAGCCCGTTCGGCTTGAACGGCTCGTCGGCCACCTTGGCGATCTGCCCGCTCTGCGCATCGATGCGGTAGATCGCCTCCTTGATGAAAGGGCGCGGGCTGTTGGCGCTCTCCGGCACGCGAATGCCCTCGTAGTCCATCAGCGCGCCATAGCCGGGATCGGTGAACCAGATCGCGCCATCCTCGGGATGCACGATGCCGTCATTCGGCGCATTCAGCGGCCCGTCCGGAGCACGCGCCGCAAGCACGGTGGTGCGCCCGTCGCGCTCATAGCGCACCACGTCGCGATTGGCGTGGCGGAACGCGATCTGCCGCCCCTCGCGATCGAAGGTGTTGCCGTTGGAGAAACCCGACGGGCTGCGGAAACGCCGATGCACCGTCAGGTCCTCCTCGGTCAGCCGCAGGCACTCGTCATTCGGGATGTCGGACCAGATCAGGAAGCGGCCATAGCCGTTCCAGGCCGGCCCCTCGGCCCAGGACATCCCGGTGTGCAGGCGCCGGATCGTGCTGTTGCCGAGCTTGAAGGTGAATCGCCGCGGATCCAGCACCACGAAATCAGGATCGGGATAACGCTGCGGCGGCGCGCCGGTGCCATAGCTGCGCTGCGCGGAAGCGGGCGCGCCGCCAAGCGCCGCAAGCGCCGCAGCGCCGAGAATGCCGCGGCGCGGCAATGTGTCGGTCATGCTTGGTTCCTCCCCTAGGGCCGGTCCCGGCCTGAGTGAGGATCGCATCTGCGCGGCGAGGCGCGCTGAACGAATTCTCGTGTGCGAAAGAAAGGTCGGGGGGCGGAGTGAACTCCGCCCCCCGAACCCCCCACCTCCTTTTTTTGGTGACTTGGCGCGTGCGGCAGCCGCACGCACGAGCGACCGGCCGTTGTCGGGTGGAGAAGGGCGCAAAGGCAATTAGGCCTCACGGTAGAGGATCAGGATCGCCGAGATCAGCACCAGGCAGATCGGCCATAGCCAGCGGCCGATGCGCGCCAGCCCCTCCGGCCCGCGCAGCTCCACGAAGCGCGCCGCACCGCCCACCACCGCCAGGACCCCGATCGGCAGATGCGAGAGCTCGACCAGCAGCGCCTCCTTCTGGTCCGCGATCGCATGCGCATGCGCGAGCAGCAGCACGCCCCCCGCCACCATCGCCGAGGGGAACACATAGCGCGCGCCCCCGCGCAGCCGACCCAGCCGCACCCCCCATTCCGACAGCGCGAACCCCACCACCAGCAGCGCCGCCAGCTTGTGCTGCACCACCTCCGGATCGCGCAGGCTCTCGAGCAGCCCGATGTCGCCGAGCGGCCAGGCCTCCGGGTCCGAGCGCACCAGGATGAAACCCGCCAGCCCCAGGAACAGTAGCGGCCAGTGCCGCGCCAGCGGAACGCTCCGCGTCGCGTCCAGCAGCGCCGCCAGCCCCACCAGCAGCACCATGATGCCCGCCCAATGGTGGTTGTACTCCGACCAGGCGATGTCCTGCGCGTTGCGCGGCGGCAGCTCGCCCTCCCCGGGCTGGAAGGCGCGCGGCCGCGGCGTCTCCCGCGCGCGCTGCCACTCGGCATCGAGCCGCGCCTGTAGCGCCGGTATCGCGAGGTCGGCGCGATCCGGGCTCGCCAGCCGCGGCCATTGCGGGGTGAAGCGCTCGACGATCTCCTGCCAGCTCACCCGGTCCGTCGTGAGATCCACCGCCGGCGGCAGCGAGGTGACCGAGGCCGCCGCCGCCAGCACCGCGGCGCCGATCGCCATCTCGCATTCCACGAAGCGCCGCACCCTGGGCAGCGACCCGCCATTGGCGGCGCGGTGCAGCGCCCAGAAATTCCCCGCCCCCAGCAGCAGCAGCAGGCCGAACATCACCCCCTTGGTCGCCGCCATGGCGCCGTAGGAGGTGGCATAGAGCGCCTCCGCCCCGCCGATATAGCCGTTCCAGAACAGCAGGATGCCGAGCACGATCAGCGCAACGCCCGTCGCCGCCTGCCGCGAATAGAGCCGCCCGACCCGCCGCGCGAGCTCCGGTTGCATGCGCAGCGCCGCGAGCAGCGGCGGCAGCCCGCCGAGCCACAGCGCCGCCCCGGCCTTGTGCAGCAGCGTCGCGAGGAACAGCTGCTCGCGATCCTCGAGCCGCGCGACCGCGTGGCTGTCGCCGGCCGAGGCCACCGCCATCGCCAGCGCCGCCAGGCAGAGCAGTGCGGCCCGCACCGCCCCGGGCGCGCCGCGCGGCAGGGCGAACAGCAGCAGGAGCACGGACGCCGCCGCCTCCAGGGCCGCGCCCTGCAGGAAATGCGCGCCGAGCAGGCTGCCGAGCGGCGCATGCAGGCTCGCCTCCAGCGCCGCCGCCTGCAGCGCCGCCCCGAGCAGGGTCACGAGCAGCCCGGCCAGCACGCCACCGATCACCCAGCGCCGCGCGATCGCGGCCAGCCGCGCGCCCTCCGGCTCCATGCGGTCGCGCGCGACGGGCACCGCGATGAGCGCCAGGAACACCGCGCTGCCGCCCGCCACCGCGCCGGCGACCAGCCCCGCCATGCGCAGCACCACGCTGACGAAGCCGTAGAGGTCGAGCAGCCCTTCCATGCCGCGGTTCTACCGCGCCGCCACGGTGAAGCGGATATCCCCGCGGGTGATGTGCCCGTCCAGCGCCAGCACCTGCCAGCGCAGCCGCCAGGCGCCGGGCGCCAGCGGCGGGGTATGCGCGACCAGCACCGCCGGCGCGCCCTCGCCGAGCTCGAGCGGCCGCTCGGCCCCGTCGGCTCCGATCAGCAGCACCTGGCTGCGGGCGCGGTCGAGCCGGCTGTTGTAGCGCAGCGTGACCTCCACCGGCCCGGGCGGCACCACCGCCCCCTCCGCCGGCTCGGACGCGACAATGATGGCATGCGCCCGGGCCGCCGAAGGGAGCAGCAGCACCCCCAGCCCGGCCAGCCCGATGGCCCGCCTGGTCCACGAAACGCGGTCGTTCATGCTCTTCCCTTCGCCGACGCTCCGGCGGCGCAGGCTTATGCCCGGCTGCCCCGGGCGTGAAGTGGCGCGGCCCACCGCCGAGCCAAGGCTTCCATTCCGTGGCGAAGTGCTATCTATCCGGGCTCGGACGCCCTGATCGCACAGCCCCGGTGACCTTCATTCCATCTCGGACGTCGTTGAAGAGCTGGGGGGCGGAGAGAACTCCGCCCCCCAGACCCCCCGCCTCCTTTTTTTGGCGACTTGGTGCCGGTGGCGCGCGCCCCTCTCCGCCCGCACACGGCGGGGCTCTTGAGAGTGCGGAAGCCGCAAGCGCCCGGCGACCCCCTCTCCACGACCCCCCTCTTTCGACTCCCGCCCCTATGGCTCCCACCAGCGCCAAGTGCCAAAAAAAGGAGGGATGGGGTCTGGGGAAGGGAGTTCATCTCCCTTCCCCAGCTCTTTCTTCCCCATGACCATCCTCGGCCTCATCGCCGCAGCCCTCGTCCTCCCCGGCGCCGTCATCGCCGCTTTCGCCGCGCGCGCCCTATGGCGCCTGACGCGGCGTGCGCCGGCGTCCGGGCCGGCGCTGCCGGCGAGCGTCCTCAAGCCGCTCCACGGCGCCGCCCCGGGCCTCGAGCGCAACCTGCGCGCCACCCTGGCGCAGGACCATGCTGCGCCCTTCGAGGTGTTGTGCGCCCATCGCGATGGCGCCGATCCTGCCGCCGCCGTCGCCGGCGCGGCGATCGCGCACGCGCCGCCCGGCCGTGCCCACCTGATCCAGGCGCCGAGCCTTCATGGCCCCAATCGCAAGGTGTCCCAGCTCGTCAATCTCGCCGCGGCCGCGCGCCACCCTGTGCTGGTCGCCGCCGATGACGACATCCATCCGCCGCCGCGCTGGCTCACCGCCGTCACGGCCCCGCTGGCCGACCCGGGCACCGGCCTCGTCACCTGCCTTTATCGCGGCGAGGCCGCGGATTCCGGCCTGTGGTCCCGCCTCGCCGCGCTCGGGCTGGACTGGCAGTTCCTGCCGCATGCCGCGCTCGGCGAGTCGCTCGGCCGCGCCCAGGGCTGCTATGGCGCGACCATCGCCATCCGCGCCGAGACGCTCGCGCGGATCGGCGGCTACAAGGCCTTCGTCGGCTTGCTCGCCGATGATTTCGCGATCGGTGCGGCGGTCCGGCGGCTCGGGCTGAAGGTGGAGCTCGCCCCGGTGCTTCCCGCCCATGTGATGCGGGAACCCGACCTCCCCACCCTGTTTGCCCATGAGCTGCGCTGGGCGCGCACCCTCCGCGCGCTGGATGCCGGCGGCTATGCCGGGATGGGGCTGACCTTCCCGCTGGTGCCGGGGCTGCTCGCCGCCGCCCTGGCGCCGGCGCCGGTCGGGCTGGCCGCGCTCGGCCTGGCGCTGGCGGCGCGGCTCGGACTGGCCGCCGCCGTGGACCGCGCGCTGGGGGAGCGGCTGTCCCTCCGTCGCCTGGCGCTGCTGCCGCTGCGCGACCTGCTTTCCTTCGCTATATGGGTCGCCGGGCTCACCCGCGGCACCGTCACCTGGCAGGGGCGGCGCTACCGGATGGGGCCCGATGGCGGCATGATCGAAACCGGCGCCGCGGCGCCCCCTCCCCCTGCCGGCGACTCGCGCGGGCTGACGCAAAGGGCCGATAAACAGTGAGCATGCGCACCCTGTTCCTGCAGGCGCCGTCCTTCGACGGCTTCGATGGCGGCGCCGGATCGCGCTACCAGGCGAAGCGCGAGATCAAGAGCTTCTGGTTCCCCACCTGGCTCGCGCAGCCGGCGGCGCTGGTCGAGAATTCCCGCCTGGTGGATGCGCCGCCGCACCGCCAGACCCTGGCCGACATCCTGCCCATGGCGCGCCAGCACGATCTCGTGGTGCTGCACACCTCCACCCCCTCCTTCGCCAGCGACGTGCGGGTGGCGGAGGCGCTGAAGGCGGAGAACCCGGCGCTCAGGATCGGCCTGATCGGCGCCAAGGTCGCGGTGCAGCCCGAGGAATCGCTGCGCGACGCGCCGGTGGTGGATTTCGTCGCCCGCAACGAGTTCGACTTCACGGTGAAGGACGTGGCGGATGGCCGCGACTTCGCCTCCATCCCGGGCCTCTCCTGGCGCAACCGCGAGGGGGTCATCACCCACAACCCCGAGCGCCCGGTGCTCGAGGACATGGACGCGCTGCCCTTCGTGGCGCCAGTCTACAAGCGGGACCTCGACTTCCGCCGCTACTTCATCGGCTATCTCAAGCACCCCTACGTCAGCCTCTACACCGGCCGCGGCTGCAAGAGCCGCTGCACCTTCTGCCTGTGGCCGCAGACGGTGGGCGGGCATCGCTACCGCACCCGCAGCGTGGGCCACGTCATCGAGGAGATCCGCTACATCCAGGCCGAGTTCCCCGGCCTCAAGGAGATCTTCTTCGACGACGACACCTTCACTGACAACCTGCCCCGCACCGAGGAAATCGCGCGCGAGCTCGGCAAGCTCGGCGTCACCTGGTCCTGCAACGCCAAGGCGAACGTGCCGCGCGAGACGCTGAAGGTGCTGCGCGATAACGGCTTGCGCCTGCTGCTGGTGGGCTACGAATCCGGCAACCAGCAGATCCTGCACAACATCAAGAAGGGCATGCGGGTGGATGTCGCGCGGCGCTTCACCAAGGATTGCCACGAGCTCGGCATCACCATCCACGGCACCTTCATCCTCGGCCTCCCCGGCGAGACGCGGGAGACCATCGAGGAGACCATCCGCTTCGCCATCGAGACCAACCCGCACACAATGCAGGTCTCCCTCGCCGCGCCCTACCCGGGCACCTTCCTCTACGACCAGGCGGTGCGCGAAGGCTGGCTGGACACCGCCAACGCCGAGTACGTGGATGCGAACGGCGTGCAGATCGCGCCGCTGCACTACCCGCATCTCACCCACACGGAGATCTTCGACAGCGTCGAGACCTTCTACCGGCGCTTCTACTTCCGCGCGCCCAAGATCGCGGCCATCTGCGGCGAGATGATCCGCGACCGCCAGATGCTGGTGCGGCGCCTGCGCGAGGGCGTGGAGTTCTTCCGCTTCCTGCGCGAGCGCGCCGCGGCCTGACACGAAATCGTGCGGCGGGCGTGAAGAGTTCCGCCGCTTCGCCTAGATTCGGCACAGCCGGGGTTGCGACAGCGTGCGCAACGTGATCTTCACCGCCGACGATTTCGGGCTCTCGCCCGAGGTCAACGCCGCCGTCGAACGCGCGCATCGGGAGGGGGTGCTGACCGCCGCCAGCCTGATGGTGAGCGAGCGTGCGGCCGCCGAGGCCATCGCCATCGCGCGGCGCAATCCGCGCCTCGCGGTCGGGCTGCACCTCACCCTCACCGACGGCACGCCCACCCTGCCGCCGGAGCGCATTCCCGCCCTCACGCGCGGCTGTCGCTTCCGCGACGACATGGCGGGGCTCGGGCTGACGCTCGCCATCTCGCCGGCGGCGCGCGCCCAGCTTCGCGCCGAGATCGCGGCGCAGATCGCCGCCTTCCGCGCCACCGGCCTCGCCTGCGATCACCTCAACGCGCACAAGCATTTCCACCTGCACCCGGTGATCGCCGCCCTCGCCTTCCCCGCCGCCGCGGAGGCCGGCATCCCGGCCACCCGCATCCCCTACGAGCCCCCCGGCCCCGTGCGCGCCGCCGACCCCGCCAGCCGCCCCGCCCCGCGCGCCCTCGCCCCCTTCGCCGCCCTGCTGCATCGCCTCGCCGCACGCCACGGGCTCAAGGCCCCGGACCGCGTCTTCGGCCTCGCCTGGTCCGGCGCCTTCACCCCGGACCGCCTGGCCGCGCTGCTCCCGAACCTGCCGCCCGGCTGCACGGAGATCTATCTCCACCCCGCCACCGCCCCCTTCCCCGGCGGCGCCCCCGGCTACCGCCACGCCGAGGAGCTCGCCGCCCTCACCGATCCGCGCATCCGCGCCGCCATGGCCGGGCTCGCCATCGGCGGCTATGCCGCCATGACCCGCTCATGATCCTGCGCCCCACCCCGGTCACCCGCCTCGCCGCCGCCTGCTGCCGCTGGCCCTGGCTCACCCTGCTGTTCGGCCTCGCCCTGGCGGTCGGCTCGGGGCTCTACACCGCGCGCCACTTCGCTATGACCACCGATCCCGGCGCGCTGATCTCGCCCGAGCTCGACTACCGCCGCCGGGAGATGAGTTTCGAGGCGAATTTCCCGCAGCAGATGGACCTCATCGTCGCGGTCATCGACGGCGCCACGCCCGAGCTCGCCGAACGGGCCGCCGCCGCCCTCGCCGGGCGCCTCGCCGAGATGCAGCAGGAAGGCGGCGTGGTCCGCTCGGTCCGCCGCCCCGATGGCGGGGCCTTCCTCGACCGCGAGGGCATCCTGCTCCTGCCGCTCGCCGAGGTGCAGGAGGCGATGGACCAGCTCATCGCCGCCCAGCCCTTCCTGGGCCCGCTGGCGGCCGACCCCAGCCTGCACGGGCTGCTGGCCACGCTTTCCACCATCCTGGAAGGCGTCGCCCAGGGCCAGGCGGAGCTGTCCCGGATCCGGCCCTTCGCGGCCGACCTCGCGGGAGCGCTGGAGCGGCTGCTCGCCGGCCAGCCCAGCGCCTTCTCCTGGCGCCGCCTGCTCGGCGGCGGCGAGAGCACCACCCGCGACACCCGCCGCCTGGTCCTGATCCAGGCCCAGCTCGACTACACCGAGCTCGAATCCGGCGCCCGCGCGACCGCGGCGATCCGCGCCGCCGCCGCCGCGCTGAACCTCGATCCCGCCCATGGCGTCACGGTCCGGCTGACCGGCCCGGTGCGCCTCGCCGACGAGGAATTCGCCACCCTCGCCGCCGGCGCCGATCTCGTCAGCGTCGTCATGCTGCTGGCGCTGCTCACCATCCTCTGGCTCGCCGTGCGCTCCAAGCGGCACGTCTTCGCCATCCTCGTCACCACGCTGATCGGCCTGGTGATGACCGCGGCCCTCGGCCTCGCCCTGCTCGGGCGCTTCAACCTGATCTCTGTCGCCTTCATCCCGCTCTTCGTCGGGCTCGGGGTGGATTTCGCCATCCAGGTCTCGGTGCGCAGCCGCGCCGAGCGCCTCACCCACCCGACGCTCAAGGATGCGGTGCTCTACGCGCTGCAGGGCCTCGGCGGCGCCCTGACCCTCGCCGCCTGCGCCATCGCCGCCGGCTTCTTCGCCTTCCTGCCCACGAGCTATCTCGGCCTCGCCGAGCTCGGCATCATCGCCGGCCTCGGCATGTTCGTCGCCCTGCTGCTCGCGATCACCTTCCTGCCGGCACTGCTGGTGATCCTGCAGCCGCGCAGCATGGCGGGCGAGGTCGGCTATCCCTGGCTCGCCCCGATCGAGACCTGGCTGACGCGCAACCGCCGCGCCGTGCTCTGGGGCGGCGCGGCCGTCGCGCTCGGCTGCGCCGCGCTGATGCCCTTCCTGCGCTTCGATTTCGATCCGCTGCATCTGCGCAGCCCGAAGGTCGAATCGGTGGCCGCGATCGACGACCTGATCGCCGATCCCGACCGCACGCCCTATACCGCGCGCATCCTCGCCCCCTCGCTCGCCGCCGCCGAGGCGCTGGCGCGCCGGCTCGAGACGCTGCCCGAGGTCGCGCGCGTCACCACCCTCGCGAGCTTCATCCCGGGGCAGCAGGACGAGAAACTCGCCCTCATCCGCGACGCCGCGGAGCTGCTCGGCCCGAGCCTCGATCCGCCGGCCACCGCGCCATCGGCGAGCGATGCCGAGCTGCGCCGCACGCTCGCTGCCACCGCGACCCGGCTGCGCGAGGCCGCCGGCGACGGCACCGGCGATGCCGCGGCCACGGCCCGCCGCCTCGCCCAGGGCTTCGAGCGCCTCGCCCAGGGCACGCCGGAACAGCGCCAGGCCGCCGACCGGATGCTCGCGGCGCCGCTCGCCACCCTGCTCGCGCAGCTGCGGGCGATGCTGCAGGCCGGGCCGGTCAGCTTCGAAACCCTGCCCCGCGACCTCATCGCCGACTGGATCGGCCGCAACGGCGCCGCCCTGATCGAGGTGGCGCCACGCGGCGACGTCGGCGACAACGAGGTGCTGCGCCGCTTCGCCGAGGCGGTGAAATCCGTCGCGCCGGACGCCACCGGCACCACCATCTCCATCCTCGAGGCCGGCGACGCCATCGTCGAGGCCTTCCTCCACGCAGCGATGCTCTCCGCCCTCGCCGTCACCCTGCTGCTCTTCCTCGTGCTGCGCCGCATCCGCCCGGTGGTGCTGGCGATGATCCCGGTGCTGATGAGCGGCCTGCTCACCCTCGCCACCTGCGCCGCGCTCGACCTGCCGCTCAACTTCGCCAACATCATCGCGCTGCCGCTGCTGTTCGGCATCGGCGTCGCCTTCAACATCTACTTCGTCATGGCCTGGCGCAGCGGCGAACACCACCTGCTGCAATCGAGCCTGACGCGCGCCGTCATCTTCAGCGCGCTCGCGACGGCGACGGGCTTCGGCGCGCTGTGGCTGTCCCAGCATCCGGGGACGGCGAGCATGGGACGACTGCTGATGGTCTCGCTGGGATGGGAACTCGTGGTGACGCTGGTGTTCCGGCCGGCGCTGCTGGCACGGGCGGAGCACTGACACTGGGAGGCTGGACACTGGGGGCGGAGTGAACTCCGCCCCCAGACCCCCACCTCCTTTTTTTGGCTACGGGAGAGCGCGGCTTGCTCCGCCCTCAACGAGACAACGGGGCGTCGCCCGAGAGTGCGGAGGCCACTGGGGAAGGGAGTTCATCTCCCTCCAGCTCTTTCTTGTCACGCCGGCAGCAGGCTTCGCTTCACCTCCACCTCGCCCGCCGGCACGGCGCCGTACAGATCCTTCTGCGCCTCCACCAGCACGACGCCCGCGAAGCGCGCCGGCCACAATGCCCGGCCGGCCGCCTCCCACGCCCCGCCGGCGCGCAGCAGCCACCGGAAGGGCGGCGCATAGAGCGCGGCGTCGCGCCGCTCGACATGGAACAGGTGCCGCTCCAGCAGCCGCGCGATCTGGCCCGCCGAGTAGGGCTGCCCATGGCCGAAGGGCGTGTGCTCGAAATGCGCCCACATGCCGCGGCGGTTCGGCGCCACCACCAGAAGCCGCCCGTCATCCTTCAAGATGCGCCACACCTCGCGCAGCAGCCGCCGCGCATTCTCCGCCGCCTCCAGCCCATGCACCAGCAGCACGCGGTCGAAGCTGAGATCGGCGAAGGGCAGCGTCTCCTCCTGGACCAGCGCCGAAGCGCAGGCCCCGCCCGGCGGCCAGCGCACCCCCCCGGTCTGCGACGGGCAGGCGGCGACGCAACGCGCCGCCTGATCCCGCCACAGCCGCAGATAGGGCGTGGCATGGCCGAGCCCAAGCACCGCCTGGCCACTGAGATCCGGCCACAGCGCAGCAAGCCGCCGGCGCAGCAGCCGCGCCGTGACCAGCCCCCCCGGGGAGGCGTAGAAGTCCCGCAACCCGTGGACCTCGCCGCTCATGCGGGGGATATAGGGGGGCCGGTAGCCGCTGGGGATGCCCCAATCCAACGAGGGATGCCGCCATGAGCCTGACCGTCACCCCGGTCCCCCACCTTTCCGACAATTACGCCTGGCTGCTGCGCGCCCCGGACGGCTCGCTCGCCCTCTGCGACCCGGGCGAATCCGCCCCCATCGCCGCGGCGATCGACGCCGCCGGCGGCAAGCTCGCGATGATCCTGCTCACCCACCACCACCCCGACCATATCGACGGCGTGCCGGACCTGGTGGCGCGCTACCGCCCGCAGGTGGTCGGCGCCGCCGCCGACGCGCACCGCCTCCCCCCGCTCGACATCGTGCTGCGCCCCGGCGAAAGCGTGGAATTCGGCGGCTCCAAGGGCGTGGTCATCGACACCCCCGGCCACACCCGCGGCCACATCGCCTATCACTTCGCCGACAGCGACATCCTGCTCTGCGCCGACACGTTGTTCTCGCTCGGCTGCGGAAGGCTGCTGGAAGGCACGGCGGAGGAGATGTTCGGCTCGCTCCAGCGCCTCGCCGCCCTGCCCGACACCACCCTGGTCTGCTGCGGCCACGAATACACCGAGAGCAATGCCCGCTTCGCCCTGACGGTGGAGCCCGACAACGCCGCCCTGCGGGCACGCGCGGCGGAGGTGAAGGCGCTGCGCGAGGCGGGCAAGCCGACGGTGCCGACCACCATCGCCCAGGAGAAGGCCGCGAACCCCTTCATCCGCGCCAAGACCGCGGCGGAGCTTGCCCGCATCCGCACCGCCAAGGACAATTTTCGCTGAGCATGGGCCTCGACCTGCGCGATCCCGGCGTCGCGGCCGGGACCGTGATCGCCGCCCTCGGCCTGATCCCGCATCCCGAGGGCGGCTCCTACCGCGAGATCTGGCGCGATGCGCCGGAGGGCGGCGGGCGCGGCGCCGGCACGGCGATCTATTTCCTGCTCGCCGCCGGCGAGGTCAGCCACTGGCACCGGGTGGACGCCGCCGAGGCCTGGCACTGGTACGCCGGCGCGCCGCTTGAGCTCGGCCTCTCGCCGGACGGCCAGGCGGCGCGCACCCGGCGCCTCGGCCCGGACCTCGCCGCCGGCGAGGAACCCTTCCGCCTGGTGCCGGCCGGCTGGTGGCAGAGCGCCGCCACGCTCGGGGCCTGGACCCTCGCCGGCTGCACCGTCTCGCCGGCCTTCGAATTTGCGCATTTCGCGCTGGCGCCGCCCGGCTGGCGGCCGGGCCGATGAGCACCAGCCTCGCCTGGGACGAGCGCTATGGCGCCGAAGGCTTCCAGTTCGGCACCGCGCCCAACCGCTATCTCGCATCCCAGGCGGCGCGATTGGCGCCCGGCATGCGCGCCCTCGCCATCGGCGACGGCGAGGGCCGCAACGGCGTGTGGCTCGCCACGCAGGGGCTCGAGGTCACCGCGGTCGATTGGTCCGCGCGCGGCCTCGCCAAGGCGAGCGCTCTGGCCGCGGCGCGCGGCGTCGCCCTCACGGCGGAGGTCGCCGATCTCGCGGCCTGGGACTGGCCGGAGCGGCGCTTCGACCTGATCGCCTGGATCTTCGTCCACCTGCCGCCGGCCGACCGCGCCGTCGCCTGCCGTGGCGTGTTGCGCGCGCTCCGGCCCGGCGGCCTGTTCGTGCTGGAGTGCTTCACCCCCGCGCAGGAGGGAAGGCGCAGCGGCGGCCCGAAGGACCCGGCGCTGCTGTGGAGCCGCGCCGTCGTCGAGCAGGAATTCGCGGCGCTGGCAGTGGAGGAGCTGCTGGAGGGCAGCGTGCTGCTCGACGAAGGGCCACGCCATCAAGGCCTCGCCGAGGTGGTGCGCGCGGTGCTCCGGGCGTGACGCCCGCGAACACGTGATCCCCGCCACGGATCGGCCCGCGATGCGTCACGCCGACAATGCGTAACAGCCGCGATGCTCTGTAGCCGCGACGCATACGCCGCCCTGCGGGATCATCCCGCGGAACCAACCGCCATCGCAGCAAGCCGCGGTAACACGACGAAACCTTCCAGCGCTTGACCCGATAGGGGGAACCTGGGCGAAGCTGCGGCCATTCCGAACGATCCGCCATGTTGAGGGAGCCATCGATGTCCGGGTCCATGGAGCGCTTCCTTGCCAGCCATCGCTTCGGCTTCGGCATGGCCGGCGACGGGCGCGCCCCGGTCGAGGGCCGCGCGCATCTCGAGGCGCAGCTCGCACAGCCGCAGCTCGCCATCATGCGCGGGCAGCACCTCACCGCCGGGGACGGGCTGGTGCGCTATACCGACGTGAAGCGGGAACGCCTGCAGGCGGCCCTGGCAGCGACGGCCCGCGCCCGGCAGCAGGAAGGCGGCGGCATGCAGCAGGCCCAAGCCGGCGGCGAGATGCAGCAGGGCCAGGCCGAGGGCGACATGCAGCAGGGCCAGGCCGGCGGCGCCCAGCCGGGCATGCAGCGGCGGCCGGGGCCGCATCAGCTCATCCTGATGCCCGAGATGGATGCGCGGGTGCAGCAGGCGCTCGCCGGCGAAGCCGATTTCCTCGAACGGCTCGTCGTGTTCTGGGCCAACCACTTCACCATCTCGGTCAAGGGCGGCAGGCTGCTCTCGATCGCCGGCCCCTATGAGCGCGAGGCGATCCGCGCCAACGTCGCCGGCCGCTTCCGCGACATGCTGCTCGCCGTCACGCGCCATCCGGCGATGCTCCAGTATCTCGACAATGCGCGCTCGATCGGGCCGAACTCGCGGATCGGACGCCGCCGCGACCAGGGCATCAACGAGAACCACGCGCGCGAGATCCTGGAACTGCACACGCTCGGCGTCGATGGCGGCTACACCCAGGCGGACGTGACCAATTTCGCCCTGGCGCTGACCGGCTGGGACTTCGTCGGCCCGCGCGGCGATCAGCCCGGCGCCTTCCGCTTCAACCCGAACCGGCACGAGCCCGGACCCCGCCAGGTCATGGGCAAGGTCTATGCCCAGGAAGGCGAGGACCAGGCCGCCGCGATCCTCGAGGACCTCGCGCGCCATCCGGCGACGGCGCGCCACATTGCGCGCAAGCTCGCGGCGCATTTCGTCGCCGATACGCCGCCGCCGAGCCTGGTCGCCAAGCTCGAGCAGAGCTTCCGCCGCTCGGGCGGCGATCTCGGCGAGATCGCGCGCACCCTGGTCCGCGCCGAGGAATCCTGGACGCCGCAGCTCACCAAGCTGCGCACGCCCTACGAGTTCATGATCGCCGCGGTGCGCACCTCCGGCGACCAGCCGAGCCCGCGGCGGATGAACCAGATGCTCACCAATCTCGGCCAGGGCGTGTGGCAGGCGCCGAGCCCTGCCGGCTACCCGGACCGCAGCGAGGATTGGCTGGCGCCGGACGCGATCAAGACGCGGACCGACTTCGCCATCGAATTCGCCAGCGGCTACACCGGCGATGCCGCCGATCTCGCGCGGCAGGTGCTGGGCCCGGCACTGACCGACGAGACGCTGACGGCGATCCGCCGTGCGGAGAGCAGCCGCCAGGGCCTGGCGATCCTGTTGATGAGCCCGGAATTCCAGCGGAGGTGATGACGATGCGAGGCCCCATGCTCGAGCGGCGCCACCTGCTGGCCGGAATCGGCGCCACCGCGCTGTTCGGCGGCGCCTTCGTCCCGCGCGTCGCCAGCGCCGGGAACGGCGATCCGCGCTTCCTCACCGTCATCCTGCGGGGCGCGCTGGATGGCCTCTCCGCCGTGCCGCCGATCGGCGATCCGAGCTACGCCGCGGCGCGCGGGCGGCTGGCGATGGCGACCTCCGGCGAGCATGCGGTGCTCCCGGGCGACGGCTTCTTCGCCTTCAACCCGAAACTGCCGCGGCTCGCCGAGATGTTCCGCCGCGGCGAGGCGTTGGTGATCCAGGCGGTGGCGACCCCCTATCGCGACCGCTCGCATTTCGATGGCCAGGAGGTGCTGGAAACCGGTCTCGAGCGGCCCGGCGGGCGCGATGGCTGGCTCAACCGCGCCATCGCCGCCATGCCGCAGGGCCCGCGGGTGGCGAGCGGTCCGCGCGGCCTCGCGCTGATGCCGACGGTGCCGCTGGTGATCCGCGGCACGGCGCCGGTGATGTCCTGGGCGCCGCAATTCACCTACAGCGCCGATGTCGATACGGTGCGCCGCATCCTCGCCGTCTACGAATCGCGCGACCACGCCCTGGCGACGGCGCTGCGCGCCGGCGCGCAGCTCGACACCGAGGCCAATGCGCAGCCGATGCGGGGCGGGGCCACCGGCGGCGCCGGCGCGGCGCAGCGCTTCGCCGAGCTGGCGCGCTTCGCCGCCGAGCGCCTGGCGCGGCCGGATGGCCCGCGCGTCGCCGTACTCAACGTGGATGGCTGGGACACCCATGCCATGCAGGGGCCGGTGACCGGCCGGCTCGGCCAGCTCCTCGACCTGCTCGACCAGGGCATCGAGGCGCTGCGCACCGGGCTCGGCCCGGCCTGGCGCGAGAGCAGCGTGCTGCTGGCGACCGAGTTCGGCCGCACCGTGCGCATCAACGGCACCGACGGCACCGATCACGGCACCGCCACCATCGCGCTCTTGGTGGGCGGCGCGGTGAAGGGCGGCCGCGTGGTGGCGGACTGGCCGGGCCTCGGCGAGAACCGGCTCTATCAGAGCCGCGACCTGATGCCGACCACCGATCTCCGCGCCGTGATCAAGGGCGTGCTGAACGCGCAGTTCGACATGCCGGAGCGCGTGCTGAACGAGCAGGTGTTCCCCGGCTCGGCCAATATCCGGCCGCTCAGGGACCTGGTGCGGGCCTGAGCGGCCCGCCCCTTCCGCTCAGTCCACCTTCACCACCAGCTTGCCGAAATTCCTCCCCTGCAGCAGGCCGATGAAGGCCTGCGGCGCGTTCTTGAGGCCTTCCACCACGTCCTCGCGCCACTTCACCTGGCCCTCACGGATCCAGCCCAGCATCTGGGCGCGGAATTGCGGATAGCGCTGCCAGCCGGTGTCAGAGACGATGAAGCCCTGGATGCGCAGCCGTTTGCGCACCACCGGGCCGAGATTGGGGCCGGGCGGGGCGCCGGAGGCATCGGCGCCCGGCGCCTCGTTGTACTGCGCGATCATGCCGCACATCACCATCCGCCCGAAATCGCGCAGGCGCGGGAAGACCGCCGCCTGCACCGCGCCGCCGACATTCTCCCAATAGACGTCGATGCCCTCCGGACAGGCGGCGTCGAGCTGCGCGGCGAGGTCGCCGCGATGGTCGAGGCAGGCATGGAAGCCGAGCTCGCGCGTCACGAAGGCACATTTCTCCGCCCCGCCGGCGACGCCGATCACCTTGCAGCCGCGCAGCTTCGCGATCTGCCCGACCACCTGGCCAACGGCGCCGGAGGCGGCGGAGACCACCACCGTCTCGCCCTTCCTCGGCTGGCCGATATCCTCGAGCCCGACCCAGGCGGTGAGACCTGGCATGCCGAGCACGCCGAGGCTCGTCGAGAGCGGCGCCTCCTTGGGATCGATCCTGAACAGCCGCGCCGGCGGCACTGAGGAATAGCGCTGCCAGCCATGGCCGCCGAGCACGGTGTCGCCCGGCTTGAAGTCCGGATGGCGGGAGGCGGCCACCTCGCCGGCGGTCTGGCCCTCCATCACGCCGCCGATGGGCACCGGCTGGGCGTAGGATTTCGCGTCCGACATCCGGCCGCGCATGTAGGGATCGAGGCTCAACCAGTGCGCGCGCACCAGCACCTCGCCATCGCCCGGCTCCGGGACGGGTGTCTCGACGATCTCGAAGTCTTCCGGCACCGGCATCCCCTGCGGACGGCGGCGCAATAGAATCCGAAGATTGCGTTCGGCCATCGGGCGCTCTCCCCCTGGATGCTGCAAGGATCGGGTGTCCGCCGGGTTGTGCAAGGGCAACCCGGTCCGGTGCATCCACGTAGAAGCAGTACAGCACGGAGGAGCGCAATGCGGAGCGGATGGCTACCCGTTCTCGTCGTCCTGGGCGCGGCGCCGGCGGCGGCGCAGCAGGCCGGCTGGACCGCGCGCGAGGGGGTCCGGCAGAATTGCCGCGGGGATTACCAGGCGTTCTGCGCGCAGGAAGCGCCGGGCGCGGCGGCGCTCGGCTGCCTGCAGCAGAACGCGTCGCGGCTGAGCGCGCTGTGCCGCGCCGCAGTGGTGGGGAACGGGCCGGGCATCCTGCCGCTGCCGGCGCCGCGCGAGACGGCGCTGCTGCGCGAGGCCTGCGCGGCGGAGAGCCGTAGTTTCTGCCGGCGGCAACGGGGGAGCGTGGAGTGCCTGATGGAGAACCACGAGGCGCTGTCGGAATCCTGCCAGGATGCGCTGATGGCCATGCGGTTGACGCGGTAGCTGGGGGGCGGAGTGAACTCCGCCCCCCAGACCCCCCACCTCCTTTTTTTGATTCCGGGGAAGCGTGGATAGCTCCGTTCTCCACCCGACAACGCTGCGTCGCCGGAGAGTGCGGGAGTCACCAGCGCCAATTCGCCAAAAAAAGGAGGTGGGGGGTTTGGGGGGCGGAGTTCACTCCGCCGCCCAATCTTTCTTTACTCCGCCGCGACCAGCTCGGCACGCAGCCGCCGCGCCGCGGCGACCATGTTGGCGACGGCGGGGCGCACTTCTTCCCAGCGTCGCGTCTTGCAGCCGCAATCCGGGTTGACCCAGAGCCGCGACGGATCGAGGCGTGACGCCGCCTGGCGCAGCAGTGCGGTCATCTCCTCGGCGGAGGGCGTGCGTGGGCTGTGGATGTCCCACACGCCGGGGCCGATCTCGTTGGGGTAGCCGCCCTCGGTGAACGCCGCGAGCAGCGCCATGCGGCTGCGCGCGGTCTCGACGCTGATGACGTCCGCATCGAGGGCGGCGATGGCGTCGATGATGTCGTTGAACTCGGCGTAGCACATATGCGTGTGGATCTGCGTCTCGTCGCGCACCGCGCCGGCGGCGATGCGGAAGCATTCGATCGCCCAGGCGAGATAGGCGGGGCGATCGGCGCGCCGCAGCGGCAGGCCCTCGCGCAGCGCCGGCTCGTCGATCTGGATCGCGGCGCAGCCGGCGGCTTCGAGATCGGCGACCTCGTCGCGGAGCGCGAGCGCGATCTGGCGGCAGGTCCCGGCGCGGGGGATGTCGTCGCGCACGAAGGACCATTGCAGCATGGTGACCGGGCCGGTGAGCATGCCCTTCACCGGCTTCGCCGTGCGCGACTGCGCGTGGCGCCACCAGCGGAGCGTCATCGGCGCGGGGCGCGAGACATCGCCCCAGATGATCGGCGGCGCGACGCAGCGGCTGCCATAGGATTGCACCCAGCCGTGTTTCGTGAAGGCGAAGCCGGCGAGTTGCTCGCCGAAGTACTTCACCATGTCGTTGCGCTCGAACTCGCCATGGACGAGGAGATCGAGGCCGGCTTCCTCCTGCCAACGCAGGCTGTCGGCGATGGCGGATTCGAGGAAGGCGTCGTAGGCGGCCGCGTCCATCTCGCCGCGGGCGAAGCGGGCGCGGGCCTGGCGCACCTCGGCGGTCTGCGGGAAGGAGCCTATCGTGGTGGTGGGGAGCGGCGGCAGGTTGAGCCGCGCCGCCTGCTTCTCGCGGCGGATGGCGTGCGGGCTGGCGCGGCGCGCGTGCTCCGGCCGCAGGGCGGCGAGGCGCGCGGCGACGGCGGGGTCGTGCACCTGGGTCGAGGCGCGGCGGGCGGCGTGCGCGGCTTCCGCCTCGGCGAGGGCGCGCTTGACCGAGGGCTCGGCCTCGCCCTGTTCGAGGGCGAGGGTGAGGACCCGCACCTCCTCGAGGCGCTGCACGGCGAAGGCGAGCCAGGCGCGGATCTCGGGCTCCAGCGCGTCCTCCTGGGCGAGGTCCACGGGGAGGTGCAGGAGCGAGCAGGAGGGTGCGACGATGAGGCCGCGCGCGCCGTCGCGGCGCGAGGCGGCGGCGCGGCGGAGCAGGGCGAGCGCGGCGGCGAGGTCGCTGCGCCAGACGTTGCGGCCATCCACGACGCCGAGCGAGAGCACGCGCTCCGGGGGGATCGCGGCGAGGGCGGCGTCGAGCTGGGCGGGGTCGCGCACCAGGTCGAGATGCAAGCCGGCGACGGGCAGCGCGGCCGCGAGCGCCAGGTTGTCGCCGAGGCCGCCGAAATAGCTGCAGAGCAGCAGCTTGAGCGCCGGCGCGGCGGCGGCGAGGGTGTCGTACGCGGCGCGGAAGGCCGCCTGCGCGCCGGCGCTCAGGTCGGTGACCAGGCAGGGCTCGTCGATCTGCACCCAGACGGCGCCGGCTTCGGCGAGCTCGGCCAGGATGGTCGCGTAGACCGGGAGCAGCGCCGGCAGGAGCGCCAGCGGATCGCCGCCGTCGCTGCGCTGCGCGAGCAACAGGAAGGAGACCGGCCCGAGCAGCACCGGCCGCGTGCGGACGCGTTGCGCGAGCGCCTCCAGGAAGGCCTCGCGCGGTGCGTTGGCGGTGAGGGTGAAGCGCTGGTCGGGTGCAAGCAGCGGCACGAGGTAGTGGTAGTTGGTGTCGAACCACTTGGTCATCTCGAGCGCCGGCAGCGCATCGGCGCCGCGCGCGAGGGCGAAGTAGGTCGCCAGCGACACGGGGCCGTCGCCCGGGCTCCAGCCATAGCCCGCCGGCACCGCGCCCAGCATGCAGGCGGTGTCGAGCACATGGTCGTAGAGCGAGAAATCGCCCGCGGGCACATGGCCGATGCCATGCGCCTGCTGCAGCCGCCAATGGGCGAGGCGGAGCCGCGCCGCCTCCTCGCGCAGCCCGGCCTCGTCGAGCCTGCCGGACCAGTGCGCCTCCAAGGCCGCCTTGAGCTCGCGCCGGCGGCCGATGCGGGGGAAGCCGAGATTGGCCGCGATGGTCATCGGGCGCCCTCCGGGCTGGTGTTGCGGGTGGTGTCAGCCATGGTGGTCTCCTGCCCCGGGGCACCCCGCCCGGGGATGGGGGTTGGTGGGCGCGATGGCAGGTCTCCTGGCTCGCGGCGCCTCGATGCCGGCCCTGCCTTCCCGCGGTTGCCCGCAGTGGCCCGCCCCGGAGGGCGGACGGGGCGGCATCGCGCCGCTGACAGTTGCGGGGGCAGCCGCCGACTGGCCTTGCAGTGTGTGTTCGGCCGCACGGCGTTCCCTCTTCGCCCGCTCGCGCGGGACCATCGCGATATAAGGATATCTTTATGTAAGAGCGATGGCTAGCCCAATTCTGCGCGACCGCGGCCGCGCCTATGCTCGCCCCCTGCCCTCGCCCGAAGGAACGCCCCGTGCCGCACGACGTCCCGCCGCGCCCCGCAAACCCCGCCCCGCCGGCGCCGTACTACCCCTGGCCCGGCGGCAACCGGGCCGCGCTCTTCCTCTCCTTCGACGTCGACGCCGAGACCGCCTGGACCAGCAAGGATCCGCGCCACCAGGAGAAGCTGGTGACCATGTCCTATGGCGGCTTCGAGGCGCGGGTCGGCGTGCCGATGCTGCTCGCGCTGCTGCGCGACCTCGATCTCCGCGCGACCTTCTTCCTCACCGGCTGGTCGGCCGATGCGCATCCGGCGATGGCGGAAGCGATCCTCGCCGGCGGGCACGAGATCGGGCATCACGGCTACCATCACTTCATGCCGGAGCCGGGCGAGATGGCGCGCATGGAGGAGGAGCTCGAGCAGGGCTTCGACGCGCTGCAGCGGCGGCTCGGCGTGGTGCCGGTGGGCTACCGCGCGCCCTATGGCGAGAATTTCGAGGCGCTGCGGGCGCGGCTGGCCGAGCGCGGATTCCTCTATTCGAGCTCCTGGCGCGACGATGTGCGGCCCTACCGCCAGGTGCTGGCGGATGGGCGCCCAGGGGTGATCGAGCTGCCGGTGACGATGACCTATGACGACTGGCTATACGGGCTGACCCACCGCTTCAGCCCGCGCCCGCTGTTCCCGCGCGAGCATGTGCTGTCGATCTGGAAGGACGAGCTCGCGGAGACGATGGAGTGGGGCGGGCTGGTCACCACCGTGCTGCACCCGCAGGTGAGCGGCCGGCCGATGCGGCTCAGGCTGCTGCGCGAATTCCTGCTGCACGCCCGTGCCCAGCCGGGCTTGTGGATCGCCACCGGGCGGGAGATCGCGGAGCATTTCACGGCGTGCGAGCGGGAGGCCGCCTGAGCTGGACATCCGGCGCCTCGGGCCCAGCTCTGCACCGGCAGCAGGAGACCCGCGCCATGGCAGCGTCCCTCGAGCACGGCAGCGTCACGGTGAACGGCGTGCGGCTGCACCTGGTGCGCGCCGGGCAAGGCCGCCCGCTCCTGCTGCTGCATGGCTGGCCGGAATTCTGGTTCGCCTGGGAACCGGTGATCCAGCGCCTGGCCGACCGCTTCAGCCTGGTCGCCCCCGACCTGCGCGGCTTCGGCGACAGCGACAAGCCGGATGCCGGGCCGTCCGACAAGGCCGGCGCCGATGTCCACGCCGCCGACATGGCGGCGCTGATGGAGGCGCTCGGCATCCGCCGCTACGGCATCGTCTGCCACGATGTCGGCGCCGTCGTCGCCCAGGCCATGGCGCGCAGCATCGCGGACCGCCTCGCCGGGCTGTTCTTCTTCGACTGCCCCTATCCCGGCATCGGCGCGCGCTGGGTGGCGCCCGACCATCTGCAGGAAGTCTGGTACCAGTACTTCCACCAGATGCCGATGGCCGCCGCGCTGCTCGGCTCCTCGCGCGAGGCATGCCGGATCTACTTCGCCGACCGGCTGCGCCACTGGGCGGCCGGCAACCCGCAGGCCTTCGACCCGCTGCTGGAAGCCTGGGTGGACAACTTCATGAAGCCCGGAAACCTGCAGGGCGGCTTCAACTGGTACATCAGCGCCAACGCGGCGCGGCTGGCGGTGGCGAAGGGCACCGCGCCGAAGCTGCCGCCGATCGGCGTGCCGGCCTGCGCGCGCTGGGGGGCGGCCGATCCGGTGCTGCCCTATGGCTGGACCGACCGCATGGGCGAGACCTTCACCGACCTCGACCTCGCACCCTTCGAAGGCGCCGGCCACTTCCCGCATCTCGAGGCGCCGGACCGCGCCGCGGCGGAGATCGCGAGGTTCTTCGAGCGCGTGTTTCCCGCGGAGTAGAAGAAAGATCGGGGGCGGAGAGAACTCCGCCCCCGAACCCCCACCTCCCTTTTTTTGGATACTTGGCGCCTGCTGCTGCCGCATTCTTATGACCTCAGCTCAGGGCACGGGTGGCGCCGAGCTTGATGACGTGCCTGATGTCGTCGCCGAGGAAGCCGATGGCAGCCGGACGGCGGACCTCGCGAAGCACGGCGACATCGTAGAGCTCGCGCACCACCCCCTCGAAACGCAGCCAATGCGCCACGTCGCCGGTGGCGAGGTCGATGAAGATCAGGCCGCAGCGCGCCTCCGCCCCGCGCGCGGTCAGCGCCGCGTCCAGGGCGAGGCCGGCGAAGGTGCGGTTCTCCCGCGCGAGCGACAGGCCCACCACGGCATGGCCGCCAAGGAAGCCCAGGCCGCGCGCATAGCCCGGGCAGAAGGCCACCGGCTCGAAGCGGCCGGCAGCGCGATCGATGCGGCCGAGCTCGCCGGTGCCGGAGTTCAGCACCCAGAGCTCGCCCCCGTGCAGCCGGGGCGAATGCGGCATGGAGAGGCCGGCACAGACCACCTCCCCGCTCGGCACCGCGATCACCTGGCCGCCTTGCGCGCGGTGGTCGCGCCAGCCATCGGCGACGTCGGCGCCTGGTTCGCTGACGGCGTCGGCGATGCGGAGGCATCTGCCGGCGACAGCTATGTGGTGTTCGGCAAGGCCGGCGGGTTCGCCGCTGCCATCAACCTCGCCAGGGTCGCCGCGGGACAGGGCGGCTTCGTCATCCATGGCCAGAACGCGCGCGACTACTCCGGCCGCTCGGCCGCCTCGGCGGGTGACGGCGCGCCCTACGCTGACGGCACCGGCAACGCGGAACGCTTCGCGGGGGACAGCTACGTGCTCTTCGGCGGCGCCTTCGCACCCGGTCCGGCCGGCACCGCGGGCGACGACCATCTGGTCGGCGGCGGCCAGTCGGCGGACGGGGTCGAGGGGCTGGCCGGCGACGGTCTCGCCGAATTTGTCATCGACCTGGTCACGACCGAGACTGCGGCCGCCGGCTGCTTCCTGCTGTAGGGACTTGGCTTCCGCGGCAGGTCCGCAATCCATCGCCCCATCGTCACCCGCCCCGCCCACCGCGCGGACGCGGCCCCGGCCTGCGGCCACGTTGGATGCACGCCCATCAGGCGTCGCAGCGTTGCCTGGCCCGGAACCGCGCTCGCCGCCTTTCCCAAATCACCAAAAAAAGGAGGTGGGGGGTCTGGGGGGCGGAGTTCATCTCCGCCCCCCAGTCTTCCTTGCTGCCGCGCGCTGCTCTTTACTGGCTGCCGTGACCGCTCCTCGCATGCATCTGGTGGCCTATCTCAAGACCGGGCCCACCGCGAATCTTCCCGGCGGCTGGCGCCACCCCGCCGCGACGCTGGACGACATCCTCGAAGCCGCGCGCTACGAGCAGACCGCGCTGCTCCTCGAAGCCGCCTGCTTCGATGCCTGCTTCTTCGCCGATACCTTCGGCCTGCCGGACATCCATCGCGGCGGCTACGGCACCTATCTCGGCCGCGGCGGGCAGATCTCCTTCCTCGACCCGATGGTCGTGCTGCCGCTAATGGCGCGGGTGACGCGGCATCTGGGCCTCGGCGCCACGCTCTCCACCACGCTCTATCCGCCCTATCACCTCGCGCGCGCCCTCGCTTCGCTCGATGCGCTGAGCAAGGGGCGCGTGGCGTGGAACGTGGTGACCTCGGCGACCGATCTCGAGGCGCGCAATTACGGCCTCGATTCCATCCCGCCCAAGGAAGAGCGCTACGACCGCGCGGACGAGGTGCTCGAGGCCTGCTGCGCGTTGTGGGACTGCTGGGACGAGGATGTCTTCGTGCTGGACCGTGCGCGGGGCGTGTTCGCCGATGCCGCGCGCGTGCGCTACGCCGATTACGAGGGCCGCTACGTCCGCACGCGGGGGCCGCTTTCCATCCCGCGCAGCCCACAGGGGCGGCCGGTGCTGATGCAGGCCGGCGCCTCCGATCGCGGGCGCGACTTCGCCGCGCGCTGGGCGGAGCTCGTCTTCTCCACGCCGCACAGCAAGGAGGATGCGCGGGAATTCCGCGAGGACCTGAAGGCGCGCCTCGCCGCGCACGGCCGCGCGCCGGAGGACTGCAAGGTGCTGCCTTCCTGCGCCGTGGTGCTGGGCGAGACCGAATCCATCGCACGGGAACGCGCCGCGCATCTCGACAGCCTCACCGATCCCGAGCTCGCGCTCGCCGCGAACTCGCAGCTGCTCGGCGTGGACCTCAGCAAGCATGCCGATCCGGAGGCCGCGCTGAAGGAAGCGGGCAACCAGGGCATCAAGGGCTCTTTCGACCGCGTCGCGCAGCTCGCCAAGGCCGAAGGCATCAGCTTCGCGGAAGCGGCGCGGCGGCCGCGCGGGCTCTGGGTCGGCACGCCGGCGATGATCGCCGACCGCATGGAGGACTGGTTCCGCGGCGGCGCCTGCGACGGCTTCATCCTCTGGCCCACCGTCCACCCCATCATGTTCGAGGAATTCTGCCGCATGGTGGTGCCGGAGTTGCAGCGCCGCGGACTGTTCCGCACCGGCTACGCCGCCGCCACGCTGCGCGGGAACCTCGCCGCTCCCTGATGCGCGCCGCGCGCAACGCCGCTACACCGGCGCGTCCCATCCCAGGAGCTTCCCATGAGCGTCCACGCCACTGCCCCGGTGGACCCCGATGACCACGCGAGGATCCGCGACTGGTTCCGCGAGCTCTCCGAGCATGTCCAGGCGGTGGACTACGCCGCCGCGCGCCACCTCTTCGCCGAGGACATGATCGCTTTCGGCACCTTCACCGATTTCGTCACCGGCCAGCCCCATGCCGAGCAGAACCAGTGGCGCAATGTCTGGTCCACCATCGACGGCTTCACCTGGCGGCTCGATGAGGTGCAGGCGCTGGTCTCGCCGGACCGGCTCTTCGCCGTCGGCCTGGCGGTGTGGGACTCGACCGGCTATCGCGAGGACGGCACGCCCTTCGACCGCCGCGGCCGCGCCACGGTGAGCTTCGCCCGCGCCAAGGTCGGCGAGCCCTGGATCGCCACCCACACCCACATGTCGCTGTTCCGCGGCACGCCGGACCGCTCGCACGGGAAGAAGACGGCACGGAGCTGACCGCCGGACTTTCTACTATCGGTTTAGTTCCGGCTGGCGTAAGAACGCGGAATGCGCGCGCCGACCGCCGCCCTGCTCCTGCTGCTGGCCGGCTGCGGCCAGACCACCGGCGCCGATGTGCTGCGCGCGCTGGTCTGGCCCATCCCGGTCCCCGACAGCCTGTTCGAGAGCGGCGAGACCGTCCGCCTCGCCGAATGGGACCGGCAGGAGCCGCGCGAGCTGCCCAACGAGCCCGCCCTCGCGCTCCGCCTCGGCTCCTCGCGGCGCGGTGTCGCGACGCTGCTGCAGGCGGACGGCACCCAGCGCCTGTGGCGCACCAATGGCGGCGTGGTGGTGGCGACCGAAGGCGCCCGCGTGGTAGCGACGGCGGGACTCGAGCGGATCCTCGCCGCCACCCGCTTCGACGGGCCCGATCCCCTGCCCGACGCGGTCAACCTCGGCGACCGCACGGCGCGGACCTGGCGCATCGTGGACGTGATGCGGCCCGACCTGCGCCCGCAGGGCATGCGCTTCGGGCTGCGCCTGGAATGCCGCATGCGGCTGCGCCAGACCGAGGACCCGGCGACCGTCCTCGCCGAGGAGAGCTGCCACGGCGCGGCGCGCTTCACCAACCGCTTCTGGCTCGATGCCCAGACCGGGGCGGTCTATCTCTCCGAGCAATGGGTCGGCGAGGACATGCCGCTGCTCCAGGTGGAGGTGCTGAGCGCCGAAGCCCCCGCCGCTAGCCCCGCCAGGTGAGCCGCGCCGCCCGCATCCGCCCGAGCACATAGGCGAGCCAGGCAAGCTGCACCGCGAGCGCCGGCAGCACGATCATGGGCTTGTAGAAGGAAGGCAGGCGCAGGAAGGCCCAGACCAGCGCGCCGTGATACAGCACGAAGCCCCAATGCGCCGCCGCCACCGCGCGCACGCCCATGCCGCTGCGCTGCGCCATTTGGTAAAGATGCGTCCGGTGCGGCGCGCTGACCGGCTCCCCCATCACCGCGCGGCGCAGGATGGTGAAGCCGGTGTCGAACAGCAACGCGAAGAGCAGCAGCGGCACGATCAGGAACGACAGCTGCGCATTGTCGAATCGCGATGCCGCCACGCCCAGCACCGCCATCACGAAGCCGAGGAACTGGCTGCCGACATCGCCCATGAAAATGCGCGCCGGATGCAGGTTGAAGGGCAGGAAGCCGAGCAGCCCCGCCCCCAGGATCAGCGCCGCCGCATAGACGAACCAGCCGCGCTCCTCCGCCGCCACGATGCACAGGATGGCGCAGGCGAGGAACAGCGCCCCACCCACCAGCGCATCCAGCCCATCCATGAAATTCACCGCATTGGTGCAGGCGACGATCCAGAACAACGTCAGCAACGGCCCGAGCACGCCAAGCTCGGTCGGCCCGATATAGGGCAAGGCCAGCCGCTGCACGACGAGCCCGCTCCCCAGCGCCACCAGCGCCGCCAGCGCCTGCGCCGCCAGCTTCACGACGAAGCGGAAATCACACATATCGTCCGCGAGCGCGACCGCCGCGATCGCCACCGCCGCCGCGATCACGCCGAGGAACTGCGGCGCCGGCAGCCGCGCGAAGGCCGCCGCCCAGTACAGCACCGCCATCCCCGTGACGAAGGCCAGCACGACGCCCACGCCGCCACCCTTCGGCGTCGGCCGCTCATGCGCCTTGCGGGCATCCGGATGATCGAGAATCGGAAAGGCGATCATCAGACGCACGGCCAGCGCCGACACCACGGCCAACCCCACCGCGAAGGCCAGGTGCCGCAAGACCGCTTCGAAGGTCATGCCCCCGCCCTATGGCCCAGGGCACGGCGGGTCAACCGGGGTAGCGCTTCGAGGCCCGAGTGCGGGCCAGGAGGGGCTCTGCCCCTCCTGGACCTCCCCGCCGGGGGGCAAGCGATGCCCCCCGGACCCCGCGGGCAAGGGGACAGGTCCGGGAATGGGGAGGGGCACAACCGGCGCGCCATCTCCGCTCGCGCCCCGTGCCCCTCCCCATTCCCGGACCTCTCATCGCGGGGTCTGGGGGGCACGGCTGCCCCCCAGCGGGGGAGAGCCCGAGAGGGGGCAGAGCCCCCTCTCGGTCCCGCACCCAAGGCCTCCAAGCGCTACCGCGTGAACCAGGCCGTGCCCCGTTGCAGGGCGTCCTCGCGGCCGTCGCGGGTGAGGTACCAGAGGGGGTTGTCCACCGACAGCATCTGGCCGCCGTCGCGCTGGACGGGGCGGATGGTGGTGCCGGCCATGGCGCGGGACTGCACGCCGAACAGGTCGAGCGGAAAGCGGATGAAGATGCCCTTGTCGAAGGAGCCTTCGCCGAAGCTGTGGAAGGGGATGCCGGTGAAGGTGGCGAAGGCGCCGAGCTCGATGCCGGAATCGAAGCGGCGGCCGATCTCGATGGTGCCGCCCCAGTCGCCGGCGAGGTAGCGGCCGCCGCGCAGCACGGTGAACAGGTTCCACCAGGGCAGGTCGGCGTAGAGCGAGAGGTGGCCGGTGGCGACGCGGTAGTCGCGCAGTCCGAAGCGCTGGTCGTAGTCGCGCTGGGCGACGTAGTTGAGGTCGAGGCCGATGGCGTAGGGCTGGTCGCGCGGCCGCCACAGCACCTCGCCGGAGATGCCGGCGAACATCGGCTCCAGGTAGCCGGCGGTGATGCGGGCGAACCAGTCGGGTGCCGGGCTCCACAGGCGTTCGACATAGAGCGTGGTGATGGCTGCGTTGGCGCCCTCGGCGGCGTAGCGGGCGTAGTCGCTGCGGACATGGGGCAGCACGCTGTCGGAGGGCGTGCCCTTGTCGAGGTTCTGGGCCAGCACCTGCTGGAGGCTGGTGGCGAGGCTGAAGCCCCAGCCGAGCTCGAGCCGGGTGGAGGCCGCGAGCGCGGCCTGCCAGCGGATGGTGCGGCTGGGATCGCCGAGCACGGCGGTCACCCGCGGCTCGATGCCCCAGCCGAGATAGGGGCCGGGGGCGCGGGTGGCGTTCGGGAAGGGATCGCCGGGCGGCAGCAGGGTGGCGGTGGCGAAGATCTCCTCGGCGCTGCCGCGGCCGGCGGCGGCGTCCTCCATCGCCTGGCGCAGCACCATCAGGCGGGCGATCTCCAGCCCTTCGCGGTACCAGGCGATGACGACGCGCTCGATCTCGGGCGGCAGGACGGGCTGGACGGCGCGCAGCACGCGGCCGGCGGTCTGGGCGAGGGTGCGGAAGCGGCCGCCGGCGATGGCGATGCGCGCCTCCTCGCCCTCGAGGGCGAAGGCGCGGGGCTGGAAGCCGGCCTCGCGCAGGGCGGCGAAGACCCGGTCGGGGAGGCCGGGCGCGTCGCCCTCGGCGGGGCGGGGGCGCATCGGCGGCGGGGCCTGGCGGCGCGCCTCGGGCGGGCGCATCGGGTCGAGCCGGGCGGAGAGGCGGAACAGCAGGTCGGTGCCGTTGACGAAGTGCAGCCCGGCATCGAGCCAATCATTCGACCATTGCAGCCCGGCATTCACGCGGGCGCGGGCCTCGCCGCGCAGGTTGGTGGTGCGGCTGGGGTAGCCGCCGCGCTCGTCGCGCAGGTTGTCGCCGGACCATTCGACCTTGGCGCGCAGGCCTTCGAGGGGGCCGAAGGGGGTGGGGATGGCGGGCAGCGTCCATTCGATGCCGCCGAAGATGGCGGCGTTCTCGCCGCGGAAGAAGTTCTGCCAGGACACCATGCCGCCCTGGCCGATCTCGCGGCTGCGCGGGCGGTCGAAGCCTTGCCAGATGAAGCGGGCGGGGTTGTCGAAATCGGCGCCGGTGCCGAGGCGGCCCCAGCCGATGCCGAGGGTGAAGTCCACGTCCCAGACGCGCTTGGAGAGGACGATGTACTCCCCGCCATAGATCCCGGTGCCGAGGAAGTCCTGGAAGCCGAGGGCGAGGGCGGGGCGCCAGTCGTTCTCGGTCCAGATGCGGAATTTGAGGTCGAGGGCGCGGTCGGAGGCGGTGCCGTGCCCGGTGGTGCCGTCGAGGCGCTCGGCGAGGCGGAAGGTGGTTTCGACGAAGGGCAGCGCCTGCCAGTTCAGGAAGTAGAAGCGCCGCTGGTGGCGCAGCGAGATGCCGGCTTCCATGGTGGCGTCGGGCCGGAAGCGCGCGTTGCGCATCTCGATCAGTCCGACGCCGCCGTAGTTGGAGCCAGTCGCATCGTCCTGCGCAAAGGCCGCGGGAGCGGCGAGGACAAGTGCTGCGGCGAGGACAAGGCTGGGGGGCGGAGTGAACTCCGCCCCCCAGACCCCCCACCTCCTTTTTTTGGTGACCTGGGAAGCGTGGCGAGCGCCGTTCTGAACCCGACAACGCTGCGTCGCCTGAGAGTGCGGAAGCCACCAGCGCCAAGCAGCCAAAAAAAGGAGGTGGGGGGTTCGGGGGGCGGAGTTCACTCCGCCCCCCGATCCTTTTCTCTTCACCGCGCCGCTTCGCGCGCCACCACGGCGAGGGCGGCGGCGCTGACCGAGACCTGTCCGAGCACCTGGGTCAGGTCGCGCACGAAGCCCCAGGTCTCGTAGGGGCTGGGATCCTGCGGCACGACGACGAGGCTGCCGGGCGGCACGGGCGGGCCGCCCTGCTGCCAGGCGGAGAGGCCGGCGGGGACGGACTGGCCGTTGGGCAGCACGACGAAGCTGCGCGAGGGGTCGGCGAAGCGCTGGGTGTCGCCGGCGGCGCGGACATAGTCGCGGGCGCGCCAGCCGCTGCGGAACTGCAGGCTGCCGGGGTTGAGCACCGCGCCCACCACCGTGACCTCGTTCGGCCGCTTCGGCATGGCGATGAGGTCCCCCGGCTCGAGCAGCACGTCGAGCTCGGGGCGGGCGGCGAGGATGACCGGGTTGGCCTCCACCACCATGCGCCCGGCGGCGCGCGCCTGGCGCAGCGTGCCCGCGAGCTCGCGCCCCGCGGCGATGGCGCTACCGACATCCACACTGGCGCCGCGGGTGCCGGCCACCGCCTGGCCGGCCGCCACCTGGATCAGGCTTGTCTCGAGCTCGCGCGCCGTGCGCTCGAAGCCTTCCTGCTGGCGCTGGCGCACGCTCTCGCGGCTGAACACGGCGCCGTAGGGATAGGCCTGCAGGGTCAGCCCGCCGGCGCGGGCGATGACCTCGGAGAGGCGCTCGCCGCGGCGGATGTCGTAGATGCCGGGGCGCTGGAATTCGCCGACCAGGGTGACCGGGCCGGTGTCGCGGTCGCCGAGGCCGCGCGGGAAGCGCACCGCGTCGCGCGGCGAGAGGCGCACGGCGCTGAAATTGTTGCTGCGGAGATCGAGGCGCAGCCGCGCCAGCGGCATGGCGCCGTGGCCGTTGGCCGGCTCGCGGGCGAATTCCACCGCGGTGAGGTCGGTGGCGTCGGAGAGCCCCCCGGCGCTCGCCAGCACGAGGTCGAGGCCGGTGTCGTCCACAATCGGGTAGAGGCCGGGGAAGCGCGCCTCGCCGGTGACGATCACCGCCTGGTCGAGCAGGAAGGCGAGCAGGTCCGGGTAGTCCTGGAAGATCTGCGGGCAGAGGCTGGTGCCGAGGTCCGGGAAGCCGGCGCCCCGCGCATGGGCGAAGCGCTGCGGCGAGGCGCGTGCGGCGATGGCGAGCTGCGTCAGCGCCAGGCAGCCGGTGGACGGCATGGCCGGCGTGCCGGGCGCCACGAGCGCGGCGGGCGTGGCGGGCGCCACGCCGGGCGGCAGGGCGGCGGGCACGGCGCCGGGGGCCGGGGTCGCCGGCGCGGCCTGCGGCGGCGGGGCGGGCAGCCCGGCCGGGTCCACCTCGCCGCGCAGGGCGCGCTGCACCGTCGGGCTGGTCAGCCAGCGTATGTCGCTGCGGGCGAGGATCAGCACCTCGTCGCCGTCCTGCAAGAGCATGTCGCCGCGGCCTTCCAGCACGCGGCCGAGGTCGAAGGGCACGAAGCCGCGCGCCCGGGTGCGCGGATCGGCGCGCCAGACTACACCCACCCGGACATAGGGGTCCGAGCGCATCAGCCGCGGATCGGCGATCAGCGCGCGCAGCGAGCTGCCGTGCCGCCCGGCCGCCGGCCGGGTCAGCGGCGTGGTCACGTGCCCCGTCAGCCGCAGCACATTGGCCGCGACGTCCGCCGCCGGCTGCACGATCACCGCATCGCCGCGGCGCACCGCGCCGCTCGCCGCGATCTCGGAGAAGCTGCGGCGGCCGGCCTGGTCGGTCTGCTGCACCAGGTAGCGATTGCCGGCGGGGCGCAGCGCTCCGCCGGCGATCAGCAGCAGGCTGTCGAGCGGCGCGGCGCCGCTGCGCGCCGGCAGCTCGTAGATGGCGGGGCGGGTGACGTCGCCGCCGAGCGCCACCACGCCGCCGAGCGGCGGCACGACGACGCGCTCGCCCTCGCGCAGCGACAGGTCCGGCGTGCCCGGCGCGCCGGCGATCACCGCGTAGAGGTCCACGGTGCGGCTGCCGCGCGCGCCCTCGACGCGCACTGCGCGGAGCGAGCCGGTCTTGCGCACGCCGCCCGCCGCGGCCAGCGCGTCCAGCACCGAGGCGAGCGCGGTCAGCGGCTGGAAGCCGGGGCGCACCACCTCGCCGGCGACGAACACCGTCATCTGGCGGACCTGGCCGATCGAGACGAAGACCTCGGAGCCGCCGAGGTCCCGCGCGGCGCGCGATTCGAGATCGGCGCGCAGCTCCTTCAGCGTGCGCCCGGCCGCGGGGATGGGCGGCAGGTCGGGCAGCAGCAGCGTGCCGTCGCGGGTGACGCGCAGCGTGAGGGTCTGGCGGGCGCGGCCGCGGAAGGCGAGCACCACCTCGTCGTCGCGGCCGATCAGGTAGTCGTCGGGCAGCGCACCATAGGTGAGGCCGACCGCCATGGCGGCGGGCGGGGCGCGGAAGGTGTCGTAGCCGAATTGCCGCAGCGGGGCGCCCTCCAGCCGCGCCGCGAAGAAGGCCTCGGTGTTGGAGAGCGGTTCCTCCGGCAGGGCGGGCGGCGGCGCGGCAGCGGCGGGCGGCTGGGCGGGCGTCGGCGGCGGCAGCGGCTGCTGGACGACGGGTGCGGGCAGCGCGCCGGCCGCGCCGCGGCCGCTGCCGGCATCGAGCAGGCGCTGCAGCACGTCCTGCGGCGAGGCGCCCGGCAGGCCGGGCAGCGCGGCGGCGCCGCCGGACAGGGCGGGCGGCAGGCTGGGCGGGGCGAGCAGGCCGGCGCCGCCGCCCTGGGCCAGCGCGGGCAGGGCCGCGCCCAGCAGCGCGCCGCACAACACCGCCGCCGGCAGGCGGGACAGGGTGCGCCCGGCCGCGCGCGATTCCCCTCTGGAACTCATGAGCAAACTGCTAACAGAAATTTGCAACCTGTGGTCGAGAATCGCTATCCCTGTCCGCGATGGAGGAGCTCGCCCTCGGTGGGGGATGCCTGCCCACCGGCCCGACGCCGGCGTGGCGCGCCGCCCTCGCCCGGGCGGATGCAGCGCGACGGCTGGGCGCGCGCGCGGTCGGGCTGTGGGGGTGGCACCGGCTGCGCCTTGCCTGCGGCCTGCTCCATCGGCGCCTGGGCGATGCCGCTTCGGGGGGAGCGGCGGAATTGCCGGGGGCGGCGCCCGCCCCGCCAGCACTGCCGCCCGCCCATGCGGCGGCGGTGCTGGCGGCGGCCAGGGTCCTCGCCTGCCACGCCGACTGGCACGGCGCCTTCGACGCCACGGCGCATGCGCTGGACCTCGACCTGTTCGCACCGGGCGATGTCCGGCCGGTCTGGGAGCGCAACCGGCTCGCCGAATTGCCGCTGCTCGCCCAGGCGGCGCGGCTCGATCCGCAAGGCGGGCATCTCGCGCGGGCGGCGGCGCTGCTCGCGGACTGGCAGGCGGCCAACCCGGCCTTCCGCGGCCCGGCCTGGGCCTGCGGGCAGGAGGCCGCGCTGCGCGTGCTGCACCTCGCCCTCGCCCTCGCCCTGCTCGAGGCCGACCGCGATCCGCCGGCGGGCATGCGGGCGCTGATCGCGCTGCATGCGCGGCGGATCGCCGCCACCACCGCCTATGCCGAGGCGCAGGACAACAACCACCCGGTCTCCGAGGCCGCGGGGCTGTTCGCCTGCGGCCTGCTGCTGCGGGATGGCGGGCTCGCCGCCCGCGGCGCGCGGCGCCTCGCCCGCGCGGTGCGCCGGCTGGTGAGCGAGGACGGCGCCTTCGCCCAGCCCTCGGCGGAGTACCACCGGCTGCTGCTCGACACGCTGGCGGTCGCCGAGTGGCTGCGGCGGCGCCACGGGGCGCCGGAATTCGCCGCGCCCTTCGCGGCGCGCGCCGCCGCAGCGACCACGTGGCTGGCCCGCGTCACCGACCCTGGGACCGGCGCGCTGCCGAAGGCCGGACCCTGCGATTCCTCGCGCCTCGCCGATCTCGGCCTGCGCGGCGAGGATGCCCGCGGCAGCGTGGAACGGGCGGCGCGGCTGTTCGCCGGCGCCGGCGCCGGTTGCCCCGGGGATACAGGCTGCGCCTGGCTCGGCCTCCCCTGCCCCGCCGCCAGCCTGCCGCGCGCCGGGAATTGGCGCAGCGCCGGCTGGGCCGGCTTCGCCGCCCCCGGCGCCCGCGCCCTGCTGCGCACCGGCGCGCCCCTGCGCTTCCGCCCCGGCCAGGCCGACCTGCTGCATCTCGACCTGTGGGACGGGCCGCTGAACCTGCTGCGCGACGGTGGCACCGGCAGCTACAGCCCCGGCGCGGAGCTCGCCGCCGCCTGCGCCCTACTCGCCGCCACCGCCGGCCACAACACGATCGGCTTCGACGGCGCCGACCAGATGCGGCGGGTCTCGCGCTTCCTCCATGCGCACTGGCCGCGCAGCCAGGCCCTGCCCGACGGCGCCGCCTATCGCGACCACCGCGGCAACACCCACCAGCGGCGGGTCTCCGCCACCGGCCGCCTCTGGCTGATCGAGGACGCCGTCGCCGGCCCGTTCCGCGCGCTGGTGCTGCGCTGGCGCCTGGCCCCGGCCGAGTGGCGCCTGACCGCGACCGGCGCCGCCAGCCCGCTCGCCACCATCGCCCTCGCCGCCGACGCGCCGCTGACGCTGCGGCTAGCGCAAGGCTGGGAAAGCCCGCGCTACGGCACCATCCAGCCGGTGCCGGTGCTGGAAGCGCATGCGCGCGCGCCGATCACCCGCCTCGCCAGCCGCATCGAGCTGCCCTGATGCCGCTCGCCGCCCTGCTCCGCGCGCTATGGGCCCTCAGGCTGCGCCTCGCCCTGGCGAGCCTGCTGCTCTACGCGGCGGGGGCGAGCATCATCCTGGCCTGGCCCCGGGCCTATGTCGCGAGCACCGTGGTGGCGCCGGCGGAAACCACCGCCGTCGCGCTCTCGAGCCTGCTGGCCCCCACCCCCTTCGCCCCCGGTGGCCTGCTCGACCCGCGCCCCACCGGGAATTTCGCGGTCTATCTCGGCGCCCTCCGCTCGATCGAGGCGGCCAGGCTGCTGACCGAGACCACCCCGCTGCTCGACTACCTCACCATCCTGCGCGGCAAGGGCGTGGGCGGCCTTCTCCGCCACGCCCTCGACCTGCGCCTGCAGGCCGATCTCGACGACGCGCAGGACTGGCTCGAGCGCAACCTCGCGGTGACGCAGAACCTCGCCTCGGTCACCTGGAGCCTGGAACTCGCCCATCGCGAGCGCGACCAGGCGCTCGCCATGCTCCAGCGCCTGCACGCCTACGCCGAGGCCAAGGTGCGCCAGGACCTCGCCGAGCTCTCCGCCCGCCGCGTCGCCACCATCGAGGCGCGGCTCGCGCGCGAGAGCGACATGTTCCTGCGCAACAGCCTCTACGAGCTGCTCGCCCAGCAGCAGCGCGCCGTGCTGGTGGTCGCCGCCGGCGAGGCGGTCGCCGCCCGCACGGTCTCCGCCCCCGCGGTGGAAATCCGCCCCTCACTGCCCAACCGCCCCCTGCTGCTCGCCCTGCTCGCCCTCGCCGCCCCCGCCGCCACGCTCCTCGCGACAAGCGCCACCCTGCTGCTGCGAGCGTCGGAGGGCACGCCGTGACGGCTGTTGCGCTGGTGGAGAGCTGCGCAGGAGGGCTCTGCCCTCCTGCACCTCCCGCTGGGGGGCGACCTCGCCCCCCAGACCCCGAGGGCAGGTCCGGAAGTGGGGAGGGGCGCAACCGGCGCACCACTTCCACCCGCGCGCCATGCCCCTCCCCACTTCCGGACCTGAATCTCGAGCCGGGGTCCGGGGGGCGGCTCGCCCCCCGGCGGGAGGGTGTGGGAGGGCAGCGCCCTCCCACGCACCTCTCCACCAGCGCACCGCCGCCATGACGCGCGCCACGGCGCTCGCGGCGGCGGTGGTGCATTTCGCGGGGGCGTTGAAGTCGACGCCCTTGCTGGCGGGGTTGCCGTTCGATCTGACGCTGGTGGCGGCGCTTGGGCTGGTGGGGCCGCTGGTGCTGGTGGTGGCGGGGCGGCGTTGGATGGTGGGGCCGGGGCTGGCGGTGCCGTTGGCGGCGTGTGGCGGGTTGTGGCTGTGGATGGTGCTGGCGGGGGTGTGGAGCCCGTCTTCGGTGGTCCTGGGGGCGAAGCTGCCGGAGGCGGTGCTGCTCGGGCCGGCGATGCTGGCGGCGGGGATGGTGGTCGGCGGCGATGCGGAGGGGCTGCGGCGCTTCGCCTGGGCGTGCCTGGCGCTCGGGGTGTTCGTCGCGGCCTCGGTGGTGTGGGGCGTGGCGACCGACGCGGTGGTGTTCGGCGGGCTGTTGCAGGGCAATCCGGACCAGGTGCGGGTGCAGTACCAGATCGCCGGGCTGGCGATGGCCTCGGCGGGCGGGCTGGCGGCGGTGCGGGCGGTGGAATCGCGCGGGGCGCTGGCGGCGCTCGGGTGGCTGATCGTGGTGGGGGCGCTGGGGGCGGCGGCGCTGGTGCCGGGGGGGCGGCTGGCGCTGCTCGCCTTCGGGATGACGGTGGCGGCGGCGCCGATGGTGGTGCTGTGGCGGCAGCAGGCGGTGCTGGCCTTCTTCTGGCCGCTGCTGGCGCTGGCGGCGGGCGGGGCGGCGCTGGCGGCGCTGCTGGCCGATCCCTCGGGGGCGGAGGGCTTGCGCACCATCGAGCGCTTCACCGAGGGCGGGGTGGGCGAGCAGTCCGGGCGGCTGCCCTTGTGGCGGGCGGCGCTCGGCTGGGCAGGGGCGGCGGCGCCGCTCGGCCTGGGCAGCGGCGGCTTCACCATTGCCGCGGGGTTCGGCGAGCGGCGCGGGATGTATCCGCACAACCATGCGCTGGAGGCGCTGGCGGAGCTCGGCCTGCCGGGATTCGCGCTGTGGCTGCTGGCGTTCGGGGGCGGGGCGGTAGCGGCGCTGCGGCTCGGGGCGCGCGTCGCGCCGTGGCGGGCGGCGCGGGTGGCGGCGCTGGTGCTGCCGATGGCGCTCTCGGTGATGGTGTCCACCGATCTCGGCAACCGGATGGCGTGGTTCGCGCTGGGGCTGGCCCTGAGCCTCGGGCTCGAGGCGCGGGCGGTGCGGCATGTGTGAGAACCGGGGCGAGAGAACAGAAGAAAGAGTGGGGGCGGAGAGAACTCCGCCCCCACACCCCCACCTCCTTTTTTTGGCTATTTGGCGCTGGTGGCTTCCGCACTCTCGGGTGCCACGCCGTTGTCTCGTTGAGAACGGAGCTCGCCACGCTTCCCCGTATCCAAAAAAAGGAGGTGGGGGGTCTGGGGGGCGGAGTTCATCTCCGCCCCCCAGTCCTGCCTTAGCGGTCTTCGGCCTGTGGGCACCGGTGGTGCGCCATGTATGAGCGCTGGGGCAAGCGGGCGCTGGACATCGTCGGCGCCACGCTGCTGCTGGCGCTGCTGGCGCCGCTGATGGGAGTGGTGGCGCTCGCGGTGCTCGTAATCCTCGGCCGGCCGGTGCTGTTCCGGCAGCGCCGGGCGGGGCGCGGCGGCGCCCCCTTCGTGCTGCTGAAATTCCGCTCCATGCGCGAAGGCCCCGGGCCGGATGCGGCGCGGCTCGGGTGCTTCGGGCGGGCACTGCGGGCGAGCGCGCTGGACGAGCTGCCGCAGCTCGTCAACGTGCTCAGCGGCGAGATGAGCCTGGTCGGGCCGCGGCCGCTGCCGCTCGACTACCTGCCGCTCTACGGGGCCCGGCAGCGGCAACGGCTGCGGGTGCGGCCGGGGCTCGCCGGGCTGGCGCAGGCCGCGGGGCGCAATGCGCTCTCCTGGGAGGCGCGGCTCGAGCTCGATGCGCGCTACGCCGCGCGGCAGAGCCTGGCGGGGGATCTCGGCATCCTGCTGCGCAGCCTCGGGGTGGTGCTGGCCGGGCGCGGCGCCGCGGCCAGCAGGCCTTTCACCGGTAACGGCCCGGGGGCGAATCATAACTCTTGGTTGATTTAATAATTCCACTATACCCTTACCGCGAGAGAAATGGGCAGCTCGCACCCCCTGCCGCCTGACGCGCTCGACCTGCCGCGCCTGGCGTCCCTTCCCGCCGGGCTGGCGCCGGCCGCGCCGGCGCGGCGCGTCCACCTGTCGCCGCCGCACCTGACCGGCGCCGAGATGACGGCGATCGGCGCCAGCCTGGCGAGCGGCTGGCTGGCGCCGGCCGGGCCGGTGCCCGCGGCCTTCGAGGCGGCCATCGCCGAGGCGACCGGCTTCCCGCACGTGGTGGCGGTCACCTCGGGGACGGCGGCGCTGCACCTCGCCTATCGCTGCCTCGATGTCGGGGCGGGCGACGAGGTGTGGACCTCCACCCTCACCTATGTCGCGACGATCGCGCCGGCGGTGCAGCTCGGCGCGCGGCCGCGCTTCCTGGACGTGGACCCGCGTTCCTGGACCCTCGACCCCGCGCTGCTGCGCCGGGCGCTGGCGGCGGCGGCACGCCGCGGGGCGCTGCCGCGCGCGGTGGTGCCGGTGGACCTCTATGGCCAGGCGAGCGACCTGCCCGCCATCGTCGCCGCCTGTGAGCGCTGGGGCGTGCCGGTGGTGAGCGACAGCGCCGAGGGGCTGGGCGCGCTGCAGCACGGGCTGCCGGCCGGGCGCGGCGCGCGGCTCGCCACCTATTCCTTCAATGGCAACAAGATCGTCACTGCCGGCGGCGGCGGGGCGCTCGCCTCGGCGGACCCGCTGCCGGTGCGCCGGGCGCGGCACCTGGCGACCCAGGCGAAGGAGCCGGTGCCGCACTACCAGCACGAGACGACCGGCTATTCCTACGGGCTGTCCTCGGTGCTGGCGGCGGTCGGGCTGGCGCAGCTCGCCGCGCTCGAGGCGCGGGTGGCGGCGCGGCGGGCAGTGTTCGCGCGCTACGTCGCGGGGCTCTGCGACCTGCCGGGTCTCGCCTTCATGCCGGAAGCGCCCTGGGGCCACGCCACCCGCTGGCTGAGCGTCATCGTGATCGAGCCGGCGCGGTTCGGCGCCGACCGCGAGGCGGTGCGGCGGGCGCTGGACGCCGCCGGCATCGAAAGCCGGCCGGTGTGGAAGCCCATGCACCTGCAGCCGGTCTTCGCCGACGCGCCCTGCGAGGGCGGCGGCGTCGCCCAGCAGCTGTTCGAGACCGGGCTGTGCCTGCCCTCCGGCAGCGCCCTCGGCCCCGAGGACCAGGACCGGGTGGTCGCGATCATCCGCGGCTGCTGCGGCGCCTGATCCATGCGGGTGCTGTACCTGCATCAGCACTATTCAGGGCCGCAGGGCAGCACCGCGACGCGCAGCCACGCCATGGCGCGGGCGCTCGCGGCGCGCGGCCATGCGGTGACGGTGGCCTGCGGGCGGTACGACGGCGCGGTGACGGGGCTGGAAGGGCCGTTCCGCGGCGGCAGGCGGCAGGGGCAGCGCCACGGCGTCGCGCTGGTGGAATACGACATCGCGTGCGGCAACGCGCAGGGCCTGGCGCGGCGCAGCGCCGCCTTCCTGCGCTTCGCCGCCGCCGTCCTGCCGCTTACGCTGCGCGGCGGCTTCGACCTGGTGGTCGCGTCCTCCACCCCGCTGACCGTGGCGCTGCCGGCGCTGGCGGCGCGCCGGCTCGGCGGCGTGCCCTTCCTGTTCGAGATCCGCGATCCCTGGCCGGAACTGCCGCGCGCGCTTGGCGGCGTGCCGCGCCCGGCGCTGTGGGCGATGGACCGGCTGGCCGATGCCGCCTGCCGGGGCGCGGCGGCGGTCGTCGCGCTCAGCGAGGGCATGGCGGAGACCGCTTTCGCCCATGGCGCGGCGCCGGAGCGGGTGCATGTCGTGCCCAATGGCTGCGACCTCGACCTGTTCGGGCCGCAGATCGCCCCGTGGCGGCCGCCGGAGGCCGCACCCTGGGAATGCCTCGCCGTCTATGCCGGGGCGCATGGGCGCGCCAACGGGCTCGACCTGCTGATCGCCGCGGCGGCGCTGCTGCAGCGGCAGGGCGAGCGCCGCATCCGCCTGCTGCTGGTGGGCGACGGGGCGGAAAAGCCGCGGCTGCGGGAGGACGCCGCGGGGCTCGACAACGTGACCTTCCTCGACCCGCTGCCCAAGCCGGTCCTCGCCGCGCTGCTCGCGGGCAGCCAGATCGGGCTGCACCTGCTGGCCGACCTGCCGGAATTCGCGGAATGGACCGCCCCCAACAAGGTGATGGACTACCTGGCCGCGGGCATTTCCGTGATCACCAACACGCCCGGCCGCGCGGCGCGGCTGGTCAGCGGGCCAGGCTGCGGCCTCGCCGTGCCGCCCGGCGACGCGGCAGCGCTGGCAGCCGCCCTCGCCGAGCTCGCCGCCAACCCATCCCGGCGCCGGGCCATGGGCCAGGCCGCGCGCCGCGAGGCGGTGACACGCTGGGACCGCCGCCTGCTCGCCGAACGCTTCTGGACCATCGCCGAACAGGCCGCCGCGCGCCGACCGGCCCCGCACAGCGCTGCCCAGCTGCAACCCTGGCCGCCGGCATGAGGGTGCGCTTCGAGGCCTGGGTCCGGGCCAGGAGGGGCTCTGCCCCTCCTGGACCTCCCCGCCGGGGGGCAAGCGATGCCCCCCGGACCCCGCGGGCAAGGGTACAGGTCCGGGAATGGGGAGGGGCACAAAGGGCGCTCCATCTCCAACTGCACGCCATGCCCCTCCCCATTCCCGGACCTCTCCTCGCGGGGTCTGGGGGGCACGGCTGCCCCCCAGCGGGGCGAGCCCGAGAGGGGCAGAGCCCCTCTCGGTCCCGCACCCCAGGCCCCAAGGCGCAACCCGCAACATGACGCGGCCGGAGTTGCATCTGGTCGCCGCGGCGCGGCCGAATCTGCCGAAGCTGGCGGCGTTGTGGCATGCGCTGGCGGAGGGGGTGCCGCTGGGGCGCCCGGTGCTGGTGCATACGGGCCAGCACCATGACCGGGCGATGTTCCAGGCGCATCTGGCCGATCTCGGATTGCCGGAGCCGGAGGTCGGGCTGGGCGTGTCGGGCGGCGGGCATGCGGCGCTGACCGGGCGGACCATGATGGCCTGCGAGGGGTTGTGGCAGGCGCGGCGCCCGGCGCTGGTGGTGGTGGCTGGCGATGTGGATGGGACGCTGGCGGCGGCGCTGGCGGCGCGCAAGCTCGGGGTGCCGGTGGCGCATCTCGAGGCCGGGCTGCGCTGCGGCGATCGCGACATGCCGGAGGAGATCAACCGCCGCGCGGTGGACGCGATCAGCGACCTGCTCTGGGCGCCGGACGAGGGCACGGCGGCGCGGCTGCGGCAGGAAGGTCATCCCCCGACCGCGGTGCGGGCGGTGGGGAATGCGATGATCGACAGTCTCCAGCGCGCCCTGCCGGCGGCCTGGGCGCGGCCGGTGCCGGCGGAGCTGTCGCCGGGCGCCTATGGCGTGGTGACACTGCACCGGCCGGCCAATGTGGACGCGGCGGTGCCGCTGGGGCGGCTGCTCGCCGGGCTGGCCGAGGCGGCGCGGCTGCTGCCGCTGGTCTGGCCCATGCATCCGCGGACCGCAGCGCGGCTGGAAGCCTTCGGCCTGCCGGTGCCCGCCGGGGTGCGGGTGCTGCCGCCGCTCGGCTATCTCGATTTCCTGGGGCTGCTAGCGCGCGCGCGGCTGGTGGCGACCGACAGCGGTGGGGTTCAGGAGGAGGCGACGGGCCTCGACATCCCCTGCCTGACGTTGCGGCCCTCGACGGAACGGCCTGTGACGTTGGAACGCGGCAGCAACCGCCTGGTGCGGCCGGCCGAGCTGGCTGCGGCGGTGACGGAGGTGCTGGCCAGAGGCTGGCCCCGCGCCGGCACCGTGCCGCTGTGGGACGGCCGCGCCGGCGAGCGCATGCGGGCGCACCTGGCGGAGTGGATGGCCCACCGGAGGGTGGTCGCGTGAGGGCCCGGCTGCGGGACCGAGAGGGGCTCTGCCCCTCTCGGGCTCTCCCCGCTGGGGGGCGGCCTCGCCCCCCAGACCCCGAGGGCAGGTTCGGAAATGGGAAGGGGCATGTCCCGTCCGTTGAAGCGGCGCGCGGGTTGTGCCCCTTCCCATTTCCGAACCTGAACACTCACGCGGGGTCCGGGGGGCACGGCTGCCCCCCGGCGGGGAGGTCCAGGAGGGGCAGCGCCCCTCCTGGCCCGCACCCGGGCCTCAAGCGATGACCCCTCTGGCGGTCATGCTCTCCGCCGCGCATCCGCCGGATGATTTGCGGGTGGTGCGCAAGGAGGGGGCGGCGTTGGCCGCCGCGGGGTGGCGGGTGCGGCATCTCTGTCCGGCGCCGAGGGGTGAGGTGCCGGCGGTGGTGGCGGGGGTGGAGATCGAGACCTATCCGCGGCCGGGTTCGCGGCTGCGCGGCCTGCCGGCGCTGGCGCGGCGGGCGGCGGCGAGCGGGGCGACGGTGCTGCACGCTTCCGAGCCGGATGCCTGGCTGGCGGCCTTGCTGGCGGCGCGGCGGAGCGGGGCGCGGGTCGTGCTCGATGTGCACGAGCATTACCCGTCGCGGCTGGATGGGCGGCTGCCGGCGGGGCTGCGGGGGGTGGCGCGGGCGGCGATCCGGGCGGCGTGCGGGGCGATGGGGCGTGCGGCGGATGCCGTGGTGGTGGCGAAGGACGGCCTGGATGCCGATTTCGGCGTGCCGGACCGGGTGGTGGCGGTGCGGAACTATGCGCTGCCGGCGCGGGTGGTGCCGCGGCGGCACGAGGCGGGGCCGGTGACGCTGGTGCATCTCGGCGCGATCGGCCGGGCACGGGGCTGGCCGGAGCTGTTGCGGGCGATGGCGCTGGCCGGGCCGGCGGTGCGGCTTTGCGTGATCGGCCGCTTCACCGATGGCAGCGAGGGTGCGTTCCGCGAGGCGGTGGCGGCGATGGGGCTCGGGGAGCGCGTCGCGCTGCTGGGCTGGCGGCCGCATGAGGCGGCGCTGGCGGAGGCGGCGCGCTGCGATGTCGGCGTGGTGCTGTTCCAGCCGGGGACGGAGAACCATCGCCTAGCCCTGCCGCACAAGCTGTTCGACTGCATGCTGGCCGGCCTGCCGGTGATCGCGCCGGGCTTCGCCGAGGAGGTCGCCGCGGTGGTGCGGGAGGCGGGATGCGGGATCCTGGTGGACCCCTCCGATCCGGCGGACATCGCGGCGGCGGTGGCGGCGCTCGGCGATCCCGTGCGGCGGGCGGTGCTGGGCGAGGCGGGGCGGCGAGCGGCGCTCGGGCGCTTCGGCTGGGAGGCGGAGGCGGCGCGGTTGGTCGCGCTGTACGAGCGGCTGGCGCCGCGGCCGAGGCTGGCCGCCCCTGCCCTCGCGGCCTATTAGGGGGGCATGGCGCGCCGCCCGATGCACCGGATTCTGCTCAATCTCGGGCTCGACAGCCTGTTCGCCGCGGTTTCGGTGCCCGCGGGGCTGTGGCTCGCCGCGCCCGGGGTGGTGCCGCCTGCCGGCTGGTGGCCCGGGGCGGTGATCGGTGGCGTGTTGGCTCTCGCGGCAGCGGGCGCGCCGCTGCGCCTGCCCTTGCAATATTGGCGCTTCGCTGGGCTGCGCGACCTGCTGGAGGTAGCGGCGGCGGCGGCCGGCGCGGGGTTCCTGCTGTGGCTCGGCCTGGTGGCGACCGCAGCCTGGCAGCCGCCCAACCATGCCTTCCCGATCGTCTTCATCCTGGTGCTCGGCTTCCTGATGGGGGCGGCGCGGGTCGGCGGGCGGCTGCACACCACGCGGCGCGGCGCCGAGGGGCCGGGCCCCGCGCAGAACGTTCTGCTGATAGGCGGCGGCGACGGCGCCGACCTGTTCATCCGTGCCGTGCAGCAGGAGCGGCCGGCGCGCTACCGGGTGGCGGGCATCCTGTCGCTGCGCGCCCGCCAGGCCGGGCGGCGCATCCAAGGACATCCCATCCTCGGCGTCATCGAGGATGCCGAGGCGGTGCTGGACCGGCTGCGCGCCGAGGGCCGCATGCCGGGCCTGATCGTGCTGGCGCCGCCCCCCTTGCAGGGTGCAGCACTGGAGCGGCTGCTGGACGTCGCCGACCGCCACGGCGTGCCGGTGCGCCAGACGCCGGCGCCGACGCGGCTGGATCCCGCCGGCGACACCGCGCGGCGGATGGAGCTGCGCCCGGTCTCGATCGAGGACCTGCTCGACCGGCCGCAGGTGCCGCTCGACCGCGAGGGCATGGCGCGGCTGGTACAGGGGCGGCGCGTGCTGGTGACCGGCGCCGGCGGCACCATCGGCGGTGAGCTCGCGCGCCAGGTGGCCGCACTCGGGCCCTCGCTGCTGGTGCTGCTCGATCACGGCGAGTTCGTGCTCTACGAGATCGACCTCGAGCTGCGCGAGCGGCATCCGGAGGTGGTGCGGCGCGCCGTGCTCGCCGATGTGCGCGACGAGGGCCGCATCCGCCGCATCTTCGAGGAGATCCGGCCCGAGCTGGTGTTCCACGCCGCGGCGCTGAAGCATGTGCCGATGGTGGAGAACGATCCGCTCGAGGGGCTGCTGACCAACGCGCAGGGGACGCGGATCGTCGCCGATGCCGCGCGCGCGGTGGGCACCGCGGCGATGGTGTTCATCTCCACCGACAAGGCGGTGAACCCGACCTCGGTGATGGGCGCCTCCAAGCGGCTGGCGGAGATGTACTGCCAGGCGCTCGATCGTGAAGCCCGCACCGCCCGCGGCGACGAGGCACGGCAGGCGCAGTCCGGCATGCGCTGCGTCACCGTGCGCTTCGGCAACGTGCTGGGCTCCACGGGTTCCGTGGTGCCGCTGTTTCGGCGGCAATTGGAGCGCGGCGGGCCGTTGACGGTGACCCATCCCGACATGCGGCGCTACTTCATGACGGTGCGCGAGGCGGTCGGGCTCGTGCTGCAGGCGAGCGTGGTGGGCACCACCGACCCCGCCGACCAGCCGCCGGAGCTGAAGGAAGGCGGCATCTTCGTGCTCGACATGGGCAAGCCGGTGAAGATCGTGGACCTCGCGCGGCGGATGATCCGTCTGGCGGGGCTGCGGCCGGAGGAGGATGTGGAGATCCGTTACACCGGGCTGCGGCCGGGCGAGAAGCTGTACGAGGAGCTGTTCCACGGCCAGGAACCGCCGCGCCCGACCGCCTTCGCGGGGCTGCTGGTGGCGACGCCACGCACCGCCGACCCGGCGCTGGTGGGGCGCGCGATCGACGAGATCGCGGCGGCGGCACGCGGCGGGAACGCGCGGGCGGCTTTGGCGCAGCTGGCACGGCTGGTGCCGGAATTCGAGCACGCGACACCGGCGCAGCAGGCGCAGGGGTAGGCTGGGGAAGGGAGCTTCACGTCGCGGCAGTGCCGCGACCCCCATACCCCCTCCCTCCTTTTTTTGGCTTCTTGGCGCTGGCTGCTCCCGCACTCTCCGCCGTCGCAGCGTTGTCGGGCTGAGAACGGCGCTCGCCACGCTTCCCAAGTCACCAAAAGAAGGAGGTGGGGGGTCTGGGGGGCGGAGTTCATCTCCGCCCCCCAGTCTTTGGCCGTTGCAGCCGGATACCAGGCGTGATTTCGCCCGCGCCGCCGCGCGGTCTATTCACGCCGCCATGAGCGCGATCGCATTCTTCGACATGAAGGCGCAGCAGGCGCTGATCCGGGCGGATCTCGACCGCCGCATTGCTGCGGTGCTCGATTCCGGGCGCTTCATCCAGGGGCCGGAGGTCGAGGAGTTCGAGCTGAAGCTCGCCGCCTTCGCCGGGGCGAAGCATGCGGTGGGCGTCTCCTCCGGCACCGATGCGCTGCAGATCGCGCTGATGGCGGAAGGCGTCGGCGCCGGCGATGCGGTGTTCCTGCCGGCCTTCACCTATACCGCGACGGCGGAGGTGCCGCTGGTGCTCGGCGCCACGCCGATCTTCGTCGATGTCGAGGCGGACAGCTTCAATCTCGACATCGCCGATCTCGAGCGCCGGATTGCGCTGGTGAAGCGGGAGGGCCGGCTCAGGCCGCGCGCGGTGATCGGCGTGGATCTCTACGGGCGCCCGGCGGACTGGCCGGCGATCGAGGCGATCTCTGCGCGCGAGGGGATGTTCGCGCTCGATGACGCGGCGCAGGCCTTCGGCGCCTCGCTCGGCAACCGCCGGCTCGGCGCCTGGGCGCAGGCCACTGCGTGCAGCTTCTACCCGACCAAGACGCTCGGCTGCTATGGCGATGGCGGCGCGCTGATCACCGATGATGCGGAGCGCGCGGCGCTGTACCGCTCGCTGCGCACCCATGGCGAGGGCGCGGGGCGCTACGAGGTGCTGCGCACCGGCATGAACGGGCGGCTCGACAGCATCCAGGCCGCGGTGCTGCTCGCCAAGATGCCGCTGCTGGAAGGCGAGCTCGCGGCACGCGGGCGGATCGCGGCCCTCTATGCCGAGCGGCTGCGCGGCAAGGTGAGGCTGCCGGAGGAGGGCGCGGATGCCGTCAGCGCCTGGGGCATCTACACGATCTGTCTGGCCGATGCCGCCGAGCGCGCGCGGGTGCAGGAGGCGCTGAAGGCCGAAGGGCTGCCGAGCGCGATCTATTACCCGAAGCCGCTGCACCACCAGCCGGCCTATGCGGCGCACCACGCCGCCTCGATCGCCGGCGGGCCCCCTGCCCTGCCCGTCAGCGAGGCACTGTGCGGGCAGGTGCTGTCGCTGCCCATGCACCCCTACCTGTCGGAGGCGGACGTGGCACGCGTCGCCTCCGCGGTGCTTTCGGCGGTCTGAGCGCGCGGCATTCGCATTGCACCGCCGCGACGGTGGTGCGAAACTTGCATGCTCGGCGCCTGGACGCCGAGTCCCCGCGCCGGCCCTGGCCGTCAGGACCGCCGCGACAGCGAGGGAGCGGACCATGCTGCGCAGGTCCCTGCTTGCCGTCACCCTCAGCCTGCCGGCCCTGCGCCGCGCCCGCGCCCAGGCGCGCGGCGCCGAGCCGGTCGATGTCGCCCTGGTGCTGGCGGTGGATGTCTCGCGCTCCATCGACGAGGACGAGGCCAGGCTGCAGCGCGAGGGCTATCGCGCGGCGGTGACCGATCCCGCGGTGATCGCCGCCATCCGCGGCGGCATGATCGGCGCCATCGGCATCGCCTATGTCGAATGGGCCGGCATCGAGTACCAGCGCACGGTGATCCCCTGGATGCGCATCGGCGGCCAGGCGGATGCCGAGGACTGGTCGGCGCAGCTCGCCGAGGCGCCGCGCATGTCGCTCTCCTGGACCTCGGTCTCCGGCGCCATCGACTACTCGCGGCGCGTGCTGAGCGAGTGCCCGTGGGACGCGACGCGGCAGGTGATCGACGTCTCCGGCGACGGGGTGAACAACAGCGGGCCGCCGGCGGAGCTCGCGCGCGACCGCGCGGTGGCCGAGGGCATCGTCATCAACGGGCTGCCGATCCTCAACGACCGGCCGACCTTCGGGCGGCTGCCACCGCTGCCGCTCGACGAGTATTTCCGCGAGAACGTGATCGGCGGGAACGGCGCCTTCGTGATCGCCGCCGAGGATTTCGAGAGCTTCGGCGTCGCGGTGAAACGCAAGCTGATCCGCGAGATCGCCGCGCTGGGCGCGCCCGCTACTCCCGCGTGACCCGGCCGGCCTGGACCATGCGCAGGCAGCCGCGCACCACCGGCGCGCAGGCGGCGTCCTGCGCCAGGCCGAGATCGGAGGCGGAGGAATACTCGATCCGCGTCACCGTGCCGCTGACGAGATGGAAGGTCACGCGGCAGGTGTTCGCCGCTGAGAGGCTGAGCGAGCCGCCGACCACCGGGACCGGGGCCGAGATGCCGCTCGCCGGCGGGGCGCGGTCATAGGTCCAGAAATCGCCGCCCGGCGAGTTGGCCGTGAGGTTGGGCACGCCGGCGCATAAGCGCAGATCGTCGGCGCGCAGGCCGATCAATCTCTCCCGCGCATCGTCGGCGATGGAGGCGTCGCGTGCCGCGCAGCCGGCCAGCGCCAGGGCAAGGACCAGGGGGACGCGCCGCAAGGCGCGCCGCTCAGCGCTCCACATCCTCGAGCGAAAGACCGAGCGTGCGTACCCCTTCCTCAAGCAGATCCCCCAACATGTCCATGCCCAGCAGGTATTCCGCCGGGTCGCGCAGATTGCGCTCGCGCGCGAGATTGCGCGCCTCGTCCCATTCCTCGGCGGTGTAGTCGCCGCGGCCGAGCCAGGCGAGCGCGATCAGCGATGCCTGCTCGTCCTCGTTCAGCTCGGTGATGAAGGCGCGCAGCGCGTCCTCATCCATCGTCGCGTCCTCGAGATCGAGGCCCTCCTCGTTGTCCTCGCGGTCGAGCTCGGCCTCGACGTCGTCACCCTCGATGTCCTGGAGGGCGCGGGCGGCGTCGGCGATCGCCGCCACCGATTCCAGGCTGATGCCGAGATCAATCTCGTCCTCGTCCTCGTCCGCCATGGCTGCATCCCTGCTTGCCGCGGCCCCGCCTAAGCCGGCCGGGCCGCTGGCGTCAACCTTGTGGCGGCGCGGTGGTTGCGCAAGCGCGGGTGGAAAAGCGGCGAGCGGCGTCGCAAGCTCGGCCTATGCGCATGGTCGAGTTCGAGCGGTTGCGGGTGGATCCCTGGGGCAGGGCCAAGGCCGGGGCCTTGCCGCCCGGCGGGCCGGTGTTCCCGGCGGATGCGCCGGAGTGGGTGCACCGGCCGGCGAATCTGCGATGGGTGGCAAGCCCGCCGGCGCCGCAAGGCCGCGAGCCGCCGGCCTTCATGGCGGGCGACTATGCCTGGTGCGGGCGGCTGCGCGGCCATTTCGGCCACTCCTTCGGCGAGGAGCCGCTGCATCGGCTGTGGGTGCTGCTGGAACACCCGCGGGCGCGGCCGGTCTTCGCCGCCTACGGCGTCTCCGCGCTGCCCCCCTATGTCGCGGCGTGGCTGGCGCTGATCGGCGCCGAGCCGCCGGTGGTGGTGTCCGCGCCCACCCTGTTCGAGCGCATGGTGGTGGGCGAGCCGGGCAAGTGGCTGGGCGTGCGGCCGCATCCGGAATACCCCGCCCTGCTCGCGCGGCTGCTGCCGCTGGCGCGCTTCCGCGACCCCGCCGCGCCGCGGCGCATCGCCGTGCTGCGCGGGCATCTCGAGAAGGGCCGCTGCATCGGCGAGACCTGGATCGAGCGGCAGCTCGCGGCGCAGGGCTATGTCGCCTTCCGGCCGGAAGAGCATCCGCTTTCGGCGCAGATCGCGGCCTATGCCAATGCCGAGCGCATCGTGATGAGCGAAGGCAGCGCGATCCACCTGTTCGACGCAATGCCGCCGGTCGACGCGAGGGTCGCGGTGCTGAAGCGGCGGCGGCTGCCGCTGGTGGAGAAGACGCTGGCGAGCAAGGTCGCGGAGCTCGCCTGCTTCGAGGAGGTCGAGATGCTCGGCTCGCTGAACCCGGGGCGGCCAAAGGCGAGCGCGCTGAGCTGGGCGGACCCCACCGCCTTCCTCCGCTTCCTGCACGAGAAGGGGTTCATCGAGGACGCCCCGCGGAGCGATTTCTGGACCGAGCCAGGCGCGCTGGAAGCCGATGTGGATGGCTGGGTGACGAAATGGACGCCGTCCTCGGGCGAGGCACAGGCCGCCGCCTTCCGCGAAGAGGTGCTCGCCTTCTGCGCCGCGAAGCTCGCCACGGCTTGAGCGGTTGCGCTTTGGGGCCTGGCTGCGGGCCAGGAGGGGCGCTGCCCTCCTGGACCTCCCCGCCGGGGGGCCAGGCGCCCCCCGGACCCCGCCTGGAAGAAAAGGTCCGGGGATGGGGAGGGGCGGAACGGGCGCGCCACTTCCACCGCCATGCCGTGCCCCTCCCCATCCCCGGACCTCTCCCCGCGGGGTCTGGGGGGCATCGCTTGCCCCCCAGCGGGGAGAGCCGGAGAGGGGCAGAGCCCCTCTCGGTCCGCACCAGGGCCTCAGAGCGCAACCGCTCAGGCAGTCCAGTCGGGGGCGAAGGAGGGGTTGACCAGGCGGCGGGTCTTGGGGAGGGCGGCGATCGCCTCGCGGTCCCCGGCATCGAGCCGGAGTTCGATGGCGGCGAGGTTGGTCCGCTGGTTGGCAACGCGCGCGGCCTTGGGGATGGCGACGACGTTCTCCTGGCCGAGCAGCCAGGCCAGCGCGATCTGCACGGGCGTCGCGCGGTGCTTCTCGGCGATGCGGCGCATCACCGGGTCGTTCTCGACCGCGGCCTTGGTGGTGGGGGCGTAGGCCGTCAGGGCTAGGCCGTTCTGCTGGCAATAGGCGAGCAGCGGCGCCTGGTTGAGATAGACGTGGTACTCGACCTGCAGGCAGGCGATGGGGGCGCGCTTGCTCTCGACCGCGCGGCGCAGCAGGCCGAGCGGGAAGTTGCAGATGCCGACCGCGCGGGCGAGCCCGGCCTCGTGCAGCGCGGCGAGGGTCTCGAGCGAGGCGTCGAGATCCATGTCGGGCGCGGGCCAGTGGATCAGCAGCAGGTCCACATAGGGCGTGCGCAGGCGCTCCAGCGACGCCTTCGCGGCGGCGCGCATGTCGGCCGGCGCGAGATGGGTGTGCCAGATCTTGGTGGTGAGGAAGATCTCCTCGCGCCTGACGCCGGAAGCGGCGATGCCGGCGCCGACCGCCGCCTCGTTGTCGTACATCTCCGCGGTGTCGACATGCCGGTAGCCGAGGCCGAGCGCGGATTCGACCGCTTCCTGCGCCTCCGCCCCCTTCATCGGCCAGGTGCCGAGGCCGAGGCGGGGCATGCGCAGCAGCGGGGTTTCGAGGACGGGGATCGTCATGTCGGGTCAGCCGCGTTTGGAGAGGTCGAGAAGGCCCGCGAAACCCGCCTCGGTGCCGAAGGCGAGATGCGTGCCGGCGGAATTCCAGGCCAGGGCGGAAATGGGACCGCGGCCGGGCGGCGCAACCGGCACCACCTTGCCGGAGCCGATCTCCGCCAGCAGGACCAGGCCATCGGCGAAGCCCGCGGCGACGACCTCGTGCTGCGGATGGCAGGCGACCTCGGTACAGAAGACGCCGTCGCCGCCGGCGAGCTCGGTCGGCGCCTTGCCCATCGGGCCGCCGCCGAAGAACGGCCAGAGCACGACGGAATCGGCGCCCGAGGTCGCGAGCCACCGGCCCTTGGCGGTGAAGGAAAGCGAGCGCGTCTTCGCGGGGTAGCCCGCCATGCGCATGTGCTGGCCATCCGCGAGCCGCCAGCCATGCAGCGTGTTCTCCTGCATGGCGGTGACGACATGCGTGCCGTCCGGGCTGATGGCGATCGCGGCGTGGCTGCCCTTCCATTCGAGGCCGCGCGGCTTGTCCTCCTTGGCGCCGACGAACCACAGCGAGGCGCCGTTGTAGTGGCTGGCAGCGATACGCTTGCCCTTCGCGTCGAAGGCGAGGCCGCCGACGGTCGAGGAATGCACGAGCGACTTCAGCGCCGCGCCGCCCGCATCCAGCAGATGCACCGCCTTGCCAACCGCCGCGGTGCGCAGGCCGGATTCATGCGCGGCGACATGCTCGACCCAGCGCGAGCCGTACTTCGCGAGCTCCGTCGCGGTGCCGTCGAGCGCCACGCGTATCAGCCGGCCGTCATCGCCGCCGGTCAGCGCACCATCCTTCGCATCGGCGCACAACGCCAGCACGGCGCCGTCATGCGCCGCCGCGCCGCGCCACTCATCGCCCGGCGCCGCCGGCTGCGCGATGCGCACCGTGCCGTCACCCAGGCCGAAGAAGCAGCCGCGCCCGTCGCGCCCGAAGGCGATGTCCACCACCCAGGCGCCCAATTCCCGCGATACGCCCCGCGCGTCCAGAAGATACTCAGCAGTCTCCGCCGTCATGGCTGCTCCGGTGTTGCGCTGCTAGGCCGTGGGTGCGGGACCGAGAGGGGCTCTGCCCCTCTCGGGCTCTCCCCGCTGGGGGGCAGCCGTGCCCCCCAGACCCCGCGAGGAGAGGTCCGGAAATGGGAAGGGGCATGTCCCGCGCGCTGCAGCGGCGCGCCGGTTGTGCCCCTTCCCATTTCCGGACTTGTACCCTTGCCCGCGGGGTCCGGGGGGCATCGCTTGCCCCCCGGCGGGGAGGTCCAGGAGGGGCAGAGCCCCTCCTGGCCCGAACCCAGGCCTCGAAGCGCAACGCGAGCAGCAATCACGGGGGAGACCACCGCGCCATTTCCGCCGCGAGGGCTTTCTCGTCTTCGCCGGCCTGGCAGGCTTCGAAGCCTTTGCGCAGTGCGGGGCGGTTGAGATCGCGGCCGATGAAGACGATGCGGGAACGGCGCGGGTCGTCCGGCTTGATCTCGCCGATGTAGTCGCCGTCGGCGATCATGTGCACCGCCTGGAAGGCGAAGCGGCGGGTCTCGCCGGCGTAGTAGAGGATGCCCTTGGTGCGCAGCAGGTCCTGGCCCTTGGTGGCGAGGACCTGGCCGATCCAGGCGTTGAAGCGCTCGGGATCGATCGGGCGTTCCACCTCGTAGGAGACCGAGGCGATTTCGGAATCGTGCTCGTGCTCGTCCTCGCCGGAGAGGAATTCGGGCTCGCGCTCGAGGATACGGGCGAGGTTGAAGGCGTCGCGGCCGAGCACGCTCTCGATCGGGACGTCGGATTTCTCGGCGCGGCGGATCTCGGCGTAGGGGTTGATGGCGCGGATGCGCTTCTCGACCGCGTCGGCTTCTTCCGGCGTCACCAGGTCCATCTTGTTCAGCACGATGATGTCGGCGAAGGCGATCTGCTCCTCGGCCTCGCGGCTGTCGTCGAGGCGTGCGGGCAGGTGCTTGGCGTCCACCACGGTCACGATGGCGTCGAGCTTGGTGGCGCGCTTGACGTCCTCGTCGGCGAAGAAGGTCTGCGCGACGGGGGCGGGATCGGCGAGGCCGGTGGTTTCGACGATGATGCCGTCGAAGCGGTCGCGCCGCTTCATCAGCCCGCCGATGATGCGGATGAGGTCGCCGCGCACCGTGCAGCAGATGCAGCCATTGTTCATCTCGAACACTTCCTCGTCGGTGTCGACGACGAGGTCGTTGTCCACGCCGAGCTCGCCGAACTCGTTGATGACGACCGCGTACTTGCGGCCGTGCTGTTCGGTGAGGATGCGGTTGAGCAGGGTGGTCTTGCCGGCGCCGAGATAGCCGGTGAGCACGGTGACGGGTACGGGTTCGCGGGCCGTTTCGGACATGCGTCGGGGTCCTTGGTGGGACGGCGTTCGGGAGGGGTTCGCCCTGTTATATGGTACGGTCGGGGGCGGTGCCCAGGCCCGGCCAGGGCCTCAGGGGCACGGGCTCAGGGGCCGGCGCGTTCCCGGCGCAGCGCGGTGCGGGCGGCGGCCATGGCGCTGAGCACGCGGTAGATCATGACGCGGCCGCGGCTCTCCGCTTCCGCCAGGTCCCGCGCCAGGCGGGCGGCCTCGATGGCGCCGATATCCTCGAGCAGCGGCGCCGCGGCGGCGCCGGCGGCGCGGCAGGCATCGAGCGCGCCGGCCTCGGTGAGCGGCAGCAGCAGGGCGGCAGCGGCATCGAGCGCCGCCTGGTCGCGGGCGGCGAGGGCCTCGGGGTCGAGCTCGCCGCGCAGGGCGGCGCGGCGCAAGGCATCCAGCTTGGGCGGGACGACGCGGCGCGCGATGGCCTCACGGACGGCGGCGGCGAGGCGGCCGGGGTCCTGCGGGCCGGTGACCCAGGCATCGATGCCGGCCTTGGTCATGGTCTCGGCCAGGCCGAGCTCGTCGCGCTCGCAGACGCAGAGGGCGGGCAGGTCGCAGGCGGGCGGAATCTGGTTGCGCAGCCAGCTCACCGATTTGAGGTTGGCGGGGCTGCGCCACAGCACCACCGCATCGAAGCGCCCGCTGGCGGCGAGCATCGCGAGCGGCGCGTGGCGATGGCTCGGGGTGACGTGGCAGGCGGCGGCCATCAGCAGGCCGCCGAGATGCGTCGCATCGGGCGACAGACCCTCGATCAGCAGGATCTCGAGCCGCTTTTCGGGCGGGTCCGTCGCGTCCATGCGTGGCCTCGTTCAGGCGGCTTCGGCGGTGATCGCCTCCGCCAGCGTGCCGATCAGCCGGTCCACCTGCGGCTTCTCGATGATGAGCGGGGGCGACAGGGCGACGATATCACCGGTGACGCGCACCAGCACCCCGGCATCGAAGCAGCGGCGGAACACCTGGGTGCCGCGATGGCCGGGCTGGCCGGGGCGGGAGGCGAGCTCGACGCCGCCGATCAGGCCGCAATCGCGGATGTCCACGACGTTGGGGCGATCCTTCAGGCTGTGCATCGCGTCCTGCCAGTAGGGCTCGATGGCGCGGGCGCGGCCGGGGAGGTCTTCCGCCTTGTGGAGTTCCAGGGTGGCGATGGCGGCCGCGGCGGCCAGCGGGTGGCCGGAATAGGTGTAGCCGTGGAAGAATTCGATGCCCGCGGCGCTGCCGGCGACGATGGCGTCGTACACGCCTTCCTTCACCGCGACGGCGCCCATCGGCACCGCGGCGTTGGTAAGGCCCTTGGCCATGGTCATGATGTCGGGGGTGACGCCGAAGCGCTCGGCGGCGAAGGGCGCGCCGAGGCGGCCGAAGCCGGTGATGACCTCGTCGAAGATCAGCAGGATGCCGTGCTTGTCGCAGAGCTCGCGCAGGCGCTGGAGATAGCCCCGCGGTGGGACGAGCACGCCGGTGGAGCCGGCGACGGGCTCCACGATGACCGCGGCGATGGTTTCCGCGCCGTGCAGCGCGACGAGGTTCTCCAGCGCGTCGGCGAGGTTGGCGCCGTGCTGCGGCTGGCCGCGGGAGAAGGCGTTCTGGCCCGGCAGGTGGGTGTGGGGGAGGTGGTCCACATAGGGCAAAAGCGCGCCGAACTGCTTGCGGTTGGGCGCGATGCCGCCGACCGAGATGCCGCCGAAGCCGACGCCGTGATAGGCGCGCTCGCGGCCGATCAGGCGCACGCGCGAGGCCTCGCCGCGGGCGCGGTGATAGGCGAGCGCGATCTTCAGCGCGGTGTCGGCGCTCTCGCTGCCGGAGTTGGTGAAGAAGACGCGGTCGATGCCTTCCGGCGTCATCTCGGCGACGCGGGCGGCGGCTTCGAAGGCGATGGGGTGGCCGAGCTGGAAGGTCGGGGCGAAGTCCATGATCGCCGCCTGCTTCTGGATCGCCTCGGTGATCTCGCGGCGGCCATGGCCGGCGTTGCAGCACCAGAGGCCGGCGGTGCCGTCGAGGATCTCGCGCCCGTCGGGGGTGAAGTAGGACATGCCCTCGGCGCGGGCGAGCAGCCGCGGATTGGTCTTGAAGTAGCGGTTGTCGCTGAAGGGCATCCAGAACGCGTCGAGGTTGTTCGGGCGCGGGACGGTCATCTCGTTCATGGCATTCGGGCTCCGGGCGGTCGTGGCCAGGGAAGCGCAGGGGCGGCGGGGCCGCAAGAAGGGCAGCGGCGGGCGGGATGATTTCGATACTTGCTGCCGGAACGGGCGCGGTTTTCGGCAGGGAATGTCGCGAAGCTTGCGCCGGCGGCAGGGCGTGCTTTGCTGCGGCGCGGGAGGGAATGCGGATGTCCGAGCGCGGCCTGGCGGAGAGCTTCGACCTGCGGGCTCTGCCGCCCTCCTTCTACGAGAATCCCTATCCGACCTATCGGGCGCTGCGCGAGCAGGCGCCAGTGAAGCGCATGCCGGACGGGTCGCTGTTCCTGACGCGCTGGGCGGATCTCGACCGGGTGTATCGCGACACCGAGACCTTCAGCTCGGACAAGCATGTGGAGTTCGCACCGAAATACGGCGCGACGCCGCTGTTCGCGCACCACACGACCAGCCTGGTGTTCAACGACCCGCCGCTGCACACGCGGGTGCGGCGGCTGATCATGGGCGCGCTGACGCCGCGCGCGATCGCGGGAATGGAGCCGGCGCTGGTGGCGCTGGTGGACCGGCTGCTGGACGCGATGGCGGAACGCGGGACGGTGGATCTGATCGAGGATTACGCGGCGGCGATCCCGGTGGAGGTGATCGGGAATCTGCTGGACGTGCCGCATGAGGAGCGCGGGCCGCTACGGGGGTGGTCGCTGGCGATATTGGGCGCGCTGGAGCCGGTGGTGACGTCGGCGATGGCGGCGCGCGGAAATGCCGCGGTGGTGGAGTTCCTCGACTATCTGCGCGGGCTGGTGGCGCGGCGGCGCGCGATGCCAGGCGATCCGCAGACCGATGTGCTGACGCGGCTGATCCAGGGAGAGAACGGCGAACGCCTGAGCGAGGCGGAGCTGCTGCACAACTGCATCTTCCTGCTGAATGCCGGGCACGAGACGACGACGAACCTGATCGGCAATGCGCTGCACGCCTTGTGGGACTGGCCGGAGGAGAAGCGGCGGCTGCTGGACGATCCCTCGCTGGTGCGGAGCGCGGTGGAGGAGGTCCTGCGCTTCGAGAGTTCGAACCAGCTCGGCAACCGGATCGTGGTGCGGGACGGAGAGATCGCCGGGGTGGCCGTGCCGGCGGGGACGCTGGTCACGCTCTGCATCGGGGCGGCGAACCGCGATCCGGCGCAATTCGCGGAGCCGGAGCGCTTCGATGTCGGGCGCGCGCCGAACCGGCACCTGGCCTTCGGGACCGGGGCGCATCAATGCGCGGGGCTGGCGCTGGCACGGCTGGAAGGGCGGGTGGCGCTGTCGCGCTTCCTGGCGCGGTTCCCGGAGTACGCGCCGGCGGGGGCGCCGGTGCGCGGGATGCGCGCGCGGTTCCGCGGCTTCGCGAGCCTTCCGGCGCGGCTGCGCTGAGGGTCGGAGGATGGGGATGGCGCGGCTGATCGAGAGCGGGTGCGCGATCCGGGTGCCGCTGATCCGCGAACTCGGGCCGAGCTTGGACTGACGCGCGCGGCGCGGCAGAGTGCGGCGCGCGAAGGAAAGGGATCTCGCCATGGACGGGCGCCTCGTCATCGGCAACAAGCGCTACTCCTCCTGGTCGCTGCGCGGCTGGCTCGCGGTGCGGCTGGCCGGGCTGGAGGTGGAAGAGGTGGTGATTCCCCTCGCCGGCGGCGGGACGCCGGCGGTCAAGGCCGCGACGCCGGCAGGTTTCGTGCCCTATCTCGAGCATCGCGGGGCGCGGGTTTGGGAGAGCTTGGCGATCGCCGAATATTGCGCGGAACAGGCGCCGGAGCTGTGGCCCGCGGACCGCTCGGCACGGGCGCATGCGCGCTCCATCGCCTCGGAGATGCATGCGGGATTCCGCGGGCTGCGGGTGGCGATGTGGATGAATCTCGGCGCCAGCTTCCCGGGGCGCGGACGCACGCCGGAGGCGCTCGCCGACATCGCCCGCGTCGAGGCGATCTGGGGCGAGGCGCTGCACGCCCATGGCGGGCCGTTCCTGTTCGGGCGCAGCTTCGGGCTGGCGGATGCGATGTTCGCGCCGGTGGTGACGCGGTTCCTGACCTGGCAGCCGGAGCTGCGCGAGGTGTCGCGGGGATACGTCGCGGCGGTGCGGGCGCATCCGCTGGTGGAGCGGTGGTACGCGGAAGCTGCGGCGGAACCGGCGGAATGGCTGCTGGAGAAATACGAGAGCACTGGGTGATGCACGCGCCCGCCCTGCTTCGAGCGTCGCGCGGCTCCGGGGCCGGCATCAAGGACGCTACGCGCCGGCTGCGCCGGTCGCCTTCGGCGATCCTTGACCCCGGCCCCGGAGCCGCGCGTGTGCGATCGCATGGCCGGGACGGAGGAACGGCGCCTTCGACCGAACAAAGGAACAGGGTTTGGGGGTGGGCGGAAGCGGGCTTGGTCGGTCGGAGGGAATGCGGATGAGCACGGCGGTCGCGCTGGATCATGTGGGGGTGGCGGCGCGCGAGCTCGGGCCGCTGACGGCGGCGTATGAGCGGCTGGGCTTCACCTTGACGCCGGTGGCGCAGCAGAGCGGGAAGCGGCGGCCGGATGGGGCGGTCGAATTGTTTGGCAGCGGCAATCGCTGCGCCTTCCTGCGGCACGGCTATCTCGAGCTGATCGCCATCCTTGATGGGTCGAAATACGACAACGGGATCGGGGCGTGGCTGGGACGCTACGCCGGGCTGCACATCCTGGCGCTGGCAATGGCGGATGAGGAGGCGAACCTCGCACGGCTGCAGCGCGCCGGGGTGGCGATTCCGGGGGTGGCGTATCTGGAGCGGCCGGTCGAGGCGAGCGGGCCGATCGCACGCTTCGCACGCCTGCCGCTGCCTGATGCGCCGGAAGGGCGCGTGCAGCTCATCCGGCACCTGACGCCGGAACTCGTCTGGCAGGATCGCTGGATGGAGCACGCCAACGGCGCCGTGGCGCTGGAATCGCTCGTGATGACGAGCGCAGCGCCGGCGGAGACGGCGGCGCGGCTGTCGCTGCTGGCGGGGCTGCCGGTGGAGCCGGACCCGGCGGGCGGCTTCGAGCTGGTGCTGCCGGGCGGCGCCGGCGCGGCGGGACCGCGCGCGCCGGCGATGGCGACGCGGGTGCGGGTGCTGGAGCCGTCTGCGCTCGGCACCGTGCTGCCGGGGGTGGAAGCCCCTGCCCTGCCCTTCATGGCCGGCATGGTGATCCGCACCGGCGACGGCAACGCCGCGGCGCGTCGCGTGCTGGCGGGGGTGGAGACGCGCGACGCGCCGGAGGGGCTGATGGTGCCGCCGGATCACGCCGCCGGCGCCGCGCTGGTGTTCGCGCCGTGACCGAGGCGGCGGCGATCGGGCGATCGCTGCGCGTCTACTACGCGCCGGGACGCGCAGCGGCGCTGGACGCGTTCCATGCGCGGTTCGTGGGCACGGGCGAGCTCGCCTTCGATGTCGGCGCGCATGTCGGGGATCGCACCGCGTCGTTCCGACGGCTGGGGGCGCGCGTGGTGGCGGTGGAGCCGCAGCCGCGCCTGGCGCGGCTGTTGCGGCTGCTGTTCGGCCCCGATGATGGCGTGGTTCGGGTGCCGGCGCTGGTCGGTGCGGCCGCGGGCGAGGCGGTGCTGCAACTGAACCGCACCAATCCGACGGTGGCGACGGCGAGTGTCGCCTTCGTGGCGGCGGCGCGCGATGCAGAGGGCTGGCGGGAGCAGGTGTGGGATGCGGCGGTGCCGTGCCCGGTGGTGACGCTGGATGCGCTCATTGCCGCGCATGGCCTGCCGGAATTCGTGAAGATCGATGTCGAGGGCTATGAGGCGGAGGCGCTGGCGGGGCTGCGTGTCGCGCCGCGCTGCATCTCGGTGGAGTTCACGACGATCCAGCGGGATGTCGCGCTGGCCTGCGTCGCGCGGCTGGCGGCGCTGGGCTATCGAGCGTTCAATGCGGCGCTAGGCGAGTCGCTCGCCTTCGCGCATGCCGCGCCGGTGAACGCCGAGGCGATCGGAGCCTGGCTGCTTGCCTTGCCGCATGCTGCGAACAGCGGCGACATCTATGCGTCTCTGAACCCGGAGCGGCTGCAGCGGTAACCGCCCGCCCTCGCCGCCAGTGCCAATCACCAAAAAAAGGAGGTGGGGGTTCGGGGCAGGGTTATCGCATATGAGCAAAGAGCTCGTAGAGGAAGCCCTTCTTCCAGCGGGCGAGGTTCATCTTGCGTGATGGCGAGCGCCGATCCGGATGCGCGCGCAAGATGTCGAGCGCCATGCGCCGAATGATGCTGTGGTTGTACGGCGCGTTGTTCTTTCGGCTTCTCGCCGCGTCCTCGTAGAACACGACATCGAGC